>BFBZ01000021.1_pt36 | contig 15492 bp, 12 predicted proteins | sample 1888401 | NCBI WGS metagenome assembly BFBZ01 (sample SAMD00112614, study PRJDB3348) | symbiont metagenome | host: Chara braunii | reverse complement strand
GACATCCAGATGAGCTTCCCGCTGCAGGCCGCGGCGTCGCGCGGCGGGCTGGAGCACGGTCATCCCCGCGCGATGGACTTCCTGGCCCGCATCGAAGCGCGGCCTGCCTATAAGATCGCGCTGGAGAAGGGCGGCCCCTACGAGGTCGGCCGCTGAGAGGCTACTTCACGGCGGTCGCCGGCGACTCGGTTGCCGCGATCACCTCGCGGACCAGCCGGGCGACGCCCCTGATGTCGCCGTCCGGATCGACGGAATCGCCGAGGCGGACCACCACCATGCGCTGGCTCGGCATGATCACGAGCCGCTGGCCGAGCAGGCCGAAGGCGAAGAACGCGTCCGCCGGGATACCCTGCTTGGCGCGTCCGAGCGCGTGGGCATGCTGGCTGCGGTTGGTCCACAGGCCCGCGCCATAGTCGGTGTCCAGCGTCGCCTTGGCGGACATCGCGACCCAGCCTTCCGGGAGAATGCGTCGGTCGCCGACCACCCCGTCGCCGAGATACAGCAGGCCGAGCTTCGCCCAGTCGCGCGCGCTCGCCAGCATGTTGGCGTAGCCCTGCATCGTTCCGGTGCCGTCATATTGCAGCGTCGCGCTGCGCATGCCGAGCGGGCCGAACAGCTCGCGCCAGGCGAGCTCGATGGTCTGCTCCGGTCCACCGGCGGCATCGCGGATGATACGGGCCAGGATCTGGGTCGAGGCGCTTGAATAGGCCCAGCGCTGCCCGGGCGGCGCGATCAGCGGGGCATGCACCGCAAACGCCGCCATGTCGCGGTGGATCTCCATCTGGCTCGATGGATCGAAGCCTGAATTGGTCTCGTCCAGCGCCAGCCCGCTGGTCATCCGCATCAGCTGCTCGAGTGTGATGTCGTGCCGGCCGTCCGCCGCGTCGCGCCACTCCGCGACCGGAGCCGGCATTTGTGGGCTGAGCCTGCCCTGCCGGGTGAGAATCCCGAGCAGGGCATTGGTGACCGTCTTGGTCATCGAGAAGCCGATCAGCGGCGTGTCGACACCGATTGTCGCGGCGTAGCGTTCGGCGATCAGCCGGCCGTCCTTGATGACGACGACCGCCTTGGTGCGGCGGAACGGCGGGTTGGCCGGCTCCTCGAAGGCGTGATCGAGCGCCGCCCTCAGGCCGGCGTCAGCAGGCTCGACCGGATCGGCTGCGGCAATGTCCGGCAGGTCCGGTGCAGGCGCGGCCGCGCGCAGCGCCCCGACATTGCTGTGCGGCAGGTAAGGTGGCTTCTGGCCCTGCAGCRACACGCAGCCGAGGCCGTCATGGTAGGAGGCCCGGCTGACATGCAGGCCGAGCAGCGAGGCATCGACGATGCGCGTGTCCCGCTCGACCCGATAGCGCATGACGGCGCGCAGGCGACGCAGGCCCGGCCGCTCCATCGTTTCGGCAAATGTGGTTTGCGGGTCCAGGCCGGACACGAAGGTCTTGGCRCAGACCATCTGAGCGACCGCCGTCGTCGCGGACCGYAATGCACGATCGGGCCGATAGGTGAGCCAGCCTGCCACCAGCAGRCCCACAAGCACCAGCAGACCGACTACGAATCTTCGCAAATGCACCAGAACGTCCGACGTCGCCTCGCGGGCGAGCCCTCGCTGCGCCCTGGACTTCTTCTAGCCCGCCCGGGCCGGCACGCCAACGGCGCGAACGGCYGAATGGRCGCGCCAGACGGCGGCAAATCGTCCTGCTGCCTCATTCTGGCCGCCAGGCTCGCCTCGCACCTTCCGCCGGYCGGTTCCGCGCGGGAACGGCAGATCATGGTGCGACACGATCGAGACCGATCGTTCCAGGACATCAYGATCTAACGTCCTGCGGCGGCTGCCCCCTTGCTGCGCGGATCCGGGGCACCGATCAGCCCTGCGGGCGTGACCAGGATCGAGTTGGCTGACGTCCGCCCCATCGGTTCCTCGATCCGGTGGCCTAGCGCGCGCAGATCGGCGAGCACATCATCGGCAAAGCCCTTTTCGACACGCACCTCGTCCGGCATCCATTGATGGTGCAGGCGGGGCGCTTTGACCGCCTCGCGGACGTCCAGCTGATAATCGAGCACATTCACGATCACCTGCAGCACGGTCGAGATGATACGGCTGCCGCCCGGCGARCCCGTTACCAGCACCGGTTGGCCATCCTTCAGCACGATGGTCGGCGACATCGACGACAGCGGCCGCTTGCCCGGACCGGGCAGATTGGCCTCGAAGCCGACCAGGCCGAAGGCGTTGGAGGCGCCGGGCGCCGCGGTAAAGTCGTCGAGCTCATTGTTGAGCAGCACGCCGGTGCCTGCGGCGACCAGGCCGACGCCGTATGGAAAATTCAGCGTGTAGGTGTTGCTGACGGCGTTGCCGTCATTGTCGACCACCGAGAAATGCGTGGTGTTGCTCCCCTCGCGCAGCGGCTTGATGTTGAGCACGTCGCCGGCGCTGGTGGCGCGCATCGGATCGATGCTGGCGCGCTGACGCGCCGCGTAGTCCTTGGACAGCATCGCGCGCACCGGCGCATCGACGAAGGCCGGGTCGCCGAGATAGCGGGCCCGATCCGCATAGGCCCGCTTCATCGCCTCGATCAGCAGATGCAACGACGCCGGGGAGCCCTGCTTGAGCTCGGCCAGCGGAAAGCCCTCCAGGATGTTCAGCATCTCGACGAGCACGGTGCCGCCGGAGGAKGGTAGCGGCATCGAGACGATGTCATGGYCGCGATAGGTGCCTCGCACCGGCGTGCGCAGCACCGGCTGATAGGATTTCAGATCGTCCGTCGTCATGATGCCGCCGGCATCCTGGATCGCCTTGGCGAGCTTGTCGGCGACCGGTCCTTCGTAGAAGCCGCGCGGTCCCTGCTCGGCGATCGCGGTCAGCGTGGTGGCGAGATCGCGCTGGACCAGCCGRTCGCCTTCCTTGAGCGCGGCGCCATCGGGCCGCATGAAGATCGCCGCCGARGATGTCCACTTCGCCAGCCGCGGCGCCATCATCGGCAGGGTGACGGCGACGTCGTCGGCGACGGGGATGCCCTCGCGCGCCAGCACGATGGCCGGATGAAGCAATTGSGCCAAAGTGAATTTGCCCGAGCCGTATTTTTCCAGCGCCAGCGCCAGTCCCGCCACCGATCCGGGCACGCCGATCGAGAGCGCCGAATCGCGCGACTTGGCATTGTCGGGCTTGCCGTCGGCGCCGAGAAARCTGTCGCGCGTCATCGCGGCCGGCCCGGTCTCGCGATAGTCGATAGCGACGTCCTCATGGCTGGCGGCGAGATGGATGACCATGAAGCCGCCGCCGCCGATATTGCCGGCGACCGGGTAGGTCACCGCCATYGCAAAGCCGGTGGCGACCGCGGCATCGATCGCGTTGCCGCCGAGGGCCAGGATCCGCTCGCCGACCTGCGCCGCGATCCGCTCCTGCGCCACCACCATGCCATGCGCSGGKGGKTGCGCCGGCGCGGYGACGCCAGGCGGCAGCGGGATGTCGATGCCTTGCGCGTCAAAGGCCCGCGYCGGCGCGCCRCCGGCCAGCAGCAGCGTGACGCCGGCCGCCCATGCCAGCCGCGAAAGGAAACGTCGTCGATCAAACGTGAACGTGCGCATCGAGATTCTGCCGTCGCTGACATCCGTCCGGGATCATCAGATGTTATAGGGCCGCGTCGTCGGCGTAAAACGCGATGCCGTGATCGCAAGGGACTTTGCAATGGCTGTTACCACGATCGAGACGTCCGATGCGGCTCARCAGCGGGTCTATCCGCGGCGCGCCGCCGTCGTCAGCTGGATCTTCTTCGATTGGGCGGCGCAGCCCTATTTTACGCTGATCACCACCTTCGTGTTTGCGCCTTATTTCGCCGCCCATGTCGCGCCCGACGCGGCGAGCGGTCAGGCCTTGTGGGGCTTTGCCACCGCCGCGGCCGGCATCGTGATCGCGCTGCTGTCRCCGGTGTTCGGCGCCATCGCCGATGCCACCGGCCGGCGCAAGCCGTGGATCGCGGCGTTCGGCGCGATGCTCGTGGTCGGCTCCTGCCTGATGTGGATCGGSCGTCCCGGCGCGCCGGAGCTGATCGTCCCGCTGCTCGCAGCCTATGTCCTCGCCACGATCGGCGTCGAATTCGCGACCGTGTTCAACAATGCGATGATGCCGACCCTGGTGCCGCCCGAGCGCATCGGCCGCCTCTCGGGCACCGGCTGGGCCACCGGCTATATCGGCGGCATCGTCTCGCTCATCCTCGTGCTCGGCTTCCTCGCCGCCAATCCCGACAGTGGCCGCACTCTGTTCGGGTTGCAGCCGCTGTTCGGTCTCGATCCGGTGACGCATGAGGGGGATCGCATCTCYGGTCCGCTCACSGGCCTCTGGTTCATCGTGTTCGTGCTGCCGATGTTCCTGTTCACGCCGGACTATCCGGCGCGGCACCGGCTCGGCGCCGCGATGCGCGAGGGCCTCGGTCAATTGCAGGCGACGTTGCGCAGCCTGCCGCAGCAGCGCGACATCGCGCTCTTTCTCATCGCCAACATGATCTACACCGATGGCCTCGTGTCGCTGTTCGCCTTCGGCGGCATCTATGCGGCGGGCACGTTCGGCTGGAACACGATCCAGATCGGCACGTTCGGCATCATCCTCGCGGCGGCCGGCACGCTGGGCGGCTGGCTCGGCGGCAAGCTTGACGACCGGCTCGGACCGAAGCGCGTCATCGCCGGCAGCATGACGCTTCTGCTGCTCGCGATCATTGCGATCCTGCTGGTGAGCCGCGATTCGATTCTGTTCATTCCGGTGACGCCGGCGGTGCCCGGCGGTCCGCTGTTCGCGTCGCTGCCGGAGCGCGCCTATCTGCTGCTCGGCTGCATCATCGGCGCCTGCGGCGCGCCGCTGCAGGCGGCGTCGCGCTCGCTGCTGATCCGGATGGTGCCGCRGGATCAGGTCGCGCAATATTTCGGCCTGTTCGCGCTCACGGGCAAGGTGACATCCTTCATCGGCCCGCTGCTGATCGGCACCGTCACCGCGCTCACTGCGAGCCAGAAGGCCGGCATGGCCGTGCTGGTGCTGTTCTTCGCCGCCGGGCTGCTGCTGCTGGCGCGGGTCAACGCCCATGGTCATGCGCGGGCTTGACCCGCGCAGCCATCTCAGTTCGACCAGCCTCGCTGGACGACGGATTGCCGGGGCAAGCCCGGCAATCCGATCTCATCAGTGCCGGAAATGCCGGACGCCGGTCAGCACCATGGCGATGCCGTGCTCGTCGGCGGCCTTGATGACCTCGTCGTCGCGCACCGATCCGCCGGGCTGAATCACTGCGGTGGCGCCGGCCTCGATGCAGGCCAGCATGCCGTCGGCGAACGGGAAGAAGGCGTCGGAAGCGACCACCGATCCCTTGGTCAGGGGCTCGGCGAGCTTCAGCTCGCTCGCGGCATCCAGCGCCTTGCGCGCCGCGATGCGGGCGGAATCGACCCGGCTCATCTGGCCCGCACCGATGCCGACAGTGGCCGAATCCTTGGCATAGATGATGGTGTTCGACTTCACGTGTTTGGCGACGCGGAAGGCGAAGCGCAGGTCGCGCAACTCCGCCTCGGTCGGCGCCCGCTTGGTCACGACCTTCAGCGTCATGTCATCGACGACGGCATTGTCGCGGCTCTGCACCAGGAGCCCGCCGGCAACCGTCTTTGCCGTCAGGCCGGCCTCGCGCGGATCGGGCAGGGCGCCGGCCAGCAGTAGCCGCAGATTCTTGCGCGCCGCGATCACCGCGATCGCCTCCTCGGTCGCGTCGGGCGCGATGATCACCTCGGTGAAGATGCCGGTGATCGCGCGCGCGGTGGCGGCGTCGAGCTTGCGGTTCATCGCGATGATGCCGCCGAATGCCGAGGTCGAATCGCAGGCCAGCGCCTTCTGATAGGCGGTGATCAGATCCGGGCCCTCGGCGACGCCGCACGGATTGGCGTGCTTGACGATCACGCAGGCCGCGGTGCGCGCCGGGTCGAATTCGGCGATGCATTCATAGGCGGCGTCGGTGTCGTTGATGTTGTTGTAGGAGAGCTCCTTGCCCTGCACCTGGCGCGCCGTGGCGACGCCGGGACGGCGGCCGGGCAGYGCGTAGAACGCGGCGTGCTGGTGCGGGTTCTCGCCATAYCGCAGCGACTGGATCAGCCTGCCGCCGAAGGCGCGGTAATCCGGYGCGTCGTTCTGAATGGTGGCGGCGAACCAGTTGGAGATCGCGGCATCATAGGCAGCGGTGCGGGCATAGGCCTTGGCCGCAAGGCGGCGGCGCAACAGCAGCGTGGTCGAGCCCTCATGCCGGGCGAGGTCTTCCAGCACGGCGTCGTAATCATTGACGTCGACGACGACGGCGACATCCTCATGGTTCTTCGACGCCGCGCGAATCATCGCCGGGCCGCCGATGTCGATATTCTCGATGCAGTCGCTGAACGGCGCGCCGCGCTCGACCGTGGCCTCGAACGGGTAGAGATTGACGACCAGCAGGTCGATCGGCGCGATGCCGTGGGTCTTCATCGCCTCGGCGTGTTCGTCATTGCCGCGGATCGCGAGCAGTCCGCCGTGAACCTTCGGATGCAGGGTCTTGACGCGGCCGTCCATCATCTCGGGAAAGCCGGTGAGGTCGGAGACGTCCTTCACCTTCAGGCCGGCATCGGCAATCGCCTTGGCGGTGCCGCCGGTCGAGATCAGCTCGATGCCGCGTGCGGCGAGCGAGCGGGCGAACTCGACCAGGCCGGTCTTGTCGGACACGGAGAGCAGAGCACGATGAACGGGACGAAGCTGGTTTGTCATGGCAAAGAGTCCTGTTGCAGGAGTTCAATTTGCCCAGGCGCACGGCGATCCACCCCGCGCTCCCCGATGGTGCTCCATCCAAAGTCGCCAGTCGCGCGAGAGCCGGGCTCATATCAGCTTTTGGCCGTCGCGACAACGGGCAGTTCCCGACGCCGCGCTCACAGCGGCGGTTCAGGCTCCCGCCGCGCGTTGCGGCGGCCGYTGCTGTCGCTCGGCGAGGTCGACGAGCGCACGAAGCTCCAGCGGATCGAGGCCGCCTGCTGCGCGTCCTGGCGGATCACCAGCTGGGTGGTCCGGCGCGGGCCATCATTGCCGGCGAGGAACACGCTGTCCTCGAGCTCGACCCGGTCTTCGAAGGTTTCGAACGTCCAGACCTCGCGATTGGGCAGCACCAGCATCGCGCCGCGGCCGTCGCTCAGCCGGCTCGCCTTGACCGCCGGGTGCAAGTGAAAGCGCAGTGCATAGTCGGAGCCGCCGCCGCGCAACCGGGCGCCCTGCGCCGGCGTCACCGTGTCCTCGCCGTCGAGCCGTGAGCCGTCCTCGGCCGCGACCAGGACGCGGCGATGGATCAGGCCGAACTTGGCGGCGTAGCCGTTGTGGGACGTCGACAGCACGGTGCCGTCCGGCACGACCTCGCGGAAATTCTCGACCCGCGTCGGCCCGGAGACGATCGGCGCGCCATGCAGCAGGCGCTTCATCGCGGACATCTCGACGAAGGTGCAGGACGAGGTGTTGTGATAGGTCAGCGTCGAATGCGCCACGGTGCTGCGGGCGAAGGTGCGCCAGTTCTCGCGACCGGTCGACGGCATGCCGCAATTGATCACGATGCGGCACGCGCCCGAGGAGAGTTCGAACGCGAGACAGCCGGCATGCGCCTCGTGGCTCAGATGCGGCGGCGGCGGCGGGCCGGTGTCGACGATGACCGTCATCCCGCCGGCATCGAGCCGCTGGAAGCCGGAATGCGGCATGCTCGCCATCGGCGTGCCATGCGTGTCGTCATAGGCGAGCAGCGTCGCCAGCAGGTCGGACGGCGTGCCGCCCATGCCGTTGAACAGCGCCATGTTGCCGTCGCCGTGACGGAAGAAGCGCAGCATCGGCATCATGCGATCGATCGCGTTGAGCAGCGCTGGCGGTGGCGCGATGTTGCGCGCGGCGAAGGTCTGGCGCAGCGGCAGCAGGTCGATGAGAAGTTCGATCAGGGCGCCGGGATTGCGCGAGACATGGCCGCCGTCGGGCAGGATCTGCCGCTGCAGTTCGTCGGACAATTTGCGGCTGGCGCTGCGGATGTGCTTCGCCTGATTGGCGAGGCACAGCGCCGCATAGCACAGCGCGATCAGCACCTGCAGCCGCGGTGCGCCGTCGGGAATGTCGATGGTCGAATAGCGCAGGAAGCGGATCTCGCGGGTGAGGCCGCGCAGATAGCGCCGGTAGAACTTGCCGTCGGAATCGGCCAGTACCAATGGCGCCTGCGACAGCAGCGAGATGACCCTGCGCGCCAGCACGTCGGCRCGGCGGCTCAGCGGATGGCGGCCGATCTGGTTGGTGATCCAGTCGTCGACCAGCGCCCGTGCATTGGCACGGGTGAGTGCGGTGTCGGCTGCGCGCAGATGTCGCAGCCACCCGAAACCGAGCAGCGCGACTTCCCAATCCTCCGAGGGCGGCTCCAGGTCGAAGATCGAACGGCCATGGCAGGTGACGATCTTGCCGGCGAAGACGAAGCGGCCGGCATAGATCTCGGCGGCCCGCGTGGCGTCCGACGTGCGCAGATCGTGCGGAGCAATGATCAGCCGATCGGCCCGCCCCGGCCATACGCCGGACAATGATACCGACACGCCGCTGACGTTGGAGATCAGGCTGCGCGCGAAGCGGCCCAAAACCAGCGTCGATATGCGTCTGCGTTGAGCGGCGGGCACGCCAAGCCTTGGATTTGAGAAGGGATTCCGGTTGCGACCCATAGTGGATCGCGACTGCCGCCGATACACCATTTTTGGTCTCGGTGCAGCACCATCGCGGAGCCAAAATGTGGTGCGAAATCAGGATTTAACGACTAACGCAACGCGAAAGCCCTCAACCGCTACCGGCGCAGGCCGGTGCAACCCATGCACGATGGCACGCTCATGGCCGCCGCTCCAGCCTGGCCGCATAAAAACCGTCAAGGCCGCCGAGCCGCGGGTCCTGGTGGGGCAGGTGGCAGGGCAATGTCCGCAGATCGCCCGCTTCGGTAATGAGCTCGGCCAATCCCGCCACCTCGYTTGSSGTGATCGGGACTCGGCGCAACTCGGTCGTATCGGCCAGCGCGCTCTCGACGACCTGCTCGCCCTCCTCGGGCTCGAGCGAGCAGGTGCAGTAGACCAGCATCCCGCCGGGTTTGAGCAGGCTGGCGGCCCTGGTCAGCAGCCGGCGCTGCACGCTCGMCAGCGCGGCGATGTCGGCCTCGCTCCGCAGCCAGCCCACGTCGGGATGGCGGCGAATGGTCCCGGTCGATGTGCAGGGCGCGTCGACCAGGATGCCGTCGAAGCCGCCTGTCGCTGCGGGCTGCCATTCGGCGGCGTCGGCCACCGCTGTCTCGGCCGTGAGCTGCAGCCGCGTCATGTTGTCCTTCAGCCGCGCCATGCGCGCGGGTGAACGGTCCACCGCCGTGACATGCGCTCCGCCATGGGCGAGCTGCGCGGTCTTGCCACCGGGCGCGGCGCAAAGATCCGCCATGGTTTTGCCGGCGACGTCGCCGAACAGCCGGGCGGGCAGCGCGGCCGCGGCGTCCTGCACCCACCATTGTCCCTCGGCGAAGCCGGGCAGCACCGTCACCGAGCCATGCAGCAAGGTCCGGACGGTCTCGGTCGGCAGCACCTCACCATGGAGKCGCGCGGCCCATTGCGCCGCGTCCGACTTGACGGTCAGGTCCAACGACGGCTCCTGGCCGAGTGCGGCGGCAATGKTCTTCGCGGTCGCCTCGCCATAATGCGCGATCCAGCGCGTGAGCAGCCATGGCGCGATGTCGAGCGGCTGGCCCTGGACATCATCGAGCAGCCCGGCGCCCTCGCGCGCGCAGCGACGCAGCACGGCGTTGACGAGCCCGGCATATTTGGCAGCGCGRCGGTCGGCCTGCACCAGCCGCACCGACAGGTCGACGGCGGCATGGTCAGGAACATCCATCCACAGGATCTGGGCCGCGCCGATCAGAAGCGCACTCTGTGCCCGCGGCGCGTCGGTCGGAACGCCGCGATCGAGCAGGCGCGAGAGCACATGGCCGAGCGTACCGAGCCGCCGCAGGGTGGTCGCCACCAGCCGGCGCATCAGCGCGCGGTCGCGATCGGCAAGCTGCTTCAGTCCCGGATGCGCGCCGGTGCCGTCGAGCTGGTCATCGAGCGTCCGATGCTTATGCAGCACGCCGTCGACGACGTCGGCGGCGATTCGCCGGGCGGCGAGACCAGGGACTTCGGAAGAGGTCGCAAAACGCGGCGGGGGCATGCCTGGAGATTACTCGCGAAAAGAAGAAAGGCAGTTCCGCGACGATCCGGTGCATGCCATCAGCTTGCGGGACCTCTGCCACGGGAATATGCCAAATGTAAGAATCGGCTCTGCTTTTTTTAGACCTGTTTCATCGGCCGTGGGCACACGATCTGATGAGGTCGGGAATGATCCGGTTTAACGGTGGAATGGTAGGATGAGCAACGAGCCCCCGCGCAAACCCGCATTGTCCGTGGTCGCGAGCCACGACGCGCCGAAAAAGCCGCTGACGCCGGCCGCGCAGCGCGCGCTGGCCGAGGCCGAGGAGCGGCGTCGCCGCGCAGCGGAGGAGGCGATGCCCAGGCCCAAGGAATTGCAGGGGCCGAAGGGGCCGGAACCGACCCGCTACGGCGACTGGGAAAACAAGGGCATCATCTCGGATTTCTGACGTGAGCCGCCCGCTGCGGTTCTTCGGTCAGAAATAGTGATGCTCACGGAGATAGCTCACGATCAGGTCGGCCGCGTCCGATGCCGACAGGGTCGCGCCGTCGATCGCGATCTCCGGCCGGTCGGGCGCTTCGTAGGGCTGGTCGATCCCGGTGAAATTCGACAGCTCGCCGGCGCGTGCGCGCTTATACAGACCCTTGGGATCGCGCGCCTCGCAGGTGGCGAGCGGGGTGGCCACGTGGACCTCGATGAACTCGCCATCGGCGAAACGCCGGCGCGCGGCGTCACGATCGGCGCGAAACGGCGAGATCAGGGACACCAGGGTGATCAGGCCGGCATCGACGAACAGCGCCGCGATCTCGCTSACCCGTCGAATGTTCTCGACCCGTGCTTCCGGCGCGAAGCCGAGATCCTGGTTGATGCCGTGACGGAGATTGTCGCCGTCGAGCAGTGCGCTGTGACGGCCGAGCTCACACAGCCTTCGGTCGACCAAGTTGGCGATGGTCGATTTGCCGGCACCGCTCAGTCCGGTGAACCACAGCACGCAGGGCTTCTGCTGCTTCAGCCCGGCGCGCACCGACTTATCGATRTCGAGTGTGTGCCAGCGGACATCGGTCGCGTGCCGCAGCGGCGCATCGATCAAGCCCGCTGCCACCGTTCGCCGGCTCACCGGATCGATCAGGATGAAGCTGCCGAGCTCGCGGCTGTCGCGATAGGCATCGCAGACCAGGGGCCGATCGAGCGTCAGATCGGCGTAGCCGATCTCGTTGGCCTCCAGCGTCTGCGCGCTCTCCTGCGCCATCGAATCGATGCAGACGCGATGCTTCAACGCCGAGATCACGGCGCCGGTCGACGAGGTTCCGGATTTGAGCAGGTAGCGGCGACCGGCCTGCATGGCGGCATCGTCGAGCCATATCAGATGGGACGCGATCCGATCTGCCACGATCGGCGGTGCGCCCGATSCGAGCACGTCGCCGCGGCTTGCATCGACCTCGTCGGCGAGCAGCAGGGTCACGGACTCTCCCGCCACCGCCTGTTGCAGCCGGCCATCGGCGGTGACGATGCCGGAGATGCGGCTCCGGCGTCCGGACGGGTGCACCACCACGGCGTCGCCGCACCGGATGGTGCCGCTGACGACACGGCCGCTGTAGCCCCGGAAGTCCGCGTTTGGCCGATTGACCCATTGCACCGGGAAGCGGAACGGCYGGTCATCGATGCCGTCGGTGACGTCGATGGATTCGAGATGCGCCATCACGCTTGGTCCTGCATACCAAGGCATGCGCGGACTGGCGCGGAAGATGTTGTCGCCGTCGCGAGCTGCCACCGGGATGCACTGTACGTCGGCGATGCCGAGCCGCTTCGCCATGCTCCGGAAATCAGCCGATATTGCCATGAAGCGGTCGGCGTCGAAGCCGATCAGGTCCATCTTGTTGACCGCCAGCACGACGTGACGCACGCCGAGCAGCGCGAGGATGTGGGTATGCCGTCGGGTCTGGCTGACAACGCCCTTGCGGGCATCGATCAGCACCACGGCAAGGTCCGCATGCGAGGCGCCTGTGGCCATGTTGCGGGTGTACTGGACGTGGCCCGGCGTGTCGGCGATGACGAAGCGGCGGCGCTGTGTCGCGAAGAAGCGATAGGCGACGTCGATCGTGATGCCCTGCTCGCGCTCGGCCTGCAGCCCGTCCACCAGCAGCGCGAAATCGAGCGCCGGACCAGCCGAGCCCGCGAGTTTGCTGTCCGAGGCGAGCGCGTCGAGCTGATCGTCGAGCAGCATCTTCGAATCATACAACAGGCGCCCGACCAGCGTGCTCTTGCCGTCGTCGACGCTGCCGCAGGTGACCAGGTGCAGCGTCGGCCGGTCGTCGGTGGATATTGTGGCGGACTCGCGCGTCCGTCCCAGAACCGGTTCGTGAACGGCCATCAGAAATAGCCCTCCACCTTCTTTCGCTCCATCGAGGCGGCGCTGTCGCGATCGATCACGCGGCCCTGCCGCTCCGATGTCCGCGACGTCCTCATCTCGCGGATGATGGCGGCAAGGTCAGAGGCCGTCGATGGCGTTGCGCCGGTCAGCGGATAGCAGCCGAGCGTCCGGAATCGGATTGATCGCCATTGCGGCGTCTCCCCSGGCCGCAGCGGCATACGCTCGTCGTCGACCATGATGAGCGCGCCGTCGCGCTCGACCACCGGGCGTCGTGCGGCGAAATACAGCGGCACGATCGGGATGCGTTCGAGCTGGATGTAGTCCCAGACGTCGAGCTCGGTCCAGTTCGACAGCGGAAACACCCGCATGCTTTCGYCCRGCGCCAGCATGGTGTTGTACAGATGCCAGAGCTCCGGACGCTGGTTCTTGGGATCCCAGCGATGCGTGGCGCTGCGATGGGAAAAGATGCGCTCCTTGGCGCGTGATTTCTCCTCGTCGCGCCGYGCCCCGCCGATCGCCGCGTCGAAGCCATGCGCATCGAGCGCYTGGCGCAGCGCCTGGGTCTTCATCACGTCCGTGTAGAGCGCCGAGCCATGGGTGAAGGGACTGATCTTCTGCGCCAGCCCCTCCGGATTGACGTGGACGAGGAGCTCGAGTCCGAGCTCCCGTGCCCGCTGGTCGCGGAATGCGATCATGTCACGAAACTTCCAGGTCGTGTCGATGTGCAGCAGCGGGAATGGCGGCTTGGCCGGATGAAACGCCTTCATGGCCAGATGCAGCAGGACCGAGGAATCCTTGCCGATCGAATACAGCATGACCGGCTTGCGAAACTCGGCTGCGACTTCGCGCAGGATGGCGATGCTCTCGGCCTCCAATTGGTGCAGATGGTTGAGCGCCGCTGGCCGCGGCTCCGCAGCCGCCGGCCAGCGCGTGGTTGCGATCTCGGTCGCGTGACGCAGCGAACTCATGCCGCCACTCCCGCGCGCTCGCCGAACAGGCGCGCCGCCGTCGACGCATTCAGGTCGAGGTCACGAACGCAGGCCGCGACCGAATTGCGATAGACGTCGTTGACGCCGCAGCGCTCCAGGACGGCGAGCTGATGGTCGCTGAGCGAGCTTGTCGCCCGGAACTGGTAGCGATAGGCGCTGTCGGAGGTGTGGAGATTGGGCACCTTGTAGATGGTCGCCTCGGCGGGAAAGATCACCCTCGCATTGGTCCCCTGCGCATGCCCCGGCTCCTGCCAGGAGGTCACGGCTTTCTCCGCGAAGATGCCGGACAGGCCGAGGCGGTCGAACAGCACCCGGATCGAGGAAAGCGGCTCCTTGCTGACCTCGTAGACATAATGGGTGACAGGAATGCCGTGCTGCCTGGCGTAGCTTGCGACCCGGGCGGCACTGAGCGCGGCGATRRCGTAATGCGCCAGSAGCGTGCTGTSCGASGCYCGCGAGATCAGCTTGTCCAGCCAGGARGCGAGCGCGCTCGCCGGCTCGCGGTCGAGTGCGATGAGATGCAGCCGCGACGGCGGGTAACCGGCCTCGATCAGCAGCTGCAGCGGATTGAACAGGCTCTCCGCGAGGACGTAGGGGCCGATCGTCTCCTTGCTGAACAGGTTCGGCTCGCCGGTGGCGGAYGGAATGACCCAGGGCGTCAGCGGCCGGCCGACCATCGCATCGCGCAGCATGGCCTTCAACGGCTGATAATAAGACGGCATTCCGGTCATGCCGAACAGGTTGCTCAGCGCGGTCGATCCGACGCGCGCCTTGCCGCATGCGAAATAGAGCATCGGGAAATCCTGCGCCGCGCGATCACGAAAATTGTCAGCCAGGCAATTCGTCACCTCGCGCATCAAGGTCGCGAGCGCGACCGTCCGGCTCTGGAATGCGCCGACGGGCGACAGCGGCATCGTGTCAAGCGATGGGTGTTCGGCCCTGATCAGCGCGGCCATTTGGGCAATGGAGTCAGCCGATGTCACATCGAGAATCATGTGTTCGCTCCCTTATGAGTTTAAAAAAAATCTTTAAGTTCGAAAAAATCCGGCCCGCGTGTCGGCGGGCGACGGCACGGCGCGTGGCGCGCGGCCGTGCCGAATGGGTCACGCCGCGCGCACGGTCTCTAGAAATCTCTCCACCTCCGTCTTGAGATTGCTGCTCTGGGATGTGAGCGAGCGCGCCGAGTCCAGCACCTGGCCGGATGCGTTGCCGGTCGCGCTGGCGCCGCGGTTCACTTCCGTGATCCGCTCCGCGACCTCCGCGGTCCCCTTGGCTGCCTCGCCGACATTGCGCGCGATCTCGCGGGTGGCAGCGCCTTGCTGCTCGACCGTGGCGGCGATSGTCGCGGCGATGTCGGAAATCTGCGTGATGGTTGCGCCGATTTCCTTGATCGCAGCGACCGATTCCTGCGTCGCCGCCTGCATTCCGGCGATCTGGGTGCCGATGTCCTCGGTGGCTTTTGCGGTCTGGGCCGCAAGCGCCTTGACCTCGCTGGCCACGACGGCAAATCCGCGTCCGGATTCACCGGCGCGAGCGGCTTCGATCGTGGCGTTCAGGGCCAGCAGGTTGGTCTGTTCGGCGATCGCGGTGATCAGCTTGACGACGTCGCCGATGCGGCCCGCGGCGGCCTGCAGTTCGTTGATGCGGGCGTCGGTGCGTTCCGCCTGCTTGACCGCTTCGTTGGCGATGCGGCTGGAATCGTGAACCTGGCGGCTGATCTCGGTGACGGAGGCGCTCATCTCCTCCGTCGCCGAGGCCACCGCGCCAACATTGGTCGAGGCTTCCTCCGAGGCTGCGGCCACCATGCTGGACAGGACCTGCGTCTGGTTGGCGGTGCCGGACAGCGTGCCTGCGGCCCCCTCCAACTGATGCGCCGCTGACGAGACGGTGGTGACGATGCCGCCGACGGCGGCCTGGAACGCGTCGGCGAGCTT
>BFBZ01000770.1_pt3 | contig 15493 bp, 10 predicted proteins | sample 1888401 | NCBI WGS metagenome assembly BFBZ01 (sample SAMD00112614, study PRJDB3348) | symbiont metagenome | host: Chara braunii | reverse complement strand
CTAACTTATTCCCACTCCGCAGTTCGCGGATTGTCATTAATCAAATATACCAAAATCTTTACAAAAAGAGTAAAGATTTTGGTAAAAAAAATGTTATTAAATGAGAAGTGGCTATATGTTAGCTATTTAAAGAATGGGCTACTAATGAACGATGGCCATATTCAGAAAACGGATCAGCGGTTGTAATGTTTCGAAAGAATGGATGATTTTTTTAGAAAGGTCTTTACTGGTTAAATCGGCATCGGTAAAAGGAACCGTGGCTATCCAACTGGTTAGTTTGATGTATTCAATAGCAGGATTGCTTTTATCATATCCTTTCGGTTCACGAACCAAAGAGAGCCCTTCTCCTTTTTCCAGGTCGCCATACAATGCCGCAAATTTTTTACTCCTGATAATACTGCTGAAATCCTTCCAGCTGTAATCGATCTCCTGGCGTATCTTTTTCAATTGATCGSCTTCTACCATGTACCGGCCACCGCCCGAAAAACTATTGCCTCCCGGTTCAATATGGAAATAATAACCGGCGAGCATGGACTTTTTACCGCCTTCAATGATGCTGGACGCGAAGTTGGTTTTATAAGGGTCTTTGTTCTTGCTGAAGCGGATGTCGCGATTGATACGAAACAGGCAGTCCTTACCTGCAAGCCCTGCAATAGCCGGTTCTTTTTTACCAAAACCTTTGATCACCTGGTTGGTGAGCTCAGTGAAATCTGCTTTGGCGGCATCATAAGCTTTCCGGTTTTTATCGAACCATTCTTTGTTGTTATTCTTTTTCAGGTTCTTCAGGAATTGAAGGGTTGCAGGCTGTAACATGATTTAGCTGGTTTGAATAAGGTTCAGGAATTCATCTTCAGATATGATCTTAACGGTATTGATCTTTTTGGCTTTCTCCAGTTTACTACCGGCATCTTCACCTACTACCAGGTARTTCAGCTTACTGCTTACGCCACTTACAATCTTGCCYCCATTGGCTTCCACCATGGCTTCGGCATCGTTGCGTTTCARCTTAGCCAAAGTGCCGGTRAACAAAAARGTCTGCCCCTGCAAGCTATCGTTGCCGTTGTTTTCTTTCTTTTCATTCTTCAGTTGCAGTCCGTATTGYTCCAATGCCTGCAACATGTGCAGGTTTTGTTCATTGCGGAAGAACTGGTAGATGCTGCGCGCTACTTTAAYGCCGATGTCTTCTARYTGYTGRAGYTCTWCTTCRTTCTTRTCTTTCAGATCCAACARRTGTGTYACRGCATTKGCCAATGTTTTGGCTGTGGTTTCTCCTACAAAACGAATGCCCAGTCCGTATACCAACCTGTTGAGTGGTTGTTGCTTCGATGCTTCAATGGCAGTGCGCAGGTTGTCGAGACTCTTCTTACCAAACCCTTCCAGCGTGCCGATCTTTTCAAAGTCGAGTGTATAGATGCCGGGAATATCTTTGAGCAATCCCAGTTCATAGAATTTGCGCACATTGGCTTCGCCAAAACTCTTGATGTCCATGGCRTCTTTGCTMACAAARTGGATCATCTTTTCTACCACCTGCGCTTCGCATTCGATATTGATRCAGCGCCATACGGCYTCMCCTTCTTCTTTGAATAATTCGCTTTTGCAAACAGGACAATTCCTGGGAAACAGGATATCTTTTTCTTTTCCGTTGCGTAGCTCAGGCAATGATTTCACRATCTGGGGAATAACATCGCCGGCTCTTTCGATCAATACTGTGTCGCCTATTTTAAGRTCTTTTTCTTTGATGTAGTCTTCGTTGTGTATAGAGATRCTCGATACRGTAACACCGGCCAGGTACACGGGTTCCAGCTTGGCTACCGGRGTTACGGCGCCTGTTCTTCCTACCTGAAATTCCACCGCTTTCAATTGCGTAGTGGCYTGTCGMGCTTTGAATTTAAAAGCRATGGCCCAGCGGGGATGGTGAGAGGTCATGCCCAATTGTTCCTGCAAATGAATATYGTTTACTTTCACCACCATACCGTCGATCTCATAAGGGAGATCATCGCGTTTGGCTTCAAAAGCGAGGCAATAATCGATAACGGCCTGTATGCCCTTCACCACTTTCTTTTCTTTTTCSGGCGACCGGAAACCCAGCTCCCACAASAATTGCAGCGACCCGCTGTGTGTAGACAGCATTTTATCGGATGCATCGTTTTCCTTGTTGTAATAACTGATATGATAGAGGAAGGCATCGAGTTTACGGTCGGCCACATCTTTCGGGTCTTTCATGCGCAGGCTGCCCGAAGCGGCATTGCGCGGATTGGCAAGCGGCGCCAATCCTTCTGCAGCCAGCATTTCATTGTATTGTTCGAATGCTTTTTTGAACATGATGATCTCGCCGCGAATCTCTATCTGTTGTATGCCATAACGCGAAAAAGGAGCAGATAAAGGAACTGAGCGGATCTGCCGGATATTGGTCGTGATCTCTTCTCCTTCCACGCCATCGCCCCGGGTGGTACCACGCACCAGTATATCATTTTCATAGATCAAAGAAATACTGGCGCCGTCGAACTTGGGTTCAATGCAGTATTCTATGAGGTCGGTCCCTGCGCCTTCCCGCACTTTCCTGTCAAAGTCCAACAGATCATCAGCGTTGTAACTGTTATCGAGACTCAGCATCGGCACCAGGTGTTGTACGGTATTGAATTGCTGGTTGAGGCTGCTGCCTACTCGTTGGGTGGGAGAATCGGCGCTGACCAGCTCCGGGTGCTTCGCCTCGAAGGCTTCCAACAGTTTGAACAGGGCATCGTATTCGAAATCGGCAAGCAGCGGATCGTTGAGCACATAGTAACGGTATTCATGAAAACGCAATACCTCCCGGAGAAGGGGCAGGTCTTTTGCACCCAGTGGTCCGTCGGCTTTAGCCAGCGTTAATAAACGGTTTCCTTGCTGTTGCATTTCCCTGGTTTGCTCAACACTGTACATAGGTAAAAATTCAGTGCTAAAGTTACAGGCTTCCACCCTCATGGGAAAAACCGCTAGTCATTTTGCATTTTTTTTCGTGAACTTTGCATTCTCTATGTAAGACCACTGAGCTTTTGGAGGCCTTTTACAAGGCATTCCATACGAGTCAAACGACAGCCGCCCGAGGCGGTGCTTTAAAAAAAATATGGATGAAAAAGAAGATTGCTCCTATCGTACATGAACCACACCTGGTRAAAGATGCCGTTAAGCTGGTGAAGTCTTACCCCACAGTACCCCTTACGATCGACTGTGTGATATTCGGATTTGAAGAGAACGAATTGAAAGTACTGTTGATYAAGAGTGACCTGGAAGTATATAAGGATAAATATTCCCTGCTTGGCGATATTGTAAAGGACAATGAAGAACTCGATGATGCCGCCTACCGGGTATTGAAAGAGCGTACCGGTATGAATGATGTATTTCTCGACCAGGTAAAAGCTTTCGGGCATCCCCATCGTCACCCTGGCGGTAGGGTTATTACAGTGGCATATTGTTCACTGCTCAACATCAACCACCACGAGCTTAAGATACACGACAACGAACTCAACTGGCACAGCGTTTCCGCCCTACAAGGGATGGCTTTCGACCATAAAGAAATTGTAGACGCCTGCTATCAATGGTTACAGAAAAGGATACAGGAACACCCCCTTGGCTTCAACCTGTTGCCTGAAAAATTTTCACTCCGCGAACTGCAAAATCTGTACGAAGCCATACTGGGCGTGCATCTCGACCGACGCAACTTCCGCAAAAAATTCGCTTCGATGGACCTGCTCATCGATATCGACGAAATGGAACAGGATGTTCCGCATCGCCCGGGAAAACTCTACAAGTTCAATTTTGAAAAGTACGAAAAACGCAAGCGTACTTGGATAGGTATTGATTTCTAATCTCCTTCTCTTAAATCAGTATTAAAAATTATTCCCGGCCAAAAAAAATATTTGGTTGTTTGGAAAAAGTCCTACTTTGTGCACTCAATTAAATGTGTAAATTTTACACATTAATGAAAATTACGTTTGCCAGCACATATGAGATTTGTTTGCTTCATAGGACTACTGCTTATTATTGGACTMCCCTCCAAAGCGCAACTATTACGGAGCAATCCTATTTTCATTACCGATACCAGTTCCTCTATCAACATTACCTGTGATGCTACCCGCGGCAACCAAGGTTTACTTAATTATACGCCTGTTTCAGACGTATACGTACACATCGGCTGCATCACTACAGCCAGCAGCAGTTCATCTGATTGGAAGTACAGCAAATTCACCTGGGGTACTACTACCTCCGCAGCACAGTGTGTATCGCTGGGCAATAACCAGTGGAAATATTCCATCACGGGCGGTCTCCGTTCTTTTTTTGGCATTACCAACAGCAGCGAAAAGATCCTCCGCATAGCCATCCTCTTTCGCAATGGCAGTGGCGGCAAGGTTTTGCGCAATGCTGATGGAAGCGATATGTACCTGCCTGTAACCGATACTKCTTTGCAAGTGAGGATCATGCAGCCTTTCTCGCAGCCTACTTACACACGCCAGCCTGAACCACTCACAAAAAATGTGGGAGATACCGTGACMATTACCGCCAATGCCAACCAATCTTCCAACCTGAAATTGTATTGGAATGGGTCTGTAATTGCCGCTCAAAACAATGCGGTTACTATTGCTGCCAATACCCCTATCATTTCTTCCGGTATGCAAACGATTGTGTCGGAAGCAACCAACAGCAATACTACCAGCAGGGATACTTTCAGTTTTTATGTGGCAACACCTGTAACGGTAGCAGCCTTGCCTGCAGGCGTAAAGGATGGTATCAACTACGAGCCTGGTGATACTTCCCTCACATTGGTTTTGTTTGCACCACTCAAGAACAGTGTYAGYGTAGTRGGTGATTTCAACAACTGGACACAGGGTGGTAATTACCAAATGAACCGCACACCCGATGGAAACCGTTTCTGGCTGCGCATCACAGGCCTCACACCGAAAGTAGAATATGCTTACCAGTACATCATCGACGGTACGCTCAAAGTAGCGGATTACAATACGGAAAAAATACTCGACCCTGTCAACGATCCTGGCATTCCTGCTGCTACTTATCCATCGCTCAAATCGTATCCTACAGGGAAAACAACTGGTATCGTAAGTATTATACAGACCGGCAAAGCCCAGTACAACTGGCAGGTGCCTGCGTTTACCAAACCCAATAAACAGAACCTGGTCATTTATGAATTGCTGGTGCGTGACTTCATTGCTGCGCAGAACTGGCAAACATTGAAAGATACCCTCAGCTACATCAAAAGGCTGGGTGTGAATGCCATTGAACTGATGCCGTTCTCTGAATTTGAAGGTAACAGCAGTTGGGGCTATAATCCCATTTTTTATTTCGCGCCCGATAAAGCTTACGGAACCGAAACAGCATTGAAGCAATTCATCGACGAATGCCATAAGCAGGGCATGGCCGTGATCATGGACCTGGTGATGAATCATTCCTTCGGCCAATCGCCCATGGTGCAGATGTATTGGGATGCACAGAACAATCGCCCGGCTGCAAATAGCCCCTGGTTCAACCCGGTGGCTACCCATCCTTATAGCGTAGGGTACGATTTCAATCACGCGTCACAAGCTACCAAAGACTTTGTTGATCGTGTAACGGCGCATTGGATGTTGAACTATAAGATAGACGGCTTCCGGTGGGATCTGTCCAAAGGTTTTACACAAACAAACAACCCCAATGATGTGGCTGCATGGAGCGCTTATGATTCCAGCAGGATTGCCATCTGGAAAAGGATCTACGATCAAATGCAGGCTACTGTGCCTGGTAGTTATTGCATACTGGAACATTTTGCTGCCAACCAGGAAGAAATAGAATTGTCCAATTACGGTATGCTGCTCTGGGGCAATGCCAATTACAATTTCAACCAGGCCACCATGGGCTTTGCTACCGACTGGAATTTTCAATGGGGCATTTACCAGAACCGCAGCTGGAGCAAGCCCAACCTGGTTACGTACATGGAAAGTCACGATGAGGAAAGGCTGATGTACAAGAACCTCAACTATGGCAATGCYGCAGGCGCATACAGCGTAAAAGACCTGAATACTGCTTTGAAACGGAATGAAATGGCTGCTGCATTCTGGGCTATGATACCGGGCCCCAAATTGTTGTGGCAGTTTGGAGAGCTAGGTTATGATTACAGTATCAACCAGTGTCAGAATGCTACCATCGATAATAGTTGCCGCACATCTCCCAAGCCTATTCACTGGGAGTATGCTACCAACAGCAATCGCCTCTCTCTGTACAATGTGTATGCACAACTGATCAARCTGCGYTTGCTGCCKGCYTATACYACCACRTTCACTACCGGCAACCTGAGCTACGATTTGTCGGGAGCCTTCAAATGGTTGCAACTCAATTCAGATTCTTTGAAAGTAATGGTACTGGGTAACTTTGATGTGAATGCGGCTACGGCTTCCATCAGTTTTCCTAGTGCAGGTACCTGGTATAATTATCTTACAGATGCTACGTACACTGCRCCTGCTGCAGCGCAAAGCATTACACTGCAACCCGGTGAATATTATGTGTTCACCAATAAGAATTTCAGGAATATAGTCGTAACTGCCATCAATGAACCTGGTACGCCTGTCGCTAATAATCACCTGGCCATACTGCCCAACCCGGTAAATACCAATGGTATCATCGAATATGAAATACCTGCAAGTGGTAAGCTCATGCTTGATGTATGGGATCTGTCGGGCAAACGGATGACAATATTGGAAGACGCTTATAAGACCAAAGGTTTTTACCGGGTGCCTTTTAATCGTAATGGTTTGCATACAGGTAACCTGGCCGCCGGAACATACTTACTCCGGATGCTCATCAACGGAAAGCAACAAACAATCCCCTTTATAATGAACAATTAAACAATCCCCTCATTTGCCAAAACTGAAAAAACAAAGTATATGAACGTAAAACGCTTGCTTCATTTGACGATCCTACCCGCGCTGCTGTTCTACTTGCAGGCGCAGGCACAGGAAAGAACAGTTACCGGTAAGGTAACAGATTCAAAAACCGGAATAGCTTTGCAGAGTGTATCGGTTATTGTGAAAGGAACCACTATTGGCACACAGACTGCTGCTGATGGTACGTTCAGACTAACGGTTCCGGCTGGCGCTACTACGCTAGTGATATCCAACGTGGGCTATACCGACAGGGAACTGAAAATAGGGAATGGGCCACTGTCTGTTGCCCTTGAACAATCGGATAAATCACTCGGCGAAATAGTGGTGATCGGTTATGGTTCTTCAAAGAAAAAAGACCTTACCGGTTCGGTAGTGAGTATCACAGCCAAAGATTTTAACAAAGGAAGTATTACAAGCCCCGATCAACTCATCACCGGTAAAGTTGCTGGTGTGCAGATCACTTCCAACGGTGGTGCTCCAGGCTCAGGAAGCACCATCCGTATCCGTGGCGGTGCTTCATTGAATGCAAGCAACGACCCGTTGATCGTTATTGATGGGGTGCCTTTATCGAACAGTGGTATCAGCGGTGCTTCGAATGCACTTGCCCTGATCAACCCTAATGATATTGAATCTTTCAACATCCTGAAAGATGCCTCAGCTACTGCGATCTATGGAGCACGTGGTTCTAACGGCGTGATCATCATCACCACAAAAAAAGGCACCGGTGGAATACCTAAATTCACTTTTAGTTCTCAGTTATCTGCCTATGGTCATGGCAAAAAAGTAGATGTATTATCGGCCGATCAGTTCCGAACTTTTGTAAACGCCAATGGCAACACTACACAGAAAGCATTGCTTGGCACTGCCAGCACCGACTGGCAGAACCAGATCTATAAAACTGCAATCGGAGAAGACAATAACCTGAGTATGACCGGCTCGTTGAAGAATATGCCTTACAGGGTGTCGCTTGGTTTCCTGAATCAGGATGGTATTCTAAAAACAGGGAACCTTCAGCGTACTACACTTGCATTGAATGCAGTACCTAAATTGTTCAACGATCACTTAACCATCAACCTGAGTTTATTAGGTACTTATAGTAAGTCAAGGTTTGCCAACGAGGGAGCCATTGGCGCCGCTGTTAATTTTGATCCTACACAACCTGTGTATTCCGGCAGCAGTCGTTTTGGTGGGTATTGGGAATGGCTTGATCCAACTTCTATCAGTGGCTTGAAAGGCCTATCACCTAAGAACCCGCTGGGTTTGTTGATGATGCGTGATGATAGAAGCACTGTACAAAGAAGTGTGGGTAGTGCACAATTCGATTATAAACTGCATTTCTTTCCCGACCTGCATGCTAAAGTGAACCTGAGCTACGATGTTTCATCTGGTACAGGTACTGTGAAGGTTCCGGATAGCGCAGCAAGTGCTTACAACCGTTTTGCAGATGCCAATGGGAAATTGAAAAGTGGTCAGAATACACAATACAAACAGAACATCACCAATACTTTTTTACAGGCTTACCTGAACTATGTAAAAGATATCAAATCAATCGATAGCCGTATTGATGTAATGGCAGGTTATGAATACAACGATTACCTCACTACCAATTACAATTATGCAGACTATTCTTATGACGGTACGAAGCGCCCGAATTCCGATCCAAACTTTGCACTAGACAAGCCGGAGAATACGATCATCTCTTATTTTGGCCGTTTGAATTATGCATATAAAGACCGTTACCTGCTAACAGCTACTTTCCGCAGAGATGGTTCATCCAGGTTCAGTCCGGCTTACCGTTGGGGTAACTTTCCTTCTGCAGCGCTGGGATGGAAGATCAAAGAAGAGAGCTTCCTAAAAAATGTAAGTGCAGTTTCTGATCTGAAATTACGAGTAGGATATGGTGTAACCGGACAACAGGATGGCATTGGTAACTACGATTATATTTCTTATTACGATAAAAGCACTACTACCGCACAATACCAGTTGGGCAATACTTTCTACCAGATGTATCGTCCCGGTGGTTATTATACCAACAGGAAATGGGAACAAACAGCTACATCCAACATCGCTATCGATTATGGATTCCTGAACAACAGAATTACCGGTACTGTTGAATACTATTTCAAAAAAACGAAAGACCTGTTGAACCTGATTACACAGCCCGCAGGTACCAACTTCTCTAACCAGATCGTTGCCAATATTGGTAATATGGAGAACAGAGGTCTTGAATTCACCGTGAACCTGGTGCCTGTGCGTAAGAAAGAGTTGGAATGGAATGTGGGATTCAACATTACTTATAACAAAAATAAGATCACAAAACTTACCGTATCCGACGATCCCAATTACCCGGGTAGTCTTACTGGTGGCATCTCGGGTGGCACGGGTAATACCATTCTCATCAACAGTGTAGGTTATCCTCGCGGATCGTTCTATGTATTCCAGCAAGTATATGATAAATCGGGCCATCCAATCGATAACCTGTTTGCTGACAGGAACAGGGATGGTATGATCACAGACAAAGACCTTTACAGGTACAAGAGCAGTGATCCTACCGTTTTCATGGGCTTCAATACGAATGTTACCTACAAGAAATGGAACGCAGGTCTTGTGATGAGGGCAAATCTGGGTAATTATCTCTACAATAACGTCGCTTCAAGCACCGGTACGCAGCGCAATATCCTGAACCCGCTGAACTTTCTCAGCAATGGGTCTTCTGATGTACTGTATACCAATTTCAGTGGCAATGGATCACAATACTATCTGTCTGACTATTATGTGCAGAATGCTTCTTTCTTAAGAATGGATAATATATATGCAGGATACAATTTTGGTAAAGTGTTCAATAACAGCAAGGCTAATCTGAGAGCTGGTGTGAATGTGCAGAATGCATTTTTAATCACCAAATACAAAGGCACCGACCCAGAGATCAACGGCGGCATAGATAATAATTTCTACCCAAGGCCAAGAACATTTGTGCTAAGTGTGAACCTTGATTTCTAATGGCCATTGATAAAAAATAAAATTTAAACAGATGCAATATAATTGTTCAATAAAACTAATAATGGTTGGTTTGGCGACAGCAGGCCTAATGGCATGCTCCAAGAAGCTCAACCTAACACCTACAAATGCCACTACGGTGGCGCAGGTATACAGTACGCCGCAGGGATACACCCAGGCGATGGCCAAAGTATACGGAAGTTTTGCACTAACAGGCAACAATGGGCCAGCAGGTAATGGCGATGTGCAGGGTATTGATGAAGGCACTTCCGATTTCCTTCGTCTTTACTGGAAGGCACAGGAACTAAGCACCGATGAGGCGGTAGTAGCATGGGGCGACCCTGGTATCCAGGATTTTCACCTGATGAACTGGAGTTCTAATAATCCTATGCTGAAAGGATTGTATTACCGGAGTTTTTACCAGATCACACTGTGCAACGATTTCATCAACCAGTCATCAGATGCTAATCTTGCATCGAGAGGTATTACAGGAGCTGATGCTGCTAACATTAAAAAATACAGGGCTGAAGCACGTTTCCTGAGGGCTTATCAGTATGCCGTGCAAATGGATCTTTTTGGTAATCCTCCTTTCGCTACGGAAAAAGATGCAATAGGAAGCTTTTTGCCAAAACAGATCACAAGAGCTGATCTGTTCAAATACGTCGAATCTGAATTGAAAGCGATTGATACCGATCTGGCTGATCCTAAAACGAATGAATATGGTCGTGCCGATAAAGCTGCGGCTTGGTCATTACTAGCCAGGATATATCTCAACGCAGAGGTGTATACGGGCACTGCAAGGTATACCGATGCGGTTACTTATGCCAATAAAGTAATAGGCGCGGGTTATTCATTAGTGTCTAATTATGCCTGGCTCATGCGCGCCGACAACAACCAGAACACCAATGAGTTCATTTTTACGATCAACTATGATGGTCAACGTACACAAGGTTATGGTGGAACCACCTTCCTTTGTCATGCTTCTTTAGGAGGTTCAATGAATGCGGGAGATTATGCATTGGATTATGCTTGGGCAGGTCTGCGTACTACCAAAATATTACCCAATCTGTTTCCCGATGTAACAGGCACTAAAGATAAAAGAGCACAATTCTATACGAATGGTCAAAATATCAACATCAATGACCTTACCGTATTTACTGATGGTTATGCCGTCACCAAATATATTAACAGAACAAGGGCAGGGGCTGCAGGATCCAATCAAACTTTTGCAGATATTGATTTCCCGGTTTTCCGTTTAGCCGAAATGTACCTGATCTACGCTGAAGCAGTACTTAGGGGCGGTACCGGTGGTGATAAAGCGACAGCCATCACTTATATCAATAACCTGCGCCAGCGTGCCTATGGTAACACTAATGGTAACGTCACCGATTACGATCTGAACTTCATCATTGATGAACGTGCTCGCGAAATGTATTGGGAAGGACAACGCAGAACAGATCTGATCCGCTATGGCCGTTTTGTGGAAGCAACTTATTTATGGCCCTGGAAAGGCGGCGCAAAAGATGGAACCAACGTGCCTGATTTCCGCAAGCTTTACCCAATCCCTTCATCAGATGTGGCAGCCAATACCAACCTGGTGCAAAATCCGGGATACTAAACAATATTATTGCTCTTAATCACTTAAATATTATTTATGAAAACATTACTCTCCAAACTGTTCCTGATTAGTGCATCGGCAGTTCTGTTTGGGTCTTGTAAGAAAGACGAAGCGAGGGATACGTTCCAGGGTGGCACGGCTCCTGTACTCAGCGCTTCTGTATCGAATACCATCCCTCTTGCGTATACGACTGCTTCCAGTGAGGCGGTAAACCTTATATGGAGCAACCCCAATTACCAGTTCGCTTCAGGTATCAGCTCACAGGATGTAGGCTACATGGTAGAGATCGATACTAGCGGCGCCAACTTCACCAACCCCAATAAACAAACCATATCCATCAGTAAAGACCTAAACAGGTCTATTTCGCAAGGGCAGTTCAATGATTATTTATTGAACCAGCTACAACTTGTTGCAGGTATGTCGCATAATATTGAAATTAGGGTAACGTCTTCGATGAATAACAGCGTAATTACTAAATTGGTATCGAATGTGTTGAAGTTCAGTGTTACGCCTTATGCCATTCCACCCAAAGTACCTATTCCTGCTTCTGGTAAATTGTATCTGGTAGGAAGCGCTACAGCAGGTGGATGGAACAATCCTGTACCGGTTCCTTCGCAGCAATTTACGCAGGTGAGCCCTACTTTCTATACTATTACTATTGCTTTAACAGGCGGACAGGAATACCTCTTCCTTCCTGTTAATGGAGACTGGAGTCATAAATATGCAGTGACTGATAAAACACTGCCTGGTCTGAATGCAGGTGGCGACTTCGGTTACGATAAGAGCGATAATTTCCCTGGCCCCTCTGCAAGCGGTACTTATAAAATCGATGTGGATTTCCAGCGTGGCAAATTCACGGTGACTAAACAATAAACGACTTAAAAGAACCAGTATGAAACATTCTATAAAACTCAGTTTCCTCACAGTGTTGCTTGGCCTTTTCTTTTCGGCCTGTGAGAAGGTTGGCAACCTGCCGTATTACCAACCGGGGTCTGTGGTTGCCTTGAGCAGCTCTACAACTACGGTTGCAGCAGCCCCTGCAGATTCTTTAAAAATAGCCCTCACTTTATCCTGGAGCAATCCCAAATATTCAGTAGACTCTTCAACGGTTAAATACATTGTTGAGATCGATTCCAGCGGAAGGAATTTCTCTAAATCAGTGAGCCGTACCCTCAGCGGTGCGCTGACCACTTCCTTCACCGCAAAAGACCTGAATGCGATTTTGTTGGGATATGGTTTCTCTTTTGGTGTGGCCTATGATATGGATATCAGGATCACTTCTTCTTATGCCAATAACAACGAATTACTGCGATCCAATGTGATCAAAGTAAAAATGACGCCCTACAAAATACCGCCGAAAGTTACTCCCCCCGCTTCGGGCAGGTTATTCATTGTAGGTAGTGCTACTGCCGGTGGTTGGAACAACCCCGTTCCAGCCCCGACTCAGGAGTTCACTAAAATTGATTCGGTTACTTACGGAGGTATTTTCAACCTGACAGGTGGTAATGAATATTTACTGTTACCGGTAAATGGCGACTGGAGCCACAAATTTTCCGTGGCCGATAAAACAGTTGCARGCCTCAATGCAGGTGGCAGCTTCGGYGCCGACCTGAACGATAATATCCCTGGYCCGGCTACTTCCGGCAGGTATAAGATCATTGTAGATTTCCAGGCAGGTAAATTCACCGTTACACCATATACCGGGGTATTGCCCAGCAACCTGTTCATTGTAGGTGATGCTACTCCGGGCGGATGGAACAACCCGGTGCCGGTACCTAGCCAGCAATTTACACAGGTGAACTCTACCCAGTTCGAACTGGCCCTGTCTCTGACAGGAGGAAAACAATACTTGTTCTTGCCGGTGAATGGCGATTGGAGTCACAAGTTTGCTGTGCCAGATAATACCATCCCTTCTTTGAAAGCAGGCGGAACCTTTGCATACGATGCATCGTCGAATTTMCCYGGACCGGATGCTTCGGGTAATTACAAGTTTGTAGTAAGGTTTATCGATAATAGTTATACAGTGACGAAGCAATAGCAAGCAGTGGTTTTTGGTTGAAAGAAGGGGGCATWWATGCCCCCTTTCTCATGAAAACAGGTGCTGACTTGTTATCAAACATTACATTGCTTACATTGCACCATTAACACCAACGCGATGTTGTATTCCATGACAGGTTATGGCAGGGCAGAGCAGACCCTGTTCGACAAGACTTTTCTTATTGAAGTTCGTTCGCTGAACGGCAAACAGTTTGACCTCCGGTTGAATATCCCGGCGCTGTTAAAACCTTTTGAATTCGATATACGCAATTTGCTGAATGAAGGGTTGCAAAGAGGAAGTGTGGAATGTGTGATCACCATCAAACAAAACGGTGCGTCCAAACCTGTTACCATCAATACCGATCTGGCCAAAGCKTATTACCAGCCSGTRTCGGAACTGGCCAATGARYTGAAACTCCCGCAYGGAGAYATYCTCAGCACKATCCTGAARCTRCCCGATGTYATCACSCCTTCTACTGAAACAYTGAGCGATGAAGARTGGAAAAGCTTTGAGCGTTTGATGAAAGCYGCCATYGGCGATCTCAATGAGCACCGCAAAGACGAAGGCAAATCGCTTGAGGCCGACCTGCTCCTGCGGATTGCCAATATAGAAGCGCAACAACAAGCCATTCAGGCCCTGGAACCCAAGCGGAGAGCAAAGATCAAGGAAGGATTGGTTAAAGTGCTGGAAGACAATGTGGGGAAAGACAATTATGATCCCAACCGCATGGAACAGGAACTGATCTATTATATTGAAAAAATCGACATCAGCGAAGAACAGGTGCGACTGAAAAACCATTGCGATTATTTYCGTACGATACTGGAAGAAAAAGATATCAGTAAAGGGAARAARTTATCGTTCATATTGCAGGAACTCGGAAGAGAGATCAATACCACCGGTTCYAAAGCCTACGACTCACAGATGCAGCAATGTGTGATACTGATGAAAGACGAGCTGGAGAAGGCCAAGGAACAGGTATTGAATGTGTTGTAGCTTGCCCGTATCTTTGAAAAAAAATCTCCTTGAACAAACTCCCCATACTGCTGGTTGCCCTGGGCCTTTTGTTATTACAGGCCTGCGATACACTGGATGTTTATGAAAAGATGGCTTTTTTCCCGCAACATGAATGGAAAAGCAGCCAGAAACCCRACTTCCGCTTTCAAATAGAAGATACCGTATCGACTTATAATATCTATGTAGTGATCAGGCATGAAGACGCTTACCGCTACAACAATATCTGGCTGAACGTAACCACACAGGCGCCGTTTGACACAGCCAGGAAGCAGATGCTGAACCTCACCCTGGCCAATAATGCCAAAGGTTGGCTGGGCGTAGGCATGGGCGATGTGTTCGATCACCGCATCCTCATCACCAGCCATCCGGTGAAACTGAAAAAAGGAAATTATGTCTTCACCCTGCAACAGGCCATGCGCGAAGACCCCCTGCCATATGTACTGAATGCAGGCATCCGTGTTGAAAAAACCAAGCCATGAGTTTTTTTAGATCAAAAAAACTGGCCATTGTAACAATTGTATATTGGTTCCTGCTGCTGTATATGATAGCAGCCCTGTCGTGGTGGTTCATTGCATTGGAGAAACAAAACAAAGAGRTCAGCRCCATCAGGCTCCAGGAACTTAAAAAAGACGATCCTGCTTATTTTGTTAAAGCAGTACAGATCGAAGAAGCGAAAAATCGGAAAACATCACAATACATTGGCGAAGGCATGACCTTCCTGGCGTTGGTAGTATTGGGCGCCGTGTTCGTATTCCGTACCACACGCAAACAGATCCGCTTTGTACAGCAACAACARAACTTCATGATGGCTGTTACCCATGAGCTGAAAACACCCATCGCCGTTACACGTTTGAACCTGGAAACTTTACAACGAAGAAAGCTGGACGAAGAGAAGCAACAACAACTCATCAGCAACAG
>BFBZ01001490.1_pt1 | contig 15497 bp, 15 predicted proteins | sample 1888401 | NCBI WGS metagenome assembly BFBZ01 (sample SAMD00112614, study PRJDB3348) | symbiont metagenome | host: Chara braunii | reverse complement strand
AATCCCAGGCAAACGACAGAATGATGACCACCACGCCGGCAATGAGCAGCAGCCATTGCGAGGCGCTGATGGCGACACGGTTCAGCTTGTTGTTGTAATAGATGATGCAGGTGCCGAATGCCAGCAGGCCCAGGGCCACCAGGCAGGGTGCGATCACCGGGCCTGTCCATGGCACAGGAATGAGAAAGAGGATGTCCCAGGTGAACAGGCTTTGTGGCCACCCGATAAGCACATACAGGAATATGTAATAGAAGAGGTCCCAGGTGGCAAAGGCCACCAGGAAACAGGCAAAGCGTGACAGCCTGTTACTGCCGGCCATGATCCCGGCGCCAATAAGCATGATAATGGTGGCAAACTCCCGCCAGAACTCTACCACGGCCACCCTGTTTGGGATCACCACCAGCGGAAAATGAAAGCCCCGGGGGTAATAGAGCTCGCGGAGGTATACCACCACGGCAGTTTCCATGAAACCCATTGCCACTGCAAAGAGGCTGAGCCATATCATTGTTTTTGTTGTTGATGCTTTCATGATCATTGGTAATTTAAGCTTGTGTGTGAAGAGACGATTGTTCGAGGCGGCGGATCCTGTGGTACAGGATACCCAGTGGCAGCAGGCCGATGATGCCAAAACTGCAATCGATGAGCTGGTGAAGGAAAGGAATGCCCCGCACCGGGCCGCAGATAAAGGCTAACGGTAATACCCCGACGCAGGCAACGATCCCCACCTGTACAATAAATTTATACCTGACAGGATCGAGGTATACGCCTATAAAGAACAGCGCGATAACGATGTGTGCAAATGCCAGCCAGTCGGTACCATACAGGACTATGCCCGGTGTGTGCCGCACGGATGTATAGACATGTTCGATCCACGGTTGCAGGGCTTTGGGGAACGAAGACAGGTGCCGCATCATAAAGCCGGTTTCTGTCACCAGCGGAAAGGCTGTGATGCCACTGAGGACCAGGCAGATGATAAATGCTACGGTCATGCGCCGGATGAATGTGATGTCATTTGTTTTCATGTTGCCGGAGATAAGTGTTTAAATCGTGTTTCGGAAAATATTGTACGGCGATCCTGTTCTCGGGCTGCCTGTCGAACAGGTAGAGCCACAGCAGGAAGAACCATTCGAGGGGTTTCATCAGTACGTAGATCACGTTGGCGGCGGGCTTGTGCTTCGACCATGCATTTACCGGGATGTTCATGCTGTCGTAGGTTTTGCGTACCAGGCGGTGAAACCGCGGCGCATATTCTTCAAGCCAGTGCTCAAAAGCGTTGGCCACCAGCAGCTGGCGGTTCACAACGATCTTTTCGTTTTGCCGGATGCCAAAACGCAGTGGTTTCACCAGTTTTTTATGGCCATTGGCCGCGATCGAGCACAGGTAATGATCTCCGCCGCATGAACAACTTTGGTGCTTGGAAAGCAGGAACCCACATGATTCGGTAAACTGTGTGATCAATGAATCGGGCTGCTGGCCGGCCAGGTAAAGAACGCCTTGTACCAGGAGGAGCAATGGCGCCAGTAAGTATACTGCAAAGAAGAGGTGATTGTGGCTCAGCCAGCTGTAGAACTCTGCAAATTTTGATGCGGCAAGACCGGATGCGTTTTTGAAATAAAACCGGTAATAGGCATTGTACCGGACGATCTCCTTAAAAAGGTATATGCTGCAAAATAGCGGGGACAGCGCAAGGAGGCCTATAACCGGGAACAAGACCACTGGCGCCACGGGTATAAAATGAATGGAGAGTGTCACACAGAAAATAAAGCCCATGATCAGCAGTGCGCACATCAGCAAGGAGAGGAGTGGCGGCAGATGTTGTTTGAAATACCTCGAACAAAAATAAGCCAGCGCAAACAAGGCCCACAGAGTGTAGGGCGTGGCGAGCGATGAGCCCTGGAAGGGATGCTGGCCGCAGGGATCGTTGCTCATGTGGATGCCAACAGGTGGACATACATATACCAGCAAGGTTTCGCTGATGGTTTTGGAAACGCTTAAGAACGATACAGGCCTGCCCAGGCCTGTTGAACGGATAAGCCCCCAGGTACCAAATACAATGGTGTAGACGTGTATGATAATGGCCATGATGATCCCTGATTCTTTCATATAACAGGTTTGTTTTTTATTTTAAAAAGAACTTTGAGTTTCAAAGTATTTGTGCAAAAAAATTATCGCTTTTTCAACAGGTGCTCAAGGGCATCGAGGTGTTCGTTGAAGGCTTTCATACCGGGCTTGGTAACAGAGTAGGTGGTAAGCGGTTTCCGGCCCACAAACTCCTTCTTCACATGGATGTAGCCTTCCTTTTCGAGGGCCGTGATGTGGCTGGCCAGGTTGCCGTCGGTAACACCCAGCGTCTCTTTCATGGTGTTGAAATCAACCGAGTCGTTCACCATCAGCACGCTCATGATCCCAAGCCGCACACGGTTCTCAAATGCCTTGTTCAGATTATGTATATAGCTTTTCAAACCAACTCAATTCCTGTTATCCCCGTGTTTATATTTTAATTCCGGCCTCATTTGCCTGATCTATGCGTTCGTTGCGGGCTTCTCTTTCCGTTCGTACTTGATCCACATGGCCAGGCCATACACAATATGCAACAGGCCAAACCCGATGGCCCAATACATTAAACCGTGGCCCCTGTCGAAGGTATTGATGAGGCCCAGTACCACCTCGCAGAGCCCCAGGTAGCGGATATCATCGTAGGTATACTTGCTGGCGTTAACCAGGGCCAGGCCGTAGAACAGCAGCATGGCCGGCGCAATATACACAATAACACCCTGGTAGAGCATGGCCAGGCAAAAGATGCCACCTGCCACCAGCGGGATGGATAGGTTGAGCAGCGCGCGCCAGGCAGCATGGTCAAAAAAACGCTGGCCTAATTTCCTGGCCCGGCGCCTCGAAAAGATATAGGCCGTGAGCACAGACAGGAACAAGACCGTTGCGGCGATCAGCACAAAGTTGAGGTAAATGGCGCCGGGGTCCAGGTCAGACAACATACGGTTTCCATCACGGCTATATACAATATCAGCCAGGTATGCAAGATAGGCGTGCGCCGCGTAAGCTCCTCCCAGGGCATAGATGCCCGCAAACACACCCGACAAGCCGCTGAGCGACAGGAAGCGGGTGCTTTTTTTCATCATCTGGCGGATATCGTGGATCGCCTCCAGGTGCTGGTCCTTGTCTTTTGTCATATTCATGCAATGATTTTTTTAAAAGAACTTTGTAGTTCAAAGTTATGAAGATTTCCAATACACACGATGTGGTTTAACAAAATTTTTATGAACAGGAAGGGGATAACCTGTGGAAAACAGGCTCCCTATGCATTGAAATGCTGGCCTATAAGGGCCTCAAACTCTTCTTTGAGCAGGCCGTTGGTGCTGCAGGCTTCGCGGCCATAGAGCCAGTTATGCCCGCCGCTGAAATCGCTCATAGTGCCGCCGGCTTCCTTTACAATGAGCCCGCCGGCCGCCACGTCCCATGGATGCAGGTTGTACTCAAAATAGGCATCTACGCGCCCGCAGGCCAGGTAGCAGAGGTCTACGGCCGCGGCCCCGATCCGCCGGAGCCCATGGGTATTTTTCATCAGGTGCATAAACACACGCAGGTAATCGTCGATGCGTGAGAAATTGTAGATAGGGAAACCTGTGGCAATGAGGCTTTCCGACAGTGTTCGTCGCTCAGAGACCCGGATAGGCTTCCCATTGAGAAAAGCGCCGCCACCCCGGGTAGCATAAAAGCACTCGCTGCGGCTTACCTCGTGCACCACGCCCAGCAGGATATTGCCCTGGTGCTCAAGTGCAATGCTCACGGCATAGCATGGGATGCCATGTACAAAATTGGTGGTACCGTCAAGCGGGTCTACGATCCAGTTGTAAGCCTTAACACCCTGTGCCGAATTCTCCTCTACCACAAAGCCTGCTTCAGGCAGGATGCGTTGCAGCTCTTTCACGATCATGGCTTCGGAGGTTTTGTCTACATAGCTCACCAGGTCGTTAAGCCCCTTGATCTCGGCCTGCCCGTACGAAAAATGCCCGCGCTCCTGTCCTATAAAGGCCGCCGCTTTCGCAGCTGTATCAATGGTTTGTGCAAGGAGCAGGTCCAGGTTTTTCATACGGCAAATAACGGCAAAATCCGGCAGGTTTTGCAGGTGGCTTTACGAATAAATACCATTGGCGGCTTGCGGGATCAAAAAAATGCCGTATATTTGGCGTCCCAAAAGTCCTATAAAGAAAGGAGGTTTAGAAATTATGTTAGTGATCCCGGTAAAAGAAGGCGAAAGCATCGAAAAAGCCTTGAAGAAATATAAGAAGAAGTTTGAAAAAACAGGCGTTGTAAAAGAACTGCGCAGGCGTAAGAACTTTGAAAAACCTTCTATAACTCAACGCCAGCAGGTAATTAAAGCCATCTACAAGCAGAAATTACAGAAAGGCGAAGACGAATAATCGTTTTTGACATTATTTAGTGTTAAACCTAATGTTTGATTGGATTTAAAAAATTAAATTCGTCAGACATTGGGTTTTTTTATGTCCGCCACCTTCCTCGATAAATTTTACGACTACATCCGCTACGAGAAAAGGTACTCTGTGCATACCGTGACGGCCTACCGTGCCGACCTGGAGCAATTCCGCGATTTTTTGAGGCAGCAGGATGAAACGATGGACCTGGACCTGGTGAACTACCAGCATGTGCGGGCCTGGATCGCTGAGCTGATGGATCAGAAATTGAACCCTCGCAGCGTGAACCGCAAATTATCTTCCCTCAAATCGTTTTACAAATTCCTGCAAAGACAGGACCTGCTAAAAGTTAACCCCCTGCAAAAGATCACCGGCCCTAAACCTGCCCGGCGCCTACCTGTATTTGCCAGCGAAGAAGATATGAACAGGCTGTTCACAAACATCCCTTTTGAAGAGGATTTTGAAGGGACGAGGAACCGGCTGCTGATGGACCTTCTGTACCAGGCGGGGCTCAGGCGGGCCGAGCTCATTGGCCTGAAGGAGCAGGATGTGGATCTCAACAATTTAACTTTTAAAGTGTTAGGTAAACGACAGAAGGAACGGATCATTCCTATTTCTGATGGCCTGAAACGCAACCTTGAGGCCTACTTATCCGTAAAAAAAGACATCGTATGTATGAGTGACACACTGTTTGTAACGAGTAAAGGTCGCCCGATGAATGAAATGGCAGTACATAAAACAGTGAAATATTACCTGAGCCTGGTAACCACGCTCGACAAAAAAAGCCCGCATGTGCTCCGCCACACCTTTGCCACGCACATGCTCAACCAGGGGGCGGATATCAACGCTGTGAAGGACCTGCTGGGGCATGCCAACCTGGGCGCTACGCAGGTGTATACGCATAATACCATCGATAAGCTAAAGAGATCTTATAAGCGGGCCCACCCGAGGGGTGATAAAAAATGATCCCGGCCCGCGAACCCATCACGAACCCTATTTCATAACACTTAAAACTAAAGGAGGACGTAATCATGACAACAAACATTCAATCTATCCATTTTGATGCAGACAGGAAATTACTTGATTTTGCAAATGAAAAAGTGACCAAGCTGAATACCTACCACGAGGCGATCATCAGCAGTGACATCATCCTGAGGCTCGATAAATCGGCATCGAGCGATAATAAGATCGCCGAGATCAAGCTGCAGGCCAAAGGCCAGGAGCTGTTTGCCAAAAAGCAATGTACTTCTTTTGAAGAAGCCATTGACACGGCCTGCGACGCGCTTAAAACACAGATCAAAAAATACAAGGAAAAAACACTGGCAAAATAAACGCCGGTGATCATATCACAACAAAAAAACATCCGGGGGCCACTGCCCGGATGTTTTTTCTTTAAAGGCCTTTGATGCAGTCGATAAAGTATTTCACCTTTGCCTTGTCTGTATCGGGGTACAGGCCATGGCCCAGGTTGGCAATGTAGCGTTGTTTCCCAAAGCTGCCGATCATTTTCCGGGCCTCCGCTTCGATCGTTTTCTCGCTGGCATAGAGCAGGCAGGGGTCTGCATTGCCCTGGAGCGTTTTGGCATTGCCTATCGCGCGCCTTGCGTCCTGCGCGTTGATGGTCCAGTCGAGGCCAATGGTGTGGCACGGCAGGGCTGCCATGTCGTTTAGCGCGAAATGTGCATCTTTGGCAAATACCGTTACAGGTACCAGCTTGTGAAGCGCTTCACAGATGCGGGTGATGTATCTCAGCGAAAACTCCCTGTATTGTTCGGGGCCCAGCACGCCGGCCCAGCTGTCGAATACCTGGATCATGTCGGCGCCCGCCGCTACCTGGCCTTGCAGGTAATGGATGGTGCTCTGCGTGATCTTGTCCAGTACCTGGTGAGCCAGCTCCGGATCTGTGTACAGTAATTTTTTGGCCTGGCTGAAAGTTTTGCTGCCACTGCCTTCTACCATGTAGGCAAAGAGGGTCCATGGTGCGCCGGCAAAGCCAATGAGCGGTACACGGCCGCCCAGCGCCTTTTTGGTAAGCCGGATGGCCTGCATCACATAATCAAGGTCGCCCGCCTCAGCCACACGGAGGGCCCGGGCATCTGCCTGCGTTTGAATGGTCTTTTCAAAATGCGGGCCTTTGGCCTCTATCATCTGGTAGGGCAGCCCCATGGCTTCGGGGATCACCAGGATGTCTGAAAAAATAATGGCGGCGTCTACGCCGAGGATATCTACCGGCTGCACGGTCACTTCACAGGCCAGCTCGGGGTTCTTCACAAATTCAATAAAGTTCTTCGCCCGGCTGCGGGTAGCCCTGTATTCGGGCAATATGCGGCCCGCCTGCCGCATCAGCCACACGGGCACTCTTTCTACTTGCTCGCCTTTGGCGGCTCTTAAGATCAGGTCGTTCTGGTAGGTCATGGGGTGTCAAAAATTTCGTGAAGATTTGTTTTGATGCGCAGGCAGATATCGTCGGTAGGCAGGTCGTTGTCGTCCTCCCCAAACGGCTCTTCAATTTCTTCCGCGATCAGCTCAATGCTGGCAAACACGTAGAGCACCATCACCACAATGGGTACGGTAGAGTACCCGAACTCGGTGCCGAACATGATAGGCAGCGTCATCACATACAGAAATACAATTTTTTTGAGATAGATGCTGTATGAGTAGGGAATAGGGGTTCTCTTGATCCGCTCGCAGGCGCCGCAATTGTCGGTAAAGGAATTGAGCTCCGTGTTGAGCACAATAAGCTGCTCGTTGCTGATCACATGCTGCCGGTAGAGGTCATTTGTTTTTTTATACAGCGCTTTGGCAATCATGTTGGGCTTGTGGTCGGCGGCCATAAAGCTTTCGGAAGAGAGCAGGGCAGAGGCTTCGAATTCGCCCGGCACCACCTGGCCGCGTAAGTGATTTTTGGTGGCATAAACATAATTGGTAATGAGGGCCCTGAACGCCTGCTGGTCGTTCCGATCGCTTATAAAAGCCGAGAGCTTCAGCGAGAGGTTGCGGCTGTTGTTCACAAAACTGCCCCAGATCTTGCGGCCTTCCCACCAGCGGTCGTAGGCGCTGTTTGTACGGAATACCAGCAGCATGGAGAGCACGAAGCCCAGGATGGAGTGAACCACTGTGGGGTTCCTGAGATCCCAGCCAAGGTGTTTTTCTATCATGACCACGAGGGTTGCGTAAACGCCCACACCGATCATAGCCGGGATCAGGCGGCGGAAAGTATCGCCCCTGTGAAATTGGATGATGAGCTTGAACCAGTCTTTTGGGTTATAGGCAACCATATTTTCCTAACATTTTAAAGCCTCGCCGAAACGCGCGACGAATGTCCTGTTTTTGATATGCTGGAATGTTGTGTGTAGGTAAGACTGCTCAAAGTTGTGCAGCATGGCAGCCGTAAGGGCTTCGCCGCAGCACCTGCCGCCAATGCACGTGGCTTTCACAAGCCTGCCTTTGTCATCCACTTCCAGGTACACATCGCCATAGAAAGCCGTACAGCTTTTGCAGCTCAGCTGCTTCAGGCCTGCTGCGCTTTTCAGCTTCGGGTAATGGTAAAACACCCAGTTGTTCTCAAAGCTGGTCCATTCTGCTTTCTCCTGGTTGGAAAAAGCGCTGTAAACCTGGTAGAGACGCAGGGTATCGGTTTGTGCGGATGCGGCCCCTGCCCCCAGCAGCATAAAATATAGAAGGATGGACTTCAATGCCGCAAAGGTATCAAACAATTTCTAAAATACACTTCGGGGGAGGGTATAACGGCTTATCATGGAATAAAAACCCGGTAGTATTGTTTTTAACAAATTATTCTGATAGTTTTCTGTAAAATTTTAAAGGCATGTCAAAAACCCACTACTCCATTTTATTGTTATTCAGTACGATGTTGGCCATGGCCCAGCAGCACCCCTGCTCGGCCGGCAAAACCCGGTCGTTTGCCAAACATAAGGCGGCAGCTGCCACAGCTGTTCAGAGCGTGGCTCCGCCCGAGAACGACTACGATGTGAAATTCTATCACCTCAACCTGAACGCAGAGAACAACAGCGTGAGCATCAGCGGTAATGTGCGCTGCCTGGCCCAGGTAGTGGCTGCTACTATGGATTCTTTTGCCTGTGTGCTGCACGTGAACCATACCGTAGATTCGGTATATATCAACGGGGCAAAGCGTGGCTTTGTGAGGCACGACAGCCTGCTCAAAACAGGTGTGGGCGCTGCTATTTCGCAAAACCAGCTGGTAGACGCCACGGTGTATTACCATGGCACCTGCCCGAGCAGTGGTGGCGCGGCCATTGGCAATGGCTTCAGTACCCAGGCTTCTCCCACCTGGGGCAACCAGGTTGCCTGGACCCTGAGCGAAAGTTTTGTGGCTTACGAATGGTTTCCCTGTAAGCAGGAGCTCAAAGACAAGATCGACTCTTCATGGGTGTTTGTAACAACCGATTCGACCAACCTCGTGGGCTCCAATGGGCTGCTGAAGAACGTGGTGACGCTTGGCAACAAAAAACGCTTTGAGTGGAAAAGCCGCTCACCCATCGATTATTACCTGATCTCCATTGCCATTGCGCAATACAAGCCTTATAATTTATACGCCAAGCCTTTGTACCTGCCCAACGATTCGATCCTGATCGAGAATTATATATACAGCGGCGCAATCAACAATGCCAACTGGATCTCGCAGCAGAAGCCGGCCCTCGACCAGATCAAACCTACACTGGAGCTCTATAGCAAATTGTATGGCATGTATCCTTTCTATAAGGAAAAATATGGTCACTGCATGGCGCCTTTTGGCGGGGGTATGGAGCACCAGACCATGACCACGCAGTATGGTTTTGAGTTCTCGATCGATGCGCACGAGCTGGCGCACCAATGGTGGGGCGATAATGTTACCTGCAGGGCCTGGAAAGATATCTGGATCAATGAGGGCTGGGCGGTGTATAATGAATACCTGTCGAACCAGTATCTTGTATCGCAGGCTGCGGCCGACAGCAAAATGCTGCAACAGCATAACAACGTGATGTCGCAGCCGGGTGGCAGCTGTTATTTTACCAATGCCGATACCATGAACTCCTCTATCATTTTCGACAGCCGGCTCACCTACGATAAAGGCGGCGCCATTATCCACAGCCTGCGCTTTGAGCTCAACAACGATTCGGTGTTCTTCCGCACCTGCCGGGGCTTTCTCAACCTCCATCGTTCTAACGTGGCCAGTGTCCAGGATTTTATCAGCTATTTCAATGCCAACAGCGGAAAAAATTTTACGCAATTCTTCAACCAGTGGTATTACGGGGAAGGTTATCCTACCTTTGATGTGAAGTGGAACCAGGTGGGCGCTTATTTTTACCTGCGCTCTACGCAATCCACCTCCATGCCTTCATCCGTGCCATTGTTCATCACACCTATCGAATACACGATCCAGCGCACAGGTTATCCTGATACTACTATCCGCGTGATGCACGGGCAAACCACCGAGAACTATTCTCTCAACCTCCCCGGCACGGTTACCAATATTATAGTGGATCCTAACAACTGGATCATTAACAAGACCATTGGCCCTGTGAAAGATGCCACGGTAACAGGCATCCATGAGCTGGCATCTGCTGCCCCGGCTGTGTTCATTGGGCCCAACCCAACTTCCGACCTGTTGAACATCAACCTGTATAATACCGAAAAGGCCCTGGCAGAGATTTATGACCTCAATGGCCGGCTGGTAAAACGGGTGGCGTTTGAAGGTATGACACAAGCTGATCTCAGTGGCCTTGCCAGCGAAGTGTATACCGTATCGGTGAAAAGGCTTTCAGGAGAGCTGATCACAACGGTGAAAGTAGTGAAACAATAATACTCTCTTTATGGCGGCCACGCTTTGGGCCTGCTATATGAGAAACAGGTTTTGGAACCTGTAACATCATAAAAAAGCCCGCATCTTTTGATGCGGGCTTTTTAGTTTTTTATTAGGAGGCTTTATTGGATCACCAGTTTTTTGGTGACGCGTTTGCCGTCCATGTCAATGTTTACCAGGTAAATGCCTGTACCCAGGTCATTACCCTTGTTCACGGTGTAGCGGGTGGTACTGTTATCGTTCTGGAGTTTGGTTGCTTCCAGGGTCCGGCCCAGCAGGTCGGTTACCGAGATGGTGGCCGATGTGGTATGATCCGGCCAGGTGAATTCTACAGTAGATGAGCTGGTGGTTGGGTTCGGGTAGATGCTCAGGTTGATGAGGTTGGCCAGTTCATTGATGCCCACTGTACCGCTGAGGTTGATCTCATCGATATACAGGTTATTGGCGCTTGGTGTAGATACATCGTTCCTGAAATAAAAGCGTAGCTTCACATTCGACCTGCCGTTGAGCGCTGCCATCAGGCTTGGACTCACTGTTTTCTGGTGCCATTGTGAAGATGTTGGTGTGAAAGGTGTGGAAGTGGTACCGCCTGTGTTGCTGGCCATGGTAGAGATAGGATCGGTGCTGCCCAGCACGTTAGACCAGGTGCCGCCGCAATCGAGCGAGTACTGGATCCTAAAGGTGTCGTTTTGGGTAGAGCTTTTGCGGGCGTAAGCATAGTAATACGACATGGATACGTTGGTCACATACCTGAGGTCAAAGATCGGCGATTCAAGGATGTCGATCTGCCCCGCAGGATTCCCGGAAGCACTGTTCATATAAACGCTTTTAGATGTGCCGTTAGCTCCCACATTGGCCTGGGCCCATGTCACAGAACCACTGTTGCCATTGATCACGTTCCAGTCGCCCGGGATTCCCGATTCGAACCCTTGCGTGTAAGGGATCGTTTCTGTTGGCGCACCATTTACCACGTTGATATAAGCTGTTTTGGTGGCGGTGTTACCACCGGTGCTGTTAGAAGCGGTATACGAAACAGAGTAGCTGCCTGGCGATGTGAAGGTGACAGTAGGGGCCGATGCATTGGAACTGGCAGGGCTTCCGCCCTGGAAATTCCAGGCATAGGCTGTTACAGTGCCATTGTAAGAAGCATCGCTGAAAGTGACAGCCTGCCCGGCACAAATTGTTGTTTTGTTGGCATAAAAATCGGCAATAGGAGCACAGGGGTTGGTGCTGTATACATCTGTGCCCGAGCTGCCCAGGTTAGCAGCGGTCCAGGTATTACTCCTGTATGCAGAAGTGACACTGGTCCTCATGCGGGTCACCTGGCCCTGGGTAAACATTTTAGGGCATGACGAGTAATCCATAAAATTTTCGATATTCTCCGTAGTGGAACAGCCGGTATAAGGTCCGGCATTGTTGCCCGGGCAGGTAGAGAAATAGCCCTTGGTGATAGGTGTGTCTGATACGTTGTCGTCGCCACAGCTCACGCCGGGGTTGTTAGTATTGCCAAAGGTGTGGATCAGGTTGAACCAGTGGCCGATCTCGTGTGAAAGCGAGCGGGCCTGTGTGCCGGAAAGGAACTGGTAGTTATAGACAATTACGTCGGCATTGCTGCACCATGAACCACCCGGGTTGTAGGTATAGCCTACAATAATGCCGCCACCGCTGCTACCTCCCTGGGGGATGATCTGTTTCACGATATAGATATTGAGGTACCGGGTATGATCCCAGGTATAAGCATGCTGGGCAGTACAGTTCGACATGGCCGTACCCTGGTTCCAGTTAGTATTGGCATCATAGTGGTGCACAATACCGCTGGTGCAGTTCCCGTTCGGGTCTTTGTGGGCCAGCATAAAATTCATTTCGGCATCTACATATAACGGGGCAAAATTGGGATTGATGTTCCCTACATCGCTGCCGAGCTTCCTGTAATCGCGGTTTACCTGAGCCAGGGCATCGATACACACCTGGTCGGGGATATTCTCGGCGCCATTCTGGTGGAGGATATGGAACACCACCGGCACTGTGTATATGGGGGTGGCCACTTTTTTCTGAGGATCGCTATTTTGCTGGGCATGCAGGTTTTGCTGGTATTGCAGTTCAAACATGGATTGCTCAAGCTCAAATTTTTGCTTCAGGGCCGGGTCGGCTTTGAAGGCGGCCTGTTGTGCTTCGGTGGTCCAGCAGGGAATGATGTTTTGCCCCGTTACAGTTGACATGCTGTATAAGGCGATCCCTGCGATCAGTGATAATTGTTTTTTCATTTGCTTGTTTGTGTGTTTGTTTGATGTTAACCGTTAGGTTAGGTTTAATATAAAAATAGGTGATTTTAAGGTTAAAATCAAGTATATTAACAATTAAGCAAGCTATTTCTTTTTCTCGATATCAAGCTTGCTGATGGCCATCATTTGCTTCATGGTCCTGTCCATGCCTTCTGTGCTGCCATCCAGGAAGATCACATTGCCCTTGCCCTGCTCGGCAAAGTTTTTCACGGCCTCTGTCCACATGCTGAACAGGATCAGCGACGCGTCGAGGTCAGCCTCCTGCATCTGTTTGGCTGCGCTCGACATACCCCTGGCCACTTCTTCCCTGAACAAGGCAATACCCTGGCCCCGCAGCTGGGCGGCTTCTTTTTCGGCATTGGCGGAGATCTTAATGGCATTCCCTTCAGCTTCAGCCGCTTTGGTTTTGGTAATGAGGAGTGCCTGCCCCTCGTTCTCGGCCGCGGCCTTCAGGTTGTTGCTGGCTACTACTTTGGCCATGGAGCGCATCACCTCCTCATCAAACGTGATATCGTTGAGCTGGAGGTCTATCAGGTGATAGCCCCATTCTTCGAGGGTCTGGTCGAGCTGGTGCTTCACCGCTTCCACGATCTCGTGGCGCAGCGAGAGCACTTCCGACTGCTTTTTAGTGGCCACAAAGGCCCGCACCGAGCCTTCAATAGAACGCACAAGCGCCTGCATGAAGTTACGGTCGTCTACAAACTTGAAAGCCACATTTTTAATGGTCTCTTCGGCATTGTTCAAAACAGAATACAACAGCATGGCTGTAAAGTTGACATTTGCCTGGTCTATCGTCACCGCCTGGAACCCCAGCTCGGCGCTGCGATTCTGGATGGAGATCTTTTTATGCATTTTTTCTATAAAAGGGATCTTCATGTTCAGCCCCGGCAGCATCAGCCTGCTGTATTTGCCAAACACGGTGATGACGGCCACAGTGCCCTGCTGCACTGTTACAAAAGACAGGAGGATCACCAGTAAGATGAACACCAGCAGGCAGACTAACAATATATTTCCCATAGTTGTATTTTTTTAGGTTCCTGTAAATATAGGAAACTGTTTAATTTTTGAATGGAATTTATTTAATTCTGCGGTTTTAGCTATTTTTAGTTTCTGAAACACCAAACAAACCATCCCATGAAGACAATACTGACGCACATATTTCTGCTGGCAGGTGCTTATGCCGGCATCGCACAGTGCACCACGGGCTGCTCAAGTACCGTGAACGGCACATCAACGCTTAACTATTATATCCCCGCGGGACAAAAACTTTGTATCGCACCAAATGGTACAGTAACGGGGATCATCAGCGTATCGGGTGGCACGCTGTGCAACCAGGGTACCATTACCACCTCAAAGGTGCTGGTAGCCAGCGGCGGGCGTTACGAGAATTACGGTTCGGCCAGCATCGACAGCCTGCTGGTAACAGGCAACAACAGCACATTTGTCAATAACGGCACTACCACGCATGTGCGCATGGCTACTGCCAACCTCGCGGTGTCTACCAACAACAACAGTATGCAGGCCAATTATATCGGCGATTCGCTCGGCACGTTCTACAATAACGGCAGCATAGTGATCCATCAATCGATGTACAATGCCTACAACAGCGTGTTCCAGAACAGCGGCCCTTTAACCATTTCCCAGGATTTTTACAATTCCACCGGCGCCACCTTTTCCTCTAAATGCATGGTAACGGTGAGCCACGACTGGTACAATTCTGCCACCATTACCGGGCAGGGTACTACCTGCGGCGGCTTTAAGATCACCAATGGCTCTTATAACTCGGGTACTGTTACCACTTCTGCCGGCCCTGTAGACCTGTGCGATCTGGGTAATACTACAGGCATTGATGCAAACAGTGGCACCATTTCGTCGGGGGTTACCTATTGCCAGTGTACCAATACCTGCACCGCTACGCCTATGGGGGTGAACGAATTGTCGCGCGCCGAACAGATGAGCCTGTATCCTAACCCTGCCGGTAACATGGTGCACTTGCGTTACAGCAAAATGCCCGATACGATAGAACTGTATGATGCCATGGGGCAGCAGGTGCTGTTATTGCCGCGCAACCAGCATTTCCAGGCAGGTGAAGCCTCCCTGAGCCTGGAAGGCCTGCCGCCGGGCATTTACCTGTTAGTGGCGAGATCGGCCGGCGGAGCAGTGTTCTCGTCGAAGCTCATTAAAGAATCAAATTAATGTTAAACATCCGCCTTCCGGCCAGGCCTGCATTTTTTATTGTAAGGCTAACCGGTATCTTTAGGCCGGATTATTATAAAAAACAACGGTTATGGAATACAGGCGTTTAGGCAGATCGGGCTTGCAGGTGAGCGTATTGTCGTTTGGCTCGTGGATCACATTTGGTAAACAGATAGGAGATAATACGGCCGACAGGTTGCTGAGCACAGCCTACGAAGCAGGCGTCAATTTTTTTGACAATGCCGAAGTGTATGCCGATGGCGAGTCTGAAACCGTGATGGGCCATATCCTGAAAAAGAAAGACTGGGCCAGGAGCTCCTATTGTGTATCGAGCAAGGTGTTCTTTGGTTACGAGGATAAGAAGCCTAACCAGACCGGCCTCTCGCGCAAACATATCATAGAAGGATGCCATGCTGCGCTGAAGCGCCTGCAGGTAGATTATATCGACCTCTTCTTTTGTCACCGTCCTGATAAGCAGACACCCATCGAGGAAACGGTGTGGGCCATGAACACACTTTTGCAGCAGGGTAAAATTCTTTACTGGGGCACCAGCGAGTGGAGCGCCGAAGAAATTATGCAGGCATACCTGTTTGCGGAGCGTCACCATTTGATAGGTCCTACAATGGAGCAGCCGCAGTACAATATGTTTGAACGCTCCAAAATGGAGAAGGAATACCTCATGCTGTTCAGGGATTTTGGATTGGGCACAACCATCTGGAGTCCTTTGGCTTCGGGCATTCTCACGGG
>BFBZ01001487.1_pt1 | contig 15511 bp, 12 predicted proteins | sample 1888401 | NCBI WGS metagenome assembly BFBZ01 (sample SAMD00112614, study PRJDB3348) | symbiont metagenome | host: Chara braunii | reverse complement strand
CATCAGATGCCCGCCACACTTGGTGCAGTATTTGCGGTGGCTCATGTCGGTCTTGTGATAGCTGCCGATCGCGTCAGCCCCCTTGGTCACCCGCACGTTCGCAGGCTTCCACAGGGTGAAGGCGTTGACCGGACCGGCCGACCAGGAGCGGCACGACGAACAGTGGCAATAGCCCATCGCCTCCGGCTCGCCATCGGCCTCGATCTCGACCGCGCCGCAGAAGCATTTGCCCTGATAGAGCGTCATGAGTGTTCTCCCTCGTGTTTGTTTTGGATGTTGGACCGGCATGCTGACACACCTGAACGCTGAAATGGAATCCTAGAATGCAGCTCGCGGCGGGGAACATCTGGTGCAGCGCGGCGGTCGTCGTCCGTGATCCGCGACACGGAATGTTGCGGCGGGGGATCTGACGCATGGCCCCATACCCGCGCGGCGGCTTGCTAGGGAACATCAGGTGCCGTTAGCTCTGGCGACAACAAGGATCGAGGGAGCCGACGCCACGATGGGACCGCTTGCGGGCATCAAGGTCATCGACATGACCACCGTGCTGATGGGGCCGTATGCCGCCCAGACGCTCGGCGACTACGGCGCCGATGTCATCAAGGTGGAATCGCCGGAAGGAGACGTCACCCGCAAGATCGGCCCGTGGCATCATCCGGGCATGGGGCCGGTCTATCTCAATACCAACCGCAGCAAGCGCGTGATCTGCCTCGACCTCAAGAAGCCCAGGGGACGCGAGGCCGCGCTGCGGCTCATCAAGGACGCCGACGTCCTGCTCTACAACATCCGGCCGCAGGCGATGGCGCGGCTGAACCTCGGCTATGACGTGGTCTCCGCGCTCAATCCGCGGCTGGTCTATGCCGGTGTGTTCGGCTTCGGCCAGGATGGTCCCTATGCGGCCAAACCGGCCTATGACGACCTGATCCAGGGCGGGGCGGCGCTGTCGCATCTGATGGCGGTCGCCGGTGACGGCACGCCGCGTTATGTGCCCAATGCGCTGGTCGACCGCATCGTCGGCCTGACGGCGGTCGGTGCCATCTGCGCCAGCCTCGTGCACCGCGACCGCACCGGCCGCGGCCAGCGCCTGGACGTGCCGATGTTCGAGACCATGTCGGCCTTCATCATGGGCGACCACATGGGCGGGCTCACCTACCAGCCGCCGCTCGACAAGGGCGGCTATGCGCGGCATTTGTCGCCCGACCGCAGGCCCTACAAGACCGCCGACGGCCATATCTGCGTGATCGTCTACAACGACAAGCAATGGGACGCGTTCTTCACCGCGTCCGGTCGCACCGACCTGCGCGCGGATGACAGGTTCAACAGCTTTGCCCGGCGTGCCGCCAACATCGATTTCGTCTATGCCGAGCTCGCGCGCATCTTTCAGACGCGCACCACGGCCGAATGGACCGATCTGCTGGATGCCGCCGATGTGCCGGTCATGCCGATGCACGACCTCGAAAGCCTGCTGAACGATCCGCACCTCGTGGCGACCGATTTCTTTCCCGTCGTCCAGCATCCGACCGAAGGCCCGATCCGCAGCACCCGCGTGTCCGCGACCTGGTCCGAGACCAGGGCCGAGCCGCAGCGTCTGGCGGCGCGGCCGAACGAGCATGGCGCGCAGATCCTGCACGAGCTTGGTTTCTCGGACGAGGAGATCGCGGCGATGATCCGCGACGGCGCGACGACGCCGTCGCCTGCGAAGGAGTGAGACGATGGACTTCGCGCTCTCCGCCAACCAGGAATCGATCCGCGATGCGGTGGCCAAAATCTGTGCGCGCTTCGACGATGCCTACTGGCTGAAGAAGGACAAGGAGGGCGGTTTTCCCGCCGACTTCCACAGGGCCTTGGCCGAGGCTGGCTGGCTCGGCATCTGCATCCCGGAGGCGTATGGCGGCTCCGGGCTCGGCATTCTCGATGCTGCGATCATGATGCGCACCATCGCCGAATCCGGCGCCGGCATGTCCGGTGCCTCGGCGATCCACATGAACGTGTTCGGGCTCAATCCGGTCGTCGTGTTCGGGACCAAAGAGCAGTGTGCGCGGATGCTGCCGGGCATCGTCGATGGCAGCGAGAAGGCCTGCTTCGCCGTGACCGAGCCGAACACCGGCCTCAACACCACCCAGCTCAAGACGCGCGCCGTGCGCAAGGGCGACCGCTACATCGTCAACGGCCAGAAGGTGTGGATCTCGACCGCGCAGGTCGCCGAGAAGATCCTGCTGCTGGCGCGCACGACGCCTCTGGAGGAGGTGCAGCGCCCGACCCATGGGCTCAGCCTGTTCTACACCGATTTCGACCGCAGCCGGATCAAGGTGCACGAGATCGAGAAGATGGGCCGCAAGCCGGTCGATTCCAACGAACTGTTCTTCGAGGATGTCGAGATCCCGGCCGAGGACCGCCTGGGCGAGGAGGGGCGCGGCTTCGACTACATCCTGCACGGGATGAACCCCGAGCGCATCCTGATTGCCGCCGAAGCCGTCGGGCTCGGTCATCTCGCACTGGCGCGCGCGAGCGCCTATGCGCGGACGCGCAATGTGTTCAACCGCCCGATCGGCCAGAACCAGGGTATCCAGCATCCCCTGGCGAGGAACTGGATGGAGCTGGAGGCGGCCTGGCTGACGGTGCTGCAGGCCGGCTGGCAATACGACCAGGGCATGGCGTGCGGCCCGGCGGCGAACGCCGCGAAATATCTCGCCGCAGAGGCCGGCTTCCACGCCTGCGAGCAGGCCGTGATGACTCACGGCGGCTTCGGCTATGCGCGCGAGTACCACGTTGAGCGTTACCTGCGCGAATCCCTGATCCCCCGCATCGCCCCGATCAGCCCGCAACTGATCCTGTCCTTCATCGCCGAGAAGGTGCTCGGCATGCCGAAGTCGTATTGAGATGAACTCTTGCTGAAATGATGAACCCAATCGTGATGGACGCACGCTGCCCGCATTCCCTCCCCCCTTGTGGGGGAGGGGCAGGGAGGGGGGTACCCCACGACGACTCCTCGTGCGGCCACCCCCACCCCCGACCCCTCCCCGCAAGGGGGAGGGGAGCGCAGCGGTGCTCTTGGTGCGCCAGATGACCTACGTCACCGGCACCGGTCTCACGCCGTTCGGCAAACACGACGGCCGCTCCTCGCTCGATCTCATGAGCCTGGCCGCGCAGCTCGCGCTCGACGATGCCGGGCTGACGCGGCGCGACATCGACGGCATCCTGTGCGGCTATTCCACGGTGTCGCCGCACATCATGCTCGCGACCGTGTTCGCCGAGCATTTCGGCCTCACGCCGTCCTATGCTCACGCCGTCCAGGTCGGCGGCGCCACCGGGCTCGCGATGGCAATGCTCGCGCATCATTTGGTCGAGGCCGGCGTCGTCAGGCACATGCTCGTGGTCGCCGGCGAGAACCGCCTGACCGGGCAGAGCCGCGACGCCTCGATCCAGGCGCTGGCGCAAGTCGGCCATCCCGACTACGAGTTGCCGCTGGGGCCAACGATTCCAGCCTATTATGGCCTCGTAGCCTCGCGCTACATGCACGACCACGGCGTCACCGAGGAGGACCTCGCCGAATTCGCGGTGCTGATGCGGGCGCATGCACTGGATCATCCCGGCGCGCAGTTTCACGAGCCGATCACGGTGGCCGACGTCATGGCATCGAAACCGGTGGCGCAGCCGCTGAAGCTGCTCGACTGCTGTCCGGTCTCCGACGGCGGCGCCGCCATCATCATCAGCCGCGAGCCGACCGGAGCGACGGCGGTGCGCGTACGCGGCTGCGCCCAGGCGCACACGCATCAGCACGTCACGGCGGCGCCGGCCCTGAGCGAGCTCGGCGCCGAGATTGCGATCGCGAAGGCGAAGGCTGCAGCGGGTGTGGACATCAAAGACGTCGACTACGCCGCCGTCTATGACAGTTTCACCATCACGCTCTGCATGCTGCTCGAGGATCTCGGCCTCGCCGGCCGCGGCGAGGCGGCGGCGCGGGTCAGGGCCGGTCATTTCAGCCGCGACGGCGCCGTGCCGCTCAACACCCATGGCGGGCTGCTCAGCTACGGTCATTGCGGCGTCGGCGGCGCCATGGCGCATCTGAGCGAAGCGCATCTGCAGATGACGGGGCGCGCCGGACCTCGCCAAGTCCGCGAAGCAGCGCTGGCGCTGCTGCACGGCGATGGCGGCGTGCTGTCGTCGCATGTCAGCATGTTCTGGGAGCGTGTGCGATGAACGAATCGGCTGACTGGACCAGGGGCGTTGCAGCGATTCGCTTTCAGCGCTGTGCGTGCTGTGCCCACCTGCAGTATTTTCGCCGCGGCTTCTGCGCGGCCTGCGGCTCGCTTGCGCTCACTGATCACGCGGCGACGGGCGAAGGTACCATCTATGCGGCATCATTGGTCTGCCGTGCCGCGACGCCGGAGACGCGCGCGCATGTGCCCTACAACATCGTGCTGGTGGATATGCGCGAGGGCTTTCGCATCATGGCCCATGGCGACCACGAACTTGCGATCGGCGATCTCGTCATGGCCCGCTTCGTCACCTTCGCAGGCGGCATCGTGCCGTACTTCGGGAAAGTCAAATGAAGATGGGGAACAGAACGACGTCTGAAAAGGTCGACCGCGGGCGGCCGAGGCGGGACGATACGCATGACAAATTCGTCCCGACCCGGATCGCCGCGCGATTGACACAATACTATTACGCTACGCCTACTAACTCAAACGCAACTCAACTCGGTCGTTCGCGTGAGCAATCAAGCTCACATTCCTACCTACGGGCGATGAAGAAACTGCGACGCAGAACCTCCAGACAGCCCTTCATCGCCCGTAGAACAGGACGCTGGCGATGACGATCATGGACGTCACCGCCAGCATATGCGCGAGTGCCTCCGACGTTGCCCTCTTAGTGGCTTCCTTCATGCCGTTTCCTCCCTGGACACTGGACACGACTCTCCGTGGCGCAAATACACACGCTACGTCGGCTGGAATTTTACTCGGAACACCCCACTTCGACGTTCGCTTCGCGAGTCCCCACTCGGCGTTCATCGACGGTTCAGAACATCGTCGGGTAATGCGGCGTGAATTGGGCTCGCTTATGGTTGTCCTGCGACCGAGTCCCGGTAACGTTTAGGCGAGCCCGTACAAATACGAGTGATGCGAATTATCGACCGGAAGCTGTTAGTTACTGTGAATTGCAACCTTGAGTATTTGTTTGCTTCGACCGCGTGCGACACGTCGATGACGGACTTCGACGCACTGAAATCAGTCTGCCGCGAGCAGGTTGAGCCGCGCATTGGCGACCGTCAGGCGCTCCGCCAACAGTTGCGCCAGATTGCGCATGATGCGCTCGCCGGCTTTCGGATGGCGCACGCGGAAACGCTCGAAATCCACCAGCGAGATCTCGAAAGCGGTGGCGGAGAAATCCGCGACGACGTCGGCGGAGCGCACGGGCTCCAGCAGTGCCATCTCGCCGAAGCATTGCCCTGCCGTCAGCGTCGCGAGCCGGATGCCGTCGGGCAGGGTGACGTGGACGACGCCGGAGCGCAGGAAGAACAGCGAGGCCGCAGCATCGCCGGCCGCAAGGATGCGTTCGCCCTGCCGATAGTGCCGGATGATCGCCAGTGCCGCGAGCTCATGGCGCTCGTCCGCGGAGAGCCCCGCGAGCAGCGGCTGCTCGGCGAGCTCGGTGGTTTCGAGGAAATCGATGGCGCCGCCATAGCGATAGACGATCTGGTCCTCGGCCCATTCGATCGCGGCGTCGAGCAGGTAGAAGTCGCGGACGTTCCTGATGTCGCCGGTGCGGGCCGCGATTTCCTGCCATTCCGGCGAGCTGCGGCGGATGCCCGACAGCACGACGGTCACGTCGAAGTCGGCGAGCTCGTGAAACAGCTCGGAAAGCAGGCGCACGCCTGCTTGTGTCATCGCGGTGACGCGATGGAGGTCGACGATGACGAATTGCGGTCGCGTGCTCGCCGCAAGCTGGCGCGAGACGTAGTCGACGTTGGAGAGCGACAGCGTACCGACCAGCTCGAGCACGCGCACCGCGTCCGGATGTGCGGCGAGGATGTTGCGCTCCTGCGCGCGGCGGCTGCGCCGCGACGGGCTGGCGCCGATGTCGTAGTCGGCGATGATCGTGGTGCGCGCATCGTCGGAACGGTTGAGCATGTGCAGGCCGTAATGCGCCGACAGCGCCTCGCAGACCTTGATGCCGCGCACGCTGTTGCCGTGACCGTCGAGCCTGGGCGAATAGCTGCCGAGCCCGAGCCGCGCGGGCAGGCTCGCCAGGATGCCGCCGCCGACGCCGCTCTTGGCAGGAATGCCGACACGGTAGATCCACTCGCCGGCGAAGTCATACATGCCCGACGAGGTCATCACCGACAGCGTGCGCGACACCGCATAGGGCGTCACCACCTGCTCGCCGGTGACGGGATTGATGCCGCGATTGGCGAGCGTGGCCGCCATGATCGCGCAGTCGCGCGCGGTGACGAGCACGGCGCATTGCCGGAAGTAGACCGCGAGCACGTCATCGACAGGCTCCCTGATGACCTCCGACGTCCGCAGCAGATAGGCGATCGCGCGGTTGCGATCGCCGGTGGCGGCTTCCGACGCGAACACCGCGTCGTCGACATCGAGCTTGCGGCCGGCGAAGCGGCCGAGCGCGTCGCGGATGGTCTCGAAGGCGTCATTCTGACGTGCCTTGCGGATCAGACCGCTGCACGCGATCGCGCCGGCATTGACCATCGGATTGAACGGGTGGTTCTCCGCATTGAGCCGGATGGAATTGAAGGGATCGCCGGACGGCTCGACGCCGATCACGCGCTCGACCTCGTCGGAGCCGAGCGTATCGAGCGCGAGCGCGAACACGAACGGCTTCGACATCGATTGGATCGTGAACGGCACGCGGCTGTCGCCGACCTCGTAGACGTGGCCGTCCAATGTGGCGAGGCCGATGCCGAAATGCGCCGGGTCGGCCTTGCCGAGCTCGGGGATGTAGTTCGCAACGGTGCCGTCATGATCGGGCCAGAAGTCGGCATGGCAGGCCGACAGGAAGCGCTGCAGCGGCGGCATCGCGGCCGTCGCCCAATGCTGCGGATGTCGGATCGGCCTCGGGTGGGTGGTCATGGCAAGCTCGGCGGGAACAAGGTCTCGCGCCGGTTATGTCGCAGCCGCGACGGCGCAGCCAGCCCACACTTGTCGCAACGCTGGTCAAATGTTGCCGCTGCTCACCGATTGAGCGGGTTTGCGGGCGCGATGACCGTCCCGTGTTGCCATGCGCGAGAGGCGATGCCCATCGAAAGCCGCCGCTGCGGTACCGCGCGTTGGAACCGGCGACGATCGTCCCTCCCGCATCCTGCAGCCGATTGCCTGAGGATGCCGAGTCTTGTGCCAACACGCTGAAGAATGGCGGGTTTTGGAGACGGTCTGCTGTTGTGACGGCAAAACGGCTGGGCTAGCTTGTTCAACAAGCGGAATATCATTCCGCATGACGGAATTGGTGGGAAACGCATGGGACGACGGTCTGAGCGATTGAGCAGGGGCAGCATGCTGCCCGGAGATCTCGCCGGCGAGGGCGAGGTCATTCAGGTGGTGTCGCGGGCGTTCGACGTGCTTCGCTGTTTCGAGGGGCACGAGGCGCGGCTCGGCAATCTCGAAATCTCCAACCGCTGCGGCCTGCCGCGGTCGACGGTGTCGCGGCTGACGCACACGCTGACGCGCATGGGCCAGCTGGTCTACCTGCCGCGCGATCAGAAATACCGCATCGGCCCGAGTGCCGTGGCGATGAGCACGTCGATGACCAGAGGCTTGCAGCTGCGCAATCTGATCCGGCAGCGGCTGCAGGACGTCGCGGAGCAGTTGCCCGGCACCGTCGGCTTCGTGATTCCCGATCGCTTCCACCTCGTCTATCTGGAGTTCGGCCGCGCCGCGAATGCGCTCGGACTGCATGAGACCACCGGCAGCCGCATCTCGATGGCCTCGACCGCGGCCGGTCATGCCTATGTCGCCGCGCTCGAGCCGGAGGTCGGCGACGCCTTGCTGGCCGAGATGGAGCGCGAGATGCCTGACGCGGCCAAGCTGCTGCGGCCACGCCTCGAGCACAACAGACAGTTTCTCAAGGAGCATGGCTACGTCGTGGCCTGCGGCCTGTGGAGTCCGCACATCAATGGCGTCGCGCTGCCGCTGTGGTCGCCGCAATACCAGACCTATGTCGTGCTCACGATCGGGCTGTTGTCGGCGATGTACGACGAGCAGCGGCTGCATGACGAGGTCGCCCAGCCGATGCGCGAGCTCGGCCGCAGCATCGCCGCGCTGCTGCAGGGCGCGGAAGCCGACGTCTTCAACAACCGGATGGACAGAAAACCGCTCCAGGTGAACGCGAAGACTAACCACAAGAACAAGACCATCACCGGGGCAGGGGGAACGAATGAGTTGGCAGCCGGAGCTCGAGGAACTGGCCCGGCGCGAGGCCTTCGCGCGGGAGATGGGCGGGCCTGACAAGGTCAAGCGTCAGCACGACCAGGGCCGTCTCACCGTTCGCGAGCGCATCGACGGCGTCGTCGATCCCGGCAGCTTTCACGAGATCGGCGCGGTCGCCGGCCTCGGCGAGTATGACGAGCAGGGCGAGCTCAAGCACGTCACGCCCGCCAATTGCGTGTTCGGGCGCGCCCGCGTCGACGGCCGCACCGTGGTCGTGGTCGGCGACGATTTCACCGTGCGTGGCGGCTCGGCCGATGCCTCAATCGCCGCCAAGCCGTTGATGGCGGAGGAGATGGCGCACGACTTCCGTCTGCCCATCATCCGTATCATCGAGGGCTCCGGCGGCGGCGGTTCGGTCAAGACGATCGAGACCAAAGGCGCGGCCAATCTGCCCGGCGGCATCGGCGGCAATCGCTGGTACCGCTACACGACCGAGAACATGTCGCTGGTCCCGGTGGTCGCGCTCGGCCTCGGCTCGGTCGCGGGGCTTGGCGCAGCGCGGCTCGCGGCGAGCCACTACTCGGTGATGACCAAGCAGTCGGCGATGTTCGTCGCCGGGCCGCCGGTCGTGAAGCGCCTGGGCCAGGACCTCGGCAAGATGGAGCTCGGTGGCGCCGACATCCAGACCAAGGCCGGCGGCGTCGATCATGCTGTGGACACCGAGGCGGAGGCGTTCGCCTGCGCGCGGCGCTTCCTGTCCTATCTGCCGTCGTCGGTCTACGAGCTGCCGCCGACCTTGCCTTGCACCGACGATCCGCAGCGCGTCGACGAGCAGCTCATCAGCGCGGTGCCGCGGGATCGCCGGCGCGTCTACAAGATGCGGCCGATCATCGAGTCCGTCGTCGACAACGGCTCGTTCTTCGAGGTGGCGCAGAACTATGGCCGTCCGATCATCATCGGCCTCGCGCGGCTCGAGGGCCGCGCGGTGATGGTTCTGGCGAGCGATCCCTATCACTTCGGAGGCTCATGGACGGCGGACGCCTGCCAGAAGGTGATCCGCTGGGTCGACTTCGCCGAGACCTTCCATCTGCCGATCGTCTACCTGATGGATTGCCCCGGCTTCATGGTCGGCCTCGAGGCGGAGAAGGCCGCGACCATCCGCCACGGCGTGCGCGCGATGGCCGCCGTCAACCAGTCGACGGTGCCGTGGTGCACGGTGATCGTGCGCAATAATTTCGGCGTCGCTGGCGTCGTTCATCAGCCGGCCGATCGATTCTCCATCCGCTATGCCTGGCCGTCGGCCCATTGGGGCTCGCTGCCGCTCGAGGGCGGCATCGAGGCGGCGTATCGCGCCGAGATCGACGCCGCGCCGGATCCGAAGGCCAAGCTCAAGGAGATCGAGGAGCGGCTGACCAAGCTGCGCTCGCCGTTCCGCTCGGCCGAGAAGTTCTGGGTCGAGGAGATTATCGATCCCCGCAAGACGCGCGCGCTGCTGTGCGAGTTCGCCCGCCTCGCCGAGCCGCTGCGCACGCCCGGGCCGCCCACGGCGATGACGACGCGGCCGTGAGCTTACGCCGCGGCGGGCTTCGCCTGCCGCGCGATCGCCAGCGCCAGAAGCGCCGCGACGATGCAGAGCGCGCCGGCGGTGAAGAACGCCGGCAGGTAGCTCTGGAGCAGCGTGCGCGACAGGCCGGCGCCGAACGCGGCGGTGCCGGCGCCGAGCTGATGTCCGGCGAACACCCAGCCAAACACCAGGTTGGCCCGCTCGGGCCCAAACCGCTGCGCCGTCAGCCGCACCGTCGGCGGCACGGTGGCGATCCAGTCGAGGCCATAGAACATCGCGAACAGCGACAGGCCATAGAACGAGAAGTCGGTGAACGGAAGGAACAGCAGCGAGAGACCACGCAGGCCGTAGTACCAGAACAACAGCCAGCGATTGTCGTACCGGTCCGACAGCCAGCCCGAGACGATCGTGCCGACGAAATCGAACATGCCCATCGCGGCGAGCAGGCTCGCCGCCTCCACCTGAGGAATTCCGAAGTCGAGGCACATCGGGATGAGATGCACCTGGACAAGGCCGTTGGTCGAGGCGCCGCAAATGAAGAACGTCGCAAACAGCATCCAGAACACCGGCGCCCGCGAGGCGTCGCGGAGGGTGCCGAGGGCGGCGGCGAGGATCGGCGTGGTGACGGGCGAGGGGGCGGCGATCGGGTCGGTGTCGTTGTCGCCATAGGGTCGGAGGCCGAGATCACTCGGGCGATCGCGCATCAGCAGCAGCACGGCGGTGGCGGAAACGCCGAGCATGATGCAGATCAGCCCGAGCGCGACGCGCCAGCCGAGCCGCTCGGTGAGGCTGGCGAGCAGCGGCAGGAACACCAGCTGTCCGGTGGCGACGCTGGCCGTGAGAATGCCGACGACGAGGCCGCGCCGCGCGACGAACCAGCGCGTGGCGATGGTCGCGCCCAGCACCAAGGCGGTCATGCCGGTGCCGATGCCGATCACGACGCCCCACAGCAGCACGAGGTGCCACACCTGTGTCATCGCGAGCGACGCCAGCAGCGCCGACACCACGATCAACTGGGCCAGCAGCGTGATGTTGCGCAGGCCGCAGCGGTTGAGCAGGGCGGCGGCGAACGGCGCCATCAGCCCGAACAGCACGAAGCGGATGGAGAGCGCCGAGGAGATCTCCGCGGTGCTCCAGCCGAATTCCTGCTGGAGTGGCACGATGAACACGCCGGGTGCGCCCACCGTGCCGGCGGACACCAGGGCCGTGAAGAACGTCACGGCGACCATCACCCAGCCGTAATGGATGTTGCGCCGTCCAAGGATCGCTGCAAGTTGGTTCGAGATCATGAGGCTCTCAGTACAATGGGGTTGCGCGCCCATTCTGCCAGGGCGCCCAAATGACATAAATGGCTAAGTTCCCTCGTTTCAGGACATCAGGGTCGCTCCACGGCGATCGCAGTCGCCTCGCCGCCGCCGATGCACAGTGCGGCCACGCCGCGCTTCAGCCCGCGCGCGTCCATCGCATGCAGCAGCGTCACGATCAGCCGCGCGCCGGTGGCGCCGATCGGGTGGCCGAGCGCACAGGCGCCGCCGTTGACGTTCAGCCGGTCACGCGGGATGCCAAGGTCGCGCTGCGCGGCCATGGCAACGACGGCGAAGGCCTCGTTGATCTCGAACAGGTCGACATCCTCGACGCGCCAGCCGACCTTGTCGAGCAGTTTCCTGATCGCCGGAATCGGCGCCGTCGTGAACCATTGCGGCTCCTGGCTGTGGGTGGCGTGGCCCTTGATCTCCGCGATGACAGGCAGCCCGTCGCAATCGGCACGCGACCGCGCGGCGAGCACGAGCGCCGCGGCACCATCCGCGTTCGCGGAGGACGCTGCGGGCGTGATCGTGCCGTCCTTGCGGAACGCCGGCTTCAGCGCCGGGATCTTCACCGGATCGACCTTGAGCGGATGCTCGTCGTTGGCGACCAGGCGCGGGCCGGATTTCTCGACGATCGTGATCGGGGCGATCTCGGCCTTGAACGCCCCGCCTTCGACCGCCTTGCGCGCACGCGTCAGCGTCTCGATGGCGTAGGCATCCTGGTCGGCGCGGGTGAACTGATAGGCCTCGGCCGTGGCCTCGCCGAAATCGCCCATCGAGCGTCCGGTCTCATAAGCGTCCTCCAGGCCATCCAGCATCATGTGATCGAGGATCCGATCGTGGCCAGCACGATAGCCGCCGCGCGCCTTGGTCAGCAGATATGGCGCATTGCTCATGCTCTCCATGCCGCCCGACACGACGATCTCGGCGGAGCCCGCCCGAATGATGTCGTGCGCCAGCATCGTGGCCTTCATTCCGGAGCCGCAGACCTTGTTGATGGTGGTGGCGCCGGTGGCGTCCGGCAGGCCGGAACCGCGCGCGGCCTGCCGTGCCGGAGCCTGGCCCTGGCCGGCCGACAGCACGTTGCCCATGAACACCCCCTGGACCGCATCGGGCGAAACGGTGGCGCGTTCGAGCGCGGATCCGATCACGTGCGCGCCGAGCTTGTTCGCACTCAGCGGCGACAATTCGCCCATGAAACGGCCCAACGGCGTGCGGGCGGCGGACAGGATCACGACGGAATCGGACGAGGCCATGACAAGGCTTTCTGATGAAATATGATAATCATCATATAATAATCTCTCGCAAGAGGAAACCCCGACGGTCCCTGCTGAACCGTCGTGAAGCTGGCGCGAGGCTGCCGGGATCTGCGAGGCGAGACTTGGAGAAACTTGCTATCGCTTGCGGTCGATGAAATGTTGCATCAGCCGTTTCGGCTCGTCGGTGAGGAACGACCGTCCGAAGGCGCCGATCGATATCTCGATGGACTCCTTCAGCGGCAGCTCCTCCCATTGCCGCAGCAGAGCCTTCTGCGTCCGCAGCGCTTCGGGACCGCAGGCGAGCAGGGATGCCACGGCCTTCTCGACCGCGATGTCGAGTTCTCCCTCGGCGGCGACGGCATCGACGAGGCCCCAGGCGAGAGCGGTCGGCGCGTCGATCGTCTCGGCGGTCATCAGCAGCCAGCGCGTGCGGCCCCAGCCGATGAGACGTGGCAGCAGCGCGGCATGAATGACCGAGGGAATGCCGACACGCACCTCGGGCATGCCGAACTTGGCGTCGTGTCCCGCGACACGGATATCGCAGGCCGCTGCGACCTCCAATCCGCCACCCAGACACCACCCCGGCATCCGCGCAATCACGGGGGCAGGAAAATGTCGCACCGCTTCGCAGAGCCCGGCAAGTCGCGAGATGAAGGTTTCCGCTGAAGCCTGGTCCAGCGTTGCCATCTCCTTGATGTCGGCGCCGCCGATCATGCTCTTCCCGCTTTCGCCGGCCAAAACGAGAACGCGAATGGCGGCGTCGGAGGCGAGCGATCGCAGCCCGGCTTCCACGTCGAGAATCGCCGCCGAACCGAGAATGTTGAGCGCGCCTGCATTGCAGATCGTCAGCCGGACGACGCCTTGGCCGTCACGACTCACGCCGCAGTGGGAATTGAGCATGTCCATGGTCGTCCTCGTCGGGTTCCTGGGCAACAGGGGTGTGCCGGGAATAAATCAGGCCAGCGAAGTTGATTTAGATCAACTCGAATTCATCAAATAGCTGCAGCGAGCAGGACGCAGAGCTGTTATAGTATGACCGCAGACATTCAATGGGACGGCAATGCGTTACTCTCCGGAACACAAGGCGGAAACCCACGCGCGGATCGTGCGCAAGGCATCGGTGCGGCTGCGCGAGCGTGGCGCTCATGGTGTCGGGGTTGCAGACCTGATGAAGGAGGCCGGACTGACTCACGGCGGCTTCTACGCGCATTTCGATTCGCGCGAGGCGTTGGTCGTGGAGGCGTTCGGTTATGCGATCGATCGTTCGATGGAGCATTGGCGCAAGCTGCTGGACCAGTTGCCGCCGCAGAAGCGGCTCTCGGCCATCGTCGACGGCTATCTGTCCGCCGGCCATCGCGACGATGTCGGTCACGGCTGCGCGGTTCCTGCGCTCGGAGCGGAAATCGCCCGCGAGAGCGCCAAGACCCGCAAGGCCTTTGCTGCGAAGCTGGAAGAGTTGATCGACCTGTTCGCCGAGTACATCGTCGACGTACCGGCCAAGACTGCGCGAAAGCGGGCTTCGGCGATGCTCGCGACGCTGGCGGGGACGCTCGTGATGGCGCGACTCATGGGCAGCGGCGAATTGTCAGACGATATCCTGAACTCCGGGCGCGAGGTGGCGCTGGCCGTCGCCAGCGGAGGTGGGCCGGCGGGCAGGGCACCTGTGCGGGCACCCGCAAAAAGGCCCGTGAAGAAGGCGGTAGCCGCGAAGCGCTAATCCGTCGCGCGGCTCGGATGCGGGACGCGGCACGCTGCACGCCGCGGGGTCTGCAGTGATCGTGCCGACCGAGCGAAGGGGCGGCATTTTCGCAGCGCCGATCAGCGCTTAGACCCTTCCCAAACGTCGCAAAGACTGCAAGATGCCGGCCAATTCGGCACTGCTTACCCCTGCGGAGGATACCCCATGCGTTCGATCGGTCATTTTATTGGCGGCAAAGAGGTCAAGGGCACGTCTGGACGGACGGCCGATGTCTTCGAGCCCATGACCGGCGACGTTCAGGCCAAGGTCGCGCTGGCGTCCCGCGCCGAGCTCCGGGCCGCGGTCGAGAACGCCAAGGCGGCGCAGCCGGCCTGGGCCGCCACCAATCCGCAGCGCCGCGCGCGCGTCATGATGAAGTTTCTGGAGCTCGCGCAGCGCGATTACGACCAGCTCGCCGAGCTGCTGGCCCGCGAGCACGGCAAGACCGTTCCAGATGCCAGGGGCGACATCCAGCGCGGCCTCGAGGTGGTTGAGTTCGCCTGCGGCATTCCGCATTTGATGAAGGGCGAGTACACCGAAGGTGCCGGTCCGGGCATCGACATCTATTCGATGCGCCAGCCGCTCGGTGTCGTTGCCGGCATCACGCCGTTCAATTTCCCGGCGATGATTCCGATGTGGAAGTTCGCTCCCGCCATCGCCTGCGGCAATGCCTTCATCCTGAAGCCGTCGGAGCGCGATCCGGGCGTGCCGATGAAGCTCGCCGAGCTGATGATCGAGGCCGGTCTGCCGCCGGGCATCCTCAACGTCGTCAACGGCGACAAGGAGGCGGTCGACGCCATCCTCGAGGATCCGGACATCATGGCGATCGGCTTCGTCGGCTCGTCGCCGATCGCGCAGTACATTTATGAGCGCGCCGCCGCCCACGGCAAGCGCTGCCAGTGTTTCGGCGGCGCCAAGAACCACGCCATCGTGATGCCCGACGCCGATCTCGACCAGGCCGTCGATGCGCTGATCGGCGCCGGCTACGGCTCGGCCGGCGAGCGCTGCATGGCGGTGTCGGTTGCGGTGCCCGTCGGCAAGACCACGGCCGACCGGCTGATGGAGAAGCTGATCCCGCGCGTGGAAAGCCTCAAGATCGGCACGTCAGTCGACCCATCGGCCGATTTCGGCCCGCTGGTCACCCGCGAGGCGGTCGAGCGCGTGAAGAACTACGTCGACATCGGCATCAAGGAGGGGGCGACGCTCGCCGTCGACGGCCGCGGCTTCAAGATGCAGGGCTACGAGAACGGCTTCTACATGGG
>BFBZ01001486.1_pt1 | contig 15511 bp, 12 predicted proteins | sample 1888401 | NCBI WGS metagenome assembly BFBZ01 (sample SAMD00112614, study PRJDB3348) | symbiont metagenome | host: Chara braunii | reverse complement strand
CCGAGACGACCTGCCGTGAGGGCACAGCCGCCGCAGGCAAAGTGCGGCTCGCTCTGCCCACGCCGCTAGGGCTTTATGTCAGCGACCGCCTGGGGACTTTGCTCGAACGCCATCGCGGACTATCCGTCGAATTGATCTTTCGCGACGAACCGTCCGATTTGGTGGGGGAGGGCATTGATCTGGAGGTTCGCCTCGGGCTTGTGGCCGACTGTAGTCTCATGTGCCGCCGGATCGGCTGGACCACCGCCTTTCTCGTCGCATCGCCCGCATATCTGCGGGGACGAAGGGCGCCTGAAACGCCTGAAGATATCGGTACTCACGACTGCATCTGTTACAGCCGCGCAGGCGATGCCCGCTCCTGGTCTTTCTCCAACGGAGCAGAAGATGTGGCGGTTCGCATCGCGCCACGTCTGGTCGCCAGCAATTCGATCGCGGTCCATCGCGCCGTGCTTGCCGGAAACGGACTTGCCGTGCTTTCCCACATTCTGGTCGGATCTGACATCGCGGACGGTAGGCTGGTGAACGTCATGCCCGATTTTCCGCCGAGTCGTTTCGCGATCAGTGTCGTCTATCCGTCGCGCCGAAACCTGCCGATGCGGATCAGGACGGTTCTCGATTTTCTGATCGAGATCGTCGGCGAGGATCCGTTGATGACGCCGATATCGTCTCATTGATTACGCTGAAGGCGCTGCAGGAAACGACATCCTCAGGCAGGCGCCCTTAGTGGCGACATCGACCACGGCGATGGAGCCATCATGGAGCTGCATGATTTCACGAACCAGATTGAGCCCCAGTCCGGCCCCCCGGCCTTCGGAGCCCAGGCGATTGAAAGGTTCGAAGATTTGCTCGCGTTCGCTCCAGGGAATGCCCTTGCCCTCGTCGCAAACCTCAACGAAGCCGCTTTTGCCGACGCGAACCGTGATCGTTCCCTGACGTCCTCCATGATCGATGGCGTTTTGAACCAGATTGGTCAGCGCCCGTTCCAGCGACGTCTGGTCGCCCCTTACCAGCACCTCGTTGCATTCCGGTTCGAAGGCCACATCGTAACCGGCATCCAGCGCCAAGGGGCCAAGGTCGAATAGCACCTGCTTGGCCATGGCGGTCAGGTTCACCGGCAGGAAATCATTTCGCTTCTGATCGAGGCGCTGAAGATCCAGCAGCTGTCCGGCAAGTGTTGTCAGCCGCGCCGCATCTTCCAGCAGGTCGCGCTTGTCCTGGCCGGCGGGGAGGGCTGCAACGCGTGCGTTCAGGATAGCGATCGGCGTGCGCAGCTCATGGGCCGCCTGAGCCAGAAAATGCTGATGCCGTTCATATCCTGCATCGAGGCGGGACAGTGTGTCATTGACCGCGCTGACGAGCGGACCGATCTCAGCGGGAACATCGTTCACCTCCAGCTGGGCGCCACGTTTGTCGAACTCGATGTGGGCCGCCTGCGCTACGGTCCGGCCAAGACCAGCCAGCGCCCGGCGAACCACCAATGGCGTGGCAAGCGAGGTCGCCAATGCCATCAGCACGATAATGGGCAGCATCACCAGGACAAAGCCGCCTGAAATACCCTTTGCAAGTCTTTGGACGGACATCTGCCCTTTCGTACCCGTCAGGATCTGGACCCTGCCGGCAGGGCTTTCCACCCATTTGATTACCGCATCGGGTTTTCCGGCCAATTCTGGCCGGTCGCTCAACCGAGCATCGCTGAATTGGTCAAGCACGGCGAGCACAGGCAAATAGGCCTTGGGAATGTTGCCCTCTTGCAGGCGATGCCCCTGAGTGTCGCGGACCGTGAACCACAAATCTGGCGCCTTGGCGCGCAGACGAGCGAGCTCCGGTGTCTTTCGCAGCGCCAATCCTCCCGTCGGGTCTCGCTCCGTAGCATCGGCCAGAACATCGAGGCTGCCGCCTTCATACTCGTCGAGAAGATAACCGGTGCTCCAGATCGCGGCTATAACCAGCAGCAGGACGACGGCGATCATGCCTGCCTGCAGCGTCACCAGCCTGCTGACGAGCAGCCATTTCAGCGAGCGTGGCCGCATCATGCAGTCTCGCGCAGGAGATAGCCGACGCCGCGAATGCCGCTGATGGTGATGCCGGCCTGCGCGTCGGCAAGTTTGCGACGAACGCGAGAGATATGCGTATCGAGAGCGTTTGACTCGATTTCGTCGTTCATGCCGAAAACGGCCTCCATCAGCGTCTCGCGTAGCACCATGCGCCCCATGCGCCGCATCAGTGCTTCAAGCACCAGCAGTTCGCGGCGCGGCATGCGCAGATGGACACCTTCGACATGGGCCTCGCGATGGGCGAAATCGAACGACATGCGGCCAAGGTTGACGATGTCGGGTTGCAAATGAACCGGTCGACGCAAGATTGCCCGCAAGCGTGCCAGAAGCTCTTCGAACGCAAAGGGTTTGCCGAGGTAATCGTCCGCGCCGCTGTTAAGGCCGGCGATCCGGTCGATCAGGTCGCCCTTCGCCGTGAGGACCAAAACGGGCACTACATCGCCTTTGGCGCGCAGCAGCTTGACCAGCGAAAGGCCATCCCCGTCAGGCAGCCGGCGGTCCAGCACCACGACATCGTAAATATCGTTGTGGAGCGCGGCTTCCGCCTCCGATAGGCTTGCCACGTCGTCCACGACCATGCCGTGTCGCACAAGTCCGTTGCGCAGGACCAGGGCCATGGGCCGCTCGTCCTCGACCAAAAGCACGCGCATTCGATAAACTCCATCCCCGCCCATATCGATAGGGCGCGCGGAACTTATTATCGCTACATTGCGATAACCTTGCAAAGACCGTTGCGGACCTGGGCTTCTCGTCCTCGAGCCACGTAAGCCGCTATCTTCCGAGGTACTCCGGCATGACAGGTTTTCTCAATCTGGGTGTGTGAGACCTCGCTTCCTCATCTTGGAAGGAAGCACCAATGCCCAGTAACCCCAACGGCTTCGCCGCCGATCGATATTTCGCAATTGAGAGTGGCTGTCATGCTGCTCACTGACGCCGCCTCGTTCCTTCTTGCCTGGCTTCGCAATCCCCGTGCCATCTCAGCCGTAGCCCCTTCGGGTTCTCGCGTATCAGCCTTGATGACGCAAGGCATTGGACCCGCCACAGGTGCGGTCATGGAACTAGGCCCGGGTACGGGAGCCTTCACCTATTCACTTCTTGAACGCGGCGTTCGCGAAGATGACCTCACGCTGGTCGAGCTGAGTGCTGATTTCGCCAGGCTCCTGCAAAAGCGCTTTCCCAGGGCGCGCGTGCTGTGCCTGGACGCGACGCGGATTGGCGAGATGGAACTGTTGGAAGGCGCTCCCTTCGGTGCGGTGGTCAGCGGGCTGGGCTTTCGTGCCATGCGGGTACGGGAGATCCGTGCCATTCTCGGCGGCGCTTTCAAGAATCTCAAACCTGGCGGAGCATTCCATCAGATCACCTATGGGCCTCGCTGTCCGGTGCCGGACCAGGTGCTGGATCATTTAAACCTTAGAGACGTGCGGATCGGCCGAACTGTCTGGAACCTGCCGCCAGCCTCCGTCTACCGGATCTCCAAGGTTGGCGATTGCAAAGTCCTGAACGGTTCCGGATCGGTGGGATCGAAGCTCGCATGACGGCGCAGGAACTTGTGGCGCAAGCGCCTGATACGATCAGACTATTCGTCAGCTTCGGGCTTGCGGGGATTTTCTGTCTCGCCGTTGTGGAAAAGTTTGTCCCGCTTTTCCCATCCTACATCCTTTTGATGCTCCTCGGCTTGATGGCGCCCGATCCCCTCACGCTTGCCTTCTCCATTGCGGCAATGACAGCCGGTTCGGTCACAGGTGGCTTTGGCTGGTATACCGTCGGCTGGATGTTCGGACCGCAGAGGGTTCGTCGTACGGTCGCCAACTATGGTGGATACATACTGCTGCGGCTCTCGTTCTATGACGGGTTGACGGACAGCTATCGCCGTAACCATTTCTGGGTGACCCTGTCTGGCCAGATCATCCCTGCAGTCAGGATCTATATGGCCTTGCCGGCGGGTACCCTGCGGCTCGATCCCAAAACTTTCCTGGCGGCGACATCACTTGGCTGCTTGATCTGGAACGGGTCCTTTCTGTGCCTCGGCTATGGCCTGCGCTACAGCGGAAGAGACGTTGTCCAGACCGGCTTCTGGGTCCTCATAACGATTATTGCTGCCGAAGGAGCACTGCTAATCGCCGTACGGCTGCGCAAGAGAGTGACGAAAGGTTAAGCGGTGCGGCTTCTCCAAGTCATGAAGCCGAAAATAGATTTCGATTTTTGATCTGGTGCGCTAAAGACGGGTATTGTCGACTCGATCTACGACATATGCGTAAGTCGTGCACCTCGCGAGCGGGGGTCGGTTGCCCTAGAACTCTGCGAGACCGGGATGTCCAAGAGAATTTCAGTCCGATTCTGGCGTTGGATGATCGCACTGCTGGCGCTATCAGGCATCGTCATCTCATACGCGGCCATCATACCGGCAGTCCATGTCTCACGATTACGATTGACGACCAATTTTCTGAGCTATTTTACGATCCAAGCGAATATTCTGCTCGTTATTGCACTGCTGTCGGCTGAAATTACGCCGTCATCGGGGATCGGACGATGGGCCAAACGTTCAGCCACGAAAACCGCACTCCTCATTTATGTCGGCGTCGCGGGCTGCGTCTACGTGTGGGTGCTGCAGGACGTTTGGCATCCACGCGGGTGGCAATTGTGGGGGGACCAGATACTTCATTATTGGATCCCGTTACTCACCGCGCTAGATTGGATCTTCCTTGTTGAACGCGGCAGGCTTTCCTGGCGTGATGCGATGTGGTGGCTGCTGTTTCCCGCGCTCTACTCAGTATACTCGCTGATCCATGGTCATCTCTCGGGATTTTATCCCTACCCCTTTTTGGAGGTGAGCGACATTGGCCTAAACGCCGTTCTGATCAACATGACGATCTTGGGCGTAATATTCCTAGCTCTTGGCGGGATTTTCATTGCCCTTGATCGCGTGGCTGCCAGGTTTTATTCGCGACAAACTTGATAGCAGTCGTGTGCGGGGCAGGAACGGCTCATTTTCCGGTTCCTTGATATGAAACCCGCTTCAAGCTGCCTGCCTGCGAATTCTCAGTTCGCATGCCAGGGCGAAGGCGGCGGTCAGGATCGACAGGCTTTCTCCGCTGGCGAGCCGGTTGTTCGAGTTGCTGAGAATGGTCAGGCTGAAAAAGAAGAGAATCAGAAAATAGGCATACATGGCGTGCCTGGGGATGATCCCCCTGTTTGCCGCCCGCCAGACGCTGGCGCAAAAGCAGGCGAGCATCGCGCCCAAAACCACCGCGCCGAATATCCCATGCCGGATGAGGATTTCGAGATAGCCATTGTGCATGAAAGTATATCCGACATTTGGATAGCGAGTATGCGGCCAGCGTGTGAGCCATTCTGTTCCCCAGCCGAAAATCGGCGCGGCGGAGAACAATTCCCACGCGTTTGACCAGAGCTGCAGGCGCTCGCTCATGGCAAGCGGCGTACTGCCGCTCTCGATGGAGCGCGAGACGGCCTGGCCAATTGGCTCGATCGTGCCGGCATCCTTGAACATGGCGAGAGCGGCGGTGACTGTCGCTCCGGCTGTGTGGTCGATATTGTCCCGGACCGCATAGGCACCTGCGGCGAGCAAAGCGAGCGAGGTAAGGACGAGCGGCACAGCCAGTCGCTGTTTCAGGCTGCGAAGTGCCAGAAATGCCAGGATCGGCAATACCGGAAGGAGCGAAAGCCAGACCCCTTTCGATTTTGCCCCATAGATGCCAATCAGGCAGAGTAGGCAGATGAGCGGGGACAGAACGGAAGCGTAGAGGCGCATCGTGCGCCTGTCGGCTCCCTCGGTCAGGTAATAGAGCAGCCAGAACACGGCGCCTATAAAAATCATACCGCAGCAAACCGCGCCGTGTATTTGATTGTGCTGGATCAACGGAATGACCGTCTTGCCCGCGGCGACCTCAGTAATCCGCGCACCCCATAAGAGGACGATGAGCGCGAAACCGAAGTAGACAGCGATGAGCCTCTCGAGGTGAGACCAGCATAGAAACAGCGCATAAGCGAGAGACGGGAAAACGAGCGGCATCAGGAACAGCAGATCGCGATCGCCGACCGGGTGATCGCTTAGCAGCGCGAACTGAAGGGAGAATCGCAGCAGCGCATAGGTGCCCCAGGCCAGGCAGAGCCACCCGCGCCAGTCGATTGATGGCCTTGATGACGAGCGCAGATAGGAAATGAGCGACAAAATCAGGAGCAAGACGCCAGCATAACGATAGGCGTAACTTTCAATCAGCGAGGCAGACATGACGACGAGCCAGAGTCCACCAATGATGAAGGCCCATTGCCGATCCAAAATCGGGGCTGCACCGAAAGAATGGGTTTGGTCGTTCATCTTTGTCTCTGCCCCGCACGAATTATTCGCTACATTGCATCGTGCCATCAATCTTTCAGCACCGATTCGGGCCTTGTTAGCTGACGATCTTGAAGTGACGCTGAATTTCATTGTGTTTTCAAATCGGTAATTGTGCTCATTTCCTGCGAACCGAGAGACTGATTTTTCATCGTCTTCGGCAAGCCGCGAATGTGCCATGCGGGAAACGCTGAAAAAGTTGCGCTGCCGAAGCCTCGGTCACACAGCACGATACCGACAAGGCTAAGATCTCCGAACTCGAAGAAAAGGATGTCGAGCGTTGTGATGCTGACATCTTTCTTGGCCATCCTAGCGGTGCCGCCCACACACCATTGCTATCTTTGATGCAGCAGGGGCCATTTGTTCCATGGTGCACTGGACAAATACTAAATAAGACTTACTATAAGACATCTACCGATTCCGTATATATACCAAAAGTTTGTTTTCTAATGTTTCTATTATGTATACTTAAGTAAATCAGTTTAAGTTTATTTGATATATGTTGTAATTATACATCTGCCGCACCTTCCCCTGCCTGATTTAGCGGCTGCGACCGAAGTATTGGATTCCGTCGCGAGATTTTCCGTCCCTATCCTGTGCGTGGGGGCCCATGGGCTTCCAATCATAGGGAACAGCCAAATCAACGAATGCAGCGGGTCAACGCTGGTGTCGCTCTGATTTGGCAAAGCGATTGGAGAAAAAATGAATATCAAGAGCCTTCTTCTCGGCTCCGCTGCTGCGTTGGCAGTAGTATCCGGTGCGCACGCAGCTGACGCCGTTGTCGCTGCTGAGCCGGAGCCGTTGGAATACGTTCGCATCTGCGACGCTTACGGTGCCGGCTACTTCTTCATCCCGGGCACCGAAACCTGCCTCAAGATCGGCGGCAAGGTTCGTACCGAAGGTCAGTGGTACACTCCTTACAACCCCAATGCACGCCTGGGCACGCTTTGGCACACCCGTGCTGAACTGCGTCTTGAAACGGCTACGGACACCGAATACGGTGCTCTGAAGACCAATACCGAACTGCGTTGGGACTGGAACGACGGCGGTTCGACCTCTACCAACCTGCTGCACGCCAGCATCAGCCTCGGTGGCTTCACCGTTGGTAAGGAAGACTCGCAGTTCAACGTATTCACCGGTTATGCCGGCGACGTCATCAACGACGACGTGGTCTATGACGGCCCGTATGAACTGAACCAGATCACCTACAACTACGATGCCGGCAACGGCTTCACCGCTGTGATCTCGCTCGAAGACACCAACTCCGGTTCGGGCGCTACCGGCTCGAATGGCGAAGACAGCTCTGACCACTATGCTCCTGACGTTGTTGCAGGTGCCGGCTTCAAGTCCGGTGCATGGGGCTTCAAGGTCGTCGGCGGTTACGACTCGATCGTCGAAGAAGGTGCTATCAAGGCTCGTGTTGACGCCGACTTCGGTGTCTTCTCGGCCTTCTTGATGGGCGGCTACAACACCGATGGCAGCAAGCTGAACAAGTATGCCGGTGCAAACGGTGCTGGCGATGCAGCTGACATCGGCTGGGGCGACTGGGCAGTTTGGGGTGGCGCAAGCGTTCCGATCAACGACAAGCTGAAGTGGAACTTCCAGCTTGCCTACACCGACTCCAAGATCTTTGCCGCGACCACGAACGTCAAGTGGAACCCGGTCAAGAACTTGCTCATCGAACCGGAAGTCTCCTACACCAATTGGGATTCGATCAACGAAAGCCAATGGGCCGGTATCCTTCGCTTCGAACGCAGCTTCTAATCTGATCTGAAATTGACCTCCGATCAGAAAAGAGAAGAAGGCCTGGTTTCCCTCCAGGCCTTCTTTTCATGTCGGCCTGAATTATACCTGCAAAGATCGTGCATCATATGCGGAGCAGCACAGGCTAAAGAGAGGCAATGGGCAGCAAGTTTCACCTATCCAGCCAGCGCTGCCGATATAACACCTTGGGGTTATATCAAGCGGCCACCCCCTCGGTCATGTTTTCTTCATAAATAAGAAAAAGCAGCGGGCGGAGACCTGCGCGGGAATGGCTGATTTATCTGCACTGCGCAGTTTCCGAGAAGATAAACAAGAACTCTTCGCGGAGGCGGAACATGAACAACACTGTGAAACTTGACCGTACGCTCGGGCTTTGGTCCGTCGTGCTCTTTGGCCTGGCCTATATGACGCCGATGATCGTCTTCGGCACCTTCGGGGCGCTTGCAACGGCAAGCCAGGGAACGACGGCGATGGCCTATCTCGTGGCCGCCGGAGCAATCCTTCTGACAGCCATCAGCTATGGCGTCATGGCACGCGTCTATCCCGTCGCCGGATCGGCCTATACCTATGCGCGCCGATCGATCAATCCGAACATCGGATTCCTTGTCGGCTGGGCCGTCCTGCTGGATTATTTCTTTCTGCCGATGGTCATATGGCTCATCGGCGCCGCCTATCTGACATCCGCGTTTCCGAGCATCCCAGGCTGGATCTGGATCGTTGGCTTCATCGCGGTAACGACAATCGTCAATGTCGTCGGCATCGCCTTTGCCAACCGCGTCAATTTTATCCTGATGGTGGTGCAGCTCGCGGTTCTCGCGGCATTCGTTTTCCTGGCGGCGCGATATGTCATTGCCTTGAACGGTCCCGGCGGTCTTGCTTCCGTCACGCCCTTCTTCAAGCCCGATGTGCCTTTCTCGGCATCTGTTGCCGGCGCTGCGATCGCTGCTTATTCCTTCCTCGGTTTTGATGCAGTCTCGACGCTGACCGAGGAAACAAAGGATGCCAAGCGCACGATGCCGAGGGCGATTCTGATCACCGCGCTTGCCGGCGGCCTGATCTTCATTGCCTCGGCCTATGTCACGCAGCTTGCCCATCCCGGTTTCGATTTTGTTTCCGCCGATGCAGCGGCCAATGAAATCGCAAAGACGATCGGCGGCGATCTGTTCGTCACGATCTTCCTCGCCACGCTGGTTGTCGCGCAGTTCACCTCCGGTCTTGCCGCCCAGGCGAGCGTCGGTCGTCTGCTCTATGCCATGGGGCGTGACAAGGTGCTGCCATCGGCCTTCTTCGGCAGCCTGCATCCGAAGTGGCATACGCCTTTGCTCAACCTCATCCTTGTCGGCATTGTCGGCCTGCTCGCATTGACCATGGACGTCACCACGTCCACTTCCTTCATCAATTTCGGCGCATTCCTGGCCTTTACGGCGGTCAACATCTCGGTCATCGCTCTCTATCTGAAGAGCAATGCCGAGGTTAAGCCGCTCGGAGCCCTGATTGGCCTCGTCATCCCGGCGGTAGCGGCTGTCTGCGATCTCTTCCTTCTCTGGAACCTCGACAAGGATGCCAAGATTCTCGGTCTCGTCTGGCTGGTGATCGGCATCGCCTATCTTGCCTATCTCACTCGCGCCTTCCAGACGGCTCCTCCGGAAATGGATTTTGCGGAGTAGGGTGCTGGACGAAAAGGAGGCTCGGTCTGTGGCCGGGCCTTACGCCAGAAACAGGCGGAACAACTCGGCCTGGCTTGAGATATTCAGCTTTGCGTAAACCTGCCGGCGATGCACCTTGACCGTATTCGGGGAGAGGGAAAGAACCGCCGCAAGCGAGAGGGTGGAATGTCCTTTGAGGATCAGCGTGACGATCTCCAATTCGCGCTTGGTGAGAGCAGGGTGCTCGATCTTCGAGGCCGCCGGTGCGGTCTTGCTGTCGAGGGAGAGGCTGGGAACGTGAAACCAATGCCGTTCTCCCAGCGCACAAATAACCGGTGCGGCGGCTCTCAGCCGGACCAGATCCTCGCCGGAAAACAACGGCGCGATACCGGTTCTGGACAAGGAGAGCACGCCGACAAAATTGCTCTCGAGCTTGAGCACGAAACCGATCTCATCGACGATCTCGGTTGTCGCGTAGTGCAGCCGGAAATACTCGGTCTGCCTGAAGTCGTCGGGAGCAAGGTCACGCATCACGATCATGCGTTCGCTGTTATCGTTGCAGATGGCATCGTAGAACGGGTCGAGCACGAACGCGCCGGCCAGATAACGATCGACAATGACAGATCGTTTGGCGACGATCTTTTCATTGTAGAGATCGAAGGCGTGTCCGTCCGGAGAGTAGAGAAAGCCGTTCATCATCTGGAATGGCGCCAGAAGCCGCAATGTGACGGCCAGGGCATCGGGAAACGCGTGCGAGCCGATGGAACTTGCTGCAGTACCAAGACTGGTGTTCCAAACGTCGAAAGGTGGCGTCTGGGTGTTCGATGTCGCAGCCGAACTCATCAAAAAGCAGACCTTTCCTTGCATTCTCTTTGTCGGACATCGCAACCACATCAGTAGCACGCGCGCTTTACCCGCGAAATGCAATAGGCTCGAAAGAACGGAAACCGATCTCGTGAACAAGCCTCAGGGAAATCTTTCCACTACTCATCCACTCGACCTTCCCGCGACCGAAATCGCAAGCGGTATCCGCTCGGGGCAGTTCACTTCGGAAGCCGTCGTCGCGGAGTCAATTCGCCGGGCAAAATCTGCCAACGCGACGCTGAATGCATTCACCGTGATCCGCGAGGAGCAAGCACTTGCTTCGGCTCGCAAGGCGGACCGGATTCTATCCGAAGGCGGGACGGTTGGCTCTCTTCACGGCGTACCCTTCGCGGCGAAGGACCTGACACCGACGAAAGGGGATTTGACCACACTGGGGTCCTGGACATTGGGCGATTGGATACCGGAGGAGAGCGCGCTTTGCATCCGCCGGCTTGAAGAGGCCGGTGCAATCCTGATCGGCAAGACGGCAACCCCGGAATTCGCCTATGCAAGCTTCACGCATAGTCCGCGATGGGGCGCGACCCGCAATCCCTGGGACCTCGAGAGAACGCCCGGTGGCTCCTCCGGCGGTTCGGCGGCGGCGGTGGCAACCGGCGTCGTGCCATTTGCCGAGGGCACCGATATGGGTGGATCGGTTCGCATTCCCGCCGCCTTCTGCGGCGTCGTCGGGCTGAAGCCAAGCCTCGGCCGCATTCCGATGACGATCCTGCCGAGCGTTTTCGACAATATCTCGCATTTTGGCCCCTTGGCACGAACGGTCGGTGATGCCGTTGCCTTCATGGAGGCTGCGAGCGGCCCCAGCGATGAAGACATCATGTCGCTGCCCCTGAGTTTCTCGGGGGAAGCCGCGCGAAAGGGGAGTTTAGAAGGCAGGCGTTTCGCCTTCTCGATGGATCTTGGATATTACGAGATCCAACCCGAAGTCGCGGCCGTGATGCGCGAGGCGATCGGGAGAATTCGCGAGCTGGGCGCTGTCGTCGATGAGGTGCCGATGCATTGGACCCGCGCCGTCAACGACCAATGGTTCGACGTGTGGTGCGTGTTCATGTCTTCATTCTTCGGCGAGCGCCTGATCCAATACAGGCACCAAATGGATCCCGTCGTCGTTTCGATAATCGAGCGTGGCCTTGCCGCCAATGCGACGGACTATAAGCGCGTGGAACTGCTCCGCACCTCCATGTGGCGGGACATGGCAAAGATTTTCGAGACCTACGACGCGTTGCTATGCCCGACCTGCGCGATCACCGCTCCATCAGTGCAGGAGAACGATGACGATTATGTCGCGACATTGCCGAACGGCAAATTCGCAGGCCTCGATATGACCTGTCCTTTCAACCTGTTGCCGCAGCTTCCGGCTCTGTCACTGCCGGCCGGGCGTGGATCAAATGGCTTGCCGGTAGGACTTCAGATCATCGGCCGGCGCTTTGCCGACGAACAGGTCTTGTCATTTGCCGCGGCAATGGAATCCTCGTTGTTGCTGGTATGATCATCTCATGTAGGAGCGAAGTGTCGGGGATTTCAGGAGGCAGCTCAGGCTGTCTTGCGTGATAGCTCTTCTCGATCTCGAATATAGGGAATTGTTTCGGGGAAGGGCATGGCCTTCCCGAAAAGATAGCCCTGTCCGATGTCACATCCCTCACGCAGGAAGTACATCAATTGCCCATGTTCTTCGATGCCTTCCACGGTGGTTTTCACATCCAGGCCGCGGCTCATGATCAGCAGCGCCTGTACTATCTTTTCATGCCGGTCATCATGTTCCCGCGCTGATCTGACAAAACTCTTGTCAATTTTTATCTTGTCGAACTGATAGCGCGCCAACTGTGCGAGGCTCGAATAACCTGTACCGAAGTCATCCAGTGCGATCTGAATGCCTGCACTGTGAAGATCGTCAATGATCGATGCGGCAAGCTCCGGATCGCGGATCAAGGCATTTTCTGTGATCTCAACCTCGAGCCGGGATGACGGCAAGCCCGTGTCGTCGAGGATCTTGAGAATCCGGGATGCGAGAAGCCGATCATCCATCTGAATGGCGGAGACATTGAAGGAAAGCGATATGTGCTGGGGCCACGACTTGGCATCATTGCACGCGGTGTGGAGAAGCTGCTGAAACAAGGGCGTCATCAAGCCGGTTTCTTCGGCAATGGGAATGAAAAGCGCCGGCGAGATGCTTGTGCCATCATCCGCAATCCATCGGGCAAGGGCCTCGAAGCCACAGACCTGTCCTGACCGCAGGTCGATTAAAGGCTGATAATATGGTTTGATGCGGCATTCCGTGACGGCCTGACGAAGTTCCCCTTCGAGCTTTGCCCGCGCGGTGACCTTGAGCTGCATATCCTCTGAAAATCGAAGGGCGATGTTGGTGCCGACGCTTTTGGCCTCATAAAGCGCGATGTCTGAGCGATGGCAGACTTCCTGCAGTAAATCCCCTTGCTGCGGCCAGCGAGCATAGCCGACGCTCGCTCCGACCTGACACGATATCGCCCCCACTTGGATAGGGTGGCTAATGGCGTGGATGAGGAGTTTTGCGAATTTTTCGTCCTTCTCGGAGGTCAGCCCTCTGGTCACAACGATGAATTCATCACCGCCGAGGCGGAAGACACTCGACTCATCAGCAAAAGCAGACAGCCTTTTCGACACTTCCTGAAGAAGCTTGTCGCCCCCCTGATGACCGACCAGATCGTTGACCTTCTTGAACCCATCCAGGTCGATGGAAAAAATCGTTGCGGTTGGTTCCTGCTCGTCTTCCTCTGCATTCACCGTCTTCACGATCTCGAATTTCTCGAACGCATATCTGTTCGGCAGACGGGTGAGATGATCGTGTGTAGCAATCCAGTGCGCGCGCTTTCCACGCTCTTCCTGCCGCAGCATTTCCTTGCGGAGGTCAAGAATTCGCAGGCACGAATAGATAAAACTCGCTCCCCCGACAATCGTAAATGACAGGAACAGCACGTCAGTGGCGTCGTTGCCGAGTGCCCTGAGGCCGCCGAAGATGTTTCGATGCCAAAAGAAACCTATGATCCACAGCAATGACGAGCCGGAGACGAGAGCAACAAGTTGCCTCCCAGCCTTGCTTTTCAAGAATTCCGGCATGCTCTCCCCCAAGCATATCTCCCTTGACGATATCTTTATGTGCCGATCTATGCGGCCTTTGTTTCCATAACGGATCGATCTATTTCAGAGAGGATTGATGTCTTAACAGTTGCCCGCGATTGAAGCTGCAAAACAAGGGGCCTGTTGCGCTAACATAAAGCGGGGGCTTCCTAAGTTCAGCCATACTCATTTCACCTTGACGTATGTCTGATTAAATTTTTGCAAATCACCCCGAATTACTTGCTTGGAGTGAGTAATAGGTGCGTTTGATTTGTTGCTCTATGGGGCAATGATAAATGCGAACTGGAAAGCAGGGCGCGCTACACGTTCAGCCGGCCGCTTAGGAAGTCGATGAACGCTCTGAGTTGCCTCGGCATCTGTCTCGCGCTGGCATGATACAGGCAGAAACCGCTGAACGAGGGCGTCCAATCGGGAAGAAGCTGCACCAGTCGGCCAGCCTCAATCTGCTCTCTTGCCTCGAGGTCCAGCAGGTAGGCGAAGCCCAGCCCTTGCTCTGCTGCCTTCAGCATCATCGCGGTGTCATTGGCGATCAGCGGGCCGTCAACATCAATCTCGAGAACATCGCTGCCTTTCTCGAACTCCCAGCGATAGATGTTCATCGCACCGGGCCAGCGGAAGCGGATGCAAGGGAACCGGTGCAGGTCCTGAGGACTTTCCGGTCCTCCCATCCGGTCGATAAGCTCCGGGCTTGCGACCACCATGGAAGCCCTTCGTCCGCCCATACGCACCGCCACCATGTCCTTTTCAAGGGTTTCGCCAAGGCGAATACCGGCGTCGAACCGCCCGGCAACAATGTCCGAGAAGGTGTCCTGGATGGTGATGTCGAGTGTCACGGCTGGATAGGTCTGGTGAAACGCCTCCAGATGAGGCCCCAGCAGATACATAGCGGCGACGCGTGAGAGATTGAGCCGCAGTGAGCCGGCCACCTCGGCGTTTTCGGCTATCAGTTCGGCGACCGCCTGATCAAAGCCGGCAAAGAGCGGCACGATTTTGTCCAGCAGCGCTTGTCCCTGCCCGGTCAGGCCAACACTCCGGGTCGTGCGATTGAACAGCCGCACACCCAGCCGGGCCTCGAACTCACGAATCCGCTGGCTCAAGGCGGATGGCGAAATAGCCAATGTTCTTGCCGCAGCCGAGAAATTGCCGCGTTCTGCGATGGCGACGAACGCCTTAAGATCGGCAAACTCGCTGCCTCGCATTATGCATTATTCCCTTCAAAGCTCTATCATATAATAGAGTATTTTCTTCTCAAATCCAGTGAGCGATCTTCCCCTTCAGTTGATGTCATGGACAGCAGAGGGGGATGGAATGCAAATTCTTGTCGTCGGAGGGGCGGGGACCATTGGGTGCCCGCTCTGCGCGGAGTTGGCGGTGCGGCATCGGGTGAAGACCGCCGGCCGCTCAGGTGGGGACGTAACTGTCGATATCACGTCGGCTGAAAGCATTGAGCAGATGTATCGGCGCGTGGGGCGCATAGACGCCTGCATCTGCGTTGCCGCATCGGGCGCATTGGACCGTTTCGCCGAGCTGACCGAAGCCGCTCTGCTTGAGAACATGCGCGGGAAGCTCTTCGGCCAGATTAATCTGGTGCTGATCGGCCAGCGCTACCTCGCGGACAATGGCTCGTTTACGTTGACCAGCGGCATATTCGCCGATGAGGCTTGGCCAGGCGTCACCGGCGGCGCGGTTATCAGTGG
>BFBZ01001485.1_pt1 | contig 15514 bp, 9 predicted proteins | sample 1888401 | NCBI WGS metagenome assembly BFBZ01 (sample SAMD00112614, study PRJDB3348) | symbiont metagenome | host: Chara braunii | reverse complement strand
TTATATAATGCAAATAGCCCTGCAAATGAGATAAGCAGGCAAAGTATGCGGTAATACATTTCCTTGTAGCCAAATATTTTCCAGACAAACGCCACCAAATAATAAAGTCCCGGAAACTCGCCTGCGGAATATCCACTATGTCCGGCATCCGCAAGCTGGTTATGAATCTCGGGTTTTAGAAAATGCATACCGTTTTGATAGTAATTATATGATAGAGACAGACAGTCTGTTTGTCGCCATTGATGAATAGACTGAGGTCTTAACGGCAGTATGCGATCATAGCGATATAAGAGGCAAATAAGTATAAATACTATAATGAAAAGTACGCTGTATGTTTTTTTCAGGTGAGAATTTTCCATCTTGGATTTGATAATATTACAAAGGGGAGGCAATTCTTATAATTTAAAGACGAAAAGTATAAAGAGAATATTGTCCAAACAAGGAATACATTCTGAATAACTTTGAAACGAAAAGTATAACTACCTGTGGCATAAAATCATGCCTCAAAACCACAAATAGTAACAAGCATAGAATAACAAAAGAACGGTTATCAAGTTTGAGAGGGGAAAAACGGCCTATTAGCGATACATCACCTCTTTCACGGCCTTCACCGTGCGGGCCACATTTGGCAACGAGGCCTCGATAAGGGTAGGCGCGTATGGCAGCGGCACATCGGCGCTGGTCACACGGCGGATCGGCGCGTCAAGATAATCGAACGCGTCTTTCTGAACACGGAAAGTAATTTCCGAGGAGATGCTGGCCAGCGGCCAGGCTTCTTCCACGATCACGAGGCGGTTTGTTTTTTTCACGGAGCGAATCACGGTATTGTAATCGATCGGGCGCACGGTGCGCAGGTCGATCACTTCGGCGCTGATGCCTTCTTTTTCCAGTTCGGTAGCGGCTGCCATGGCCACTTTCATGATCTTGCCAAAAGACACAATGGTAACATCCGTGCCCTGCCTTTTGATATCAGCCACGCCAAGCGGGATGAGATACTCGCCTTCAGGCACCTCGCCTTTGTCGCCATACATCTGCTCGCTTTCCATGAAGATCACCGGGTCGTTATCGCGGATGGCCGATTTTAAAAGGCCTTTGGCATCATAGCCATTGCTAGGCACCACTACTTTGAGGCCGGGGCAATTGGCATACCAGCTCTCGAAAGCCTGTGAATGTTGCGAGCTAAGCATGCCCGCGCTGGCTGTAGGGCCGCGGAACACAATAGGGCAGTTGTACTGGCCCCCGCTCATGCTCAGTATTTTAGCTGCTGAGTTGATCACCTGGTCGATGGCCACCAGCGAAAAATTGAAGGTCATGAATTCAATGATCGGGCGCAGGCCATTGGCTGCGGCTCCCACGCCAATCCCGGCAAAGCCCAGCTCCGCGATAGGCGTATCGATCACGCGCTTTTCGCCAAACTCGGCCAGCATCCCTTTGCTCACTTTATACGCGCCATTGTATTCGGCTACCTCTTCGCCCATTAAAAAGATGTTTGGGTCGCGGCGCATTTCCTCACTCATGGCTTCGCGGAGGGCTTCTCTAAATTCTATGACACGCATAAGATGTGTTTAAGTTTGCCCACAAAAATAAGGGTTTTCTGTTCATAATAAAGACCAAAGCCGAAAACAAAGATTTTTTGCATTGGCCCCTCATTTTTCTATCTTTGCACACTTAATAAATTAAACGCATGAAGATACTGGTTCCTATCAGCAACGTGCCTGATACCACTACCAAAATAACATTTGCCAACGGCGATACAGAGTTCAACAAAGCGGGTGTTCAGTTCATCATCAACCCATACGATGAGTGGTATGCGCTGGTGCGTGCTCTCGAGCTAAAAGAGGCTGGTAAAGCGGAAAAAGTGACCCTCATCCATGTGGGTCTTGCAGACAGCGACGCTACCATCCGCAAGGGTTTTGCCCTGGGAGCCGACGATGGCGTGCGTGTGGATGCTGAAGGCGACGCCTTTTTCGTGGCCGAACAGGTGGCTGCCTATGCAAACGCAAATGGCTACGACCTGGTAATGGCCGGTAAAGAAACCATCAACTACAATGGGTCTTCTGTAGGCGGCATGATCGCCGGCTTTATGGACCTTCCATTCGTATCGCTCGCCACAAAACTGGACATCAATGGCCAGGTAGCTACTGTAGAGCAGGATGTGGATGGCGGCACACAGGTAGTGGAATGCGAACTGCCACTTGTGATCTCCTGTGCCAAGGGCATGGCCGAACAGCGCATCCCGAACATGAAAGGCATTATGGCCGCCCGCACAAAACCCCTGGCGGTGATTGCCGCTGCAGGCGCGGAGAAGCTTACCAACATCAAATCATACACGTTATCAGCAGGACGCACCACCTGCAAAATGATTGATGAGAACAACATGGATGAGCTGGTGAACCTGCTGCATACGGAAGCGAAAGTTATTTAAGAACAATTTTAGAATGTTTGATTTTTAGAGTTGGGAATTGAGTGAAAGATTGATAAATCAGTAGAACTTGAAAAATTGAAAACAGAATGTGAAGAGGTTTTAAAAATAATCGCAAAATCTGTTTCGACTTCACGGAACAACCAAACAACTCAAAAAACCAGGAACTCAAAAATTTAAAACTCAAAAAATATCAGGACATGTCAGTATTAGTATACACAGAAATCAACAAAGGCAAAGTCAAAAAATCATCACTCGAAGCGGTTAATTACGGCGCGAAGATAGCGGAGCTGACAGGTACCACTGTTACCGCCATTGCGTTCAATGCAGATGCAGGCCAGCTGGAGGAGATAGGCAAGGCAGGCGCCAAAAAAATATTATCGGTGAAGAACGATGCTTTTGCATCGCTCGACAACATGCTGCTGGCAGCTGCCGTAGAGCAGGCTGCCAAAGCGGAAGGCTCGAAAGTAATTGTGTTCTCGTTCGATATCGTTGGCAAGGCCGTTGCCCCAAGGCTTTCGGCCAGGCTCAAAGCAGGCCTGGTAGCTGGTGCGGTAGATTACCCGGTAGTGAACGGCAATGTCCTCGAGGTGAAGAAAAATGTATTCTCAGGCAAGGCCACCGCTGTATATAGCATCAACAGCGATACCAAGATCATCTCCCTGCTGCCGAATTCATTCCCGGTAAAGCTGGGTGATAACAGCGCTGCCGTATCTGATTTCAATGTGGACCTGGGTGCCGTGAAAAGCAAAATAGTAGTGAAGGAAAAGAAATCGGAAGAAGTGGCCGGTATGGTGCCGCTGCCGGAAGCAGAGCTGGTAGTGAGCGCGGGCCGCGGTATGAAAGGCCCTGAGAACTGGGGCATGATAGAAGAGCTGGCAAAAGAGCTCGGTGCTACCACTGCCTGTTCGCGCCCTGTGGCCGATATGCACTGGAGGCCCCACCACGAGCACGTAGGCCAGACCGGTATCGCCATCCGTCCTAACCTGTACATTGCCATTGGTATTTCAGGCGCTATCCAGCACCTGGCCGGTGTAAACGGCAGCAAAACCATTGTGGTGATCAATAATGATAAAGAAGCCCCGTTCTTCAAATCAGCAGACTATGGTGTGATAGGCGACGCTTTTGTAGTAGTACCTAAGCTTATAGAGGCGGTTAAGAAATTCAAGGCACAGCACAACTAATTTATCTTTTTTGTAAATTAGGGCTTCCGTAAACCATGGGGATGAAAAAAGTTAAATTAGAAATTGTAGGACTCTCATACAGCCAGACCCAGAGTGGTGCTTATGCACTGGTACTGGGAGAGAGCGCCGGCTCCCGCCGCCTGCCCATCATCATCGGCGGTTTCGAAGCGCAGGCCATTGCTATTGAGCTGGAGAAAATGACACCTACACGTCCCCTCACGCACGACCTTTTCAAATCATTTTCAGAGACCTTCAGCATCGATGTAACGGAGGTGCTCATCTATAACCTGGTAGAAGGTATTTTTTATGCCAAGCTGATCTGCACCGATGGCACACGCGAGGTAGAGATCGACGCCCGTACAAGCGATGCCATCGCTTTGGCTGTACGCTTCAACTGCCCGATCTATACCTACGAGTTTATCCTGAAAAGCGCGGGCATCGTGCTGGACGATGACAGCCTGCCAAGCGCCAGCAGCACCGTGAACCTGGAAGAGATCTCATCTGCCGATGGCGAGTACAAAGGCAAATCTACCGAAGAGCTCAAGAACATGCTGCAAACGGCGCTCGACGATGAGCAGTATGAGCTGGCTTCCAAGATCCGCGACGAGATCAACCAGCGGAAAAAATCCTGATTCTTTTTAAAACAGTGCGATACTCCTGTGCAGGGCGCCCCGGGAGTTTTTTGTTATTGATGTGCGACGACCACCAATGCAAAAGCCTTTCTTTATATTTAAAGAAAGGCTCTTAAGTAATAGTATGATAAAAGGTTGAGGGGGTTAAGCTTTGGCAGCTTTCTCCATCACTACTTTTCCTTTGTAGTATAATTTGCCTTCGTACCAGTGTGCACGGTGAAAAAGATGAGCTTCGCCGGTAGTAGTATCTTTGGCAATGGTCATGCTTGGCGCTTTGTATGTAGAGCGGCGCGAATCTCTGCGCGATCTCGATAATTTTCGTTTAGGATTAGGCATGGTATTTAATTTTTAATTGTTATTGTAGGTTTATGTTTTTCAGTTTTTCCCACTGTGGGTTTGGTTCTTCCTCTACTTTGTTGTCTTCCAGTTTTTTGAGCATTTCGGTATCACAGGCAATCGTGCTGTCTTCAAAATCCTCGCAGGGCACACGTTTCACGGGCAGCGCCAGCGAAATGTATTCGTAAAGATACTGCGAAATATCCGCTTCTTCTTCACCTTCCTTCAGCACCAGGATCTCGTCTGTACTCTCTTCCGGGTTGCCATGCTTGATCACCAGCTTCTCGTGGGCCTCGATGGGATAATCCACATCACGCAGGCAACGATCGCAATTGGTGTTTACCGTGCCGCTGATGTAAAAATCCATCTGCATCAGGTTGTTCTGCTTCAGCAGCAGCATTTCCACATGTACATTGGCTTTTGTGATCTCGCCATCCTTGTACTGCTCAAAGAACTTATCCTTTACCTCGAACTCAAACTCGTGTTCCCCGATCGATAGTCCGCCAAACTGGATGATATATTGACTTTTAGCCATCGGGCCCTCATGAAAAGGAGTGCGAAGATATACATAAAAATGATTTTCAGCAAAAATTTTTTCGGACCCTAAAAGCACCCGGGAAACACGCCATTTACCGGAAACGCGGGATGGGCTTTTGAGGCGCAAAAAATAACATCGAAAAAAATGGTCTTGAAAAAAAGAACATTCAGCAGGAAAAAACGAGCCCTTATATAATTTTTTTACGAAAATGCAATGATAATTTTTGCCGATTTATCAAATCCTCTACTTTTAACTTGTTTTACAAAGCTTTACACACTTTACACAGCCCTGTCCTTCCCGTTCTTTTTTTATGAATTAAAAACATTTATTAATTTATTTATGACAAAAATACTACGAGGCAAGAGCGTATTATTCTGTTTATTGATAGCATTTACATTATTAACGGGCACGCTGTCGGCGCAATCCATCGCCAATTATACCAGTACATACAATACGGGTAGCCCGTACAATTCCATCAGCCTTTCGGGCAGCGCCTTCAATAGCTGGCGCAATACAGGCACATTTACCCAGGACGATAACCGGTCTGACCGCACCAATATCGGCTTCGATTTCTGGTACGATGGCGTGCGCTACACTCAGTTTTGTGTATCTACCAATGGATTTATTGACTTTTCGTCGTCAAATGCCAATGGGGGGCCTACTGCCAGCGCTTTTGGCTACGACAATACTTATTTTACCAATTCGGGTAGCCCCACCGCGCCTGCTATTGCGCCTTTTTATGATGATCTCACGGCGCAGGGTGGTGTAAATGCGCTGGGAAACAGCATCAAGTACAGCCTGTCTGGCACGGCTCCCAACCGGCTGCTCACCATCGAGTGGATCAATATGGCGGTGTATGGCGATACTTCGCCGAGCCTCAATTTCCAGGTAACCCTGCGCGAAAGCACCGGTGTGATCTCGGTAAACTACGGCACCATGAACCAGGGCGCTTTTACTTTTTCATACAGCATGGGCCTCAATGGGCCGGTGCTCAGTGTTTTTCCTTCCGCTGCCCAGCTCAAGGAACTGCAAACTGTTAATACCAACACATTCAGCAACACGGTGCAGAATAACCTTTCGGCCATGCCACCTGCCAATTCATCGTATGTGTTTACGCCTCCTGTGCCAACGGTTGTGAGCGGGAACCTTACTTTTTCGGGTGTGGGGCAAAGCGGGATGACACTCAACTGGCCCAATTGGGCTACCAACGAAGTGGGTTATGTGATCTATAACTCTACCGATGGCATCAATTACTCGTTTGTGAGCCAGACAGCGGCCAATGCCACTACAGCCAATGTAACAGGCCTGCTGCCTGCCACCACTTACTACTGGCGTTTGTATGCTGTTACCGAAGGCTGCCTGAGCAGCCCGCTTACCGGTACCCAGGCTACCACCGCGGCCGGCAACAAGATCTCTAACAGCACGGGCAGCTGGAGCAATGCCGCCATCTGGACCCCCGCGGGTGTGCCGGCAGCAGCAGATAATGTCACGATCTCTAACGGCAATACGGTGACCATTGACATGAACGCGCAGTGCAATTCATTGACGGTTGGTACCGGCGCGGCAGCTACGCTGGAGTTTGGCACAACCACAGCCCGTACGCTTACCGTCAACGCCAATGTGGTGGTTAATGCCAATGCCACATTCAATGTCAATACAGGCTCCACGGTTACCCACACTTTTGTGGCAAAAGGCAATATCACCAGTAACGGCACGCTGAATTTTGCTACGGGCGCCAACAGCCTTTGCAACAGCAGCTTTGTGAAAGACGGCAACCAAACCATCAGCGGTACGGGCGCCACGCTCAACTTCAATAAAATAGCCCTTAACATGGGCAGCACTTCATCCAACATCCTCGACATCACCAGCAATAATTTTTCAGCACCTGCTAATTTCTTAACGCTCAACAGTGGCACCTTTAAGCTCTCGGCTGTGAACGCGGTGAACATCACGCCATTTAACGTGGCTACCACCATCCCGCTCACCAGCGGCCTCTGGGTCAATTCGGCTAATGCCACGGTCAGCACCATTGGCGGCATCACGCTCTATGGTACCCTGGCAGTTACAAATGGTACTCTCAGCGTTGGCAATGCTGCCGACCAGGACCTGCTCTCGAGCGGCGGCACGTTGAAGATATCGGGCGGCCTGCTCAACATTGCCGGGAAATATTATTCTATCGGCATCAACAACCTTTGCTATTTCAACCTGGGCGGCGGCACGGTGATCCTGCCATCGGTAGGCTCTACCAACACCACCATTGCGCCTTTCCAGATGACAGGCGCCGGCTCGCAGTTTGCCATGTCCGGCGGCTCGCTTATCATCCCGCGCGCGGGAGGCACCGGCCAAAACCTTGGCTTTGTGAACACGGGCGCTTCCAGTGGCGCGGTTACCGGCGGTACCTTGCAGATCGGCAATGCCAGCACGCCGGCATCGCAAACCATCACCATCAACAGTTCTTATCCCGTGGGCAACCTGTTGGTGAGCAGTGCCAATGCCACGGCCATGCTGGCCACTGATCCGCTCAGTGTGATCAACCATGTTGTGCTGTCGTCGGGCACGCTCAATGCCAATAACCTCGACATCAGCCTGGGGGGCAACTGGCAGAACAATGGCGGTACTTTCAGCCCCGGCACAGCCTCTGTTACACTCAATTCGGCCGCTGCGCAATCCATCTTCAAATCGGGCGGCGAAACATTTAACCACCTCATCTTTAATGGTGCTGGCACCAAAACCTTTGCCAGCCCGGTGAATACCAGCGGCAATTTCAGCATCAACAGCGGATCGGCGGTAGATGTGAGTACTTCCAATTACCAGCTCACGGTGAAAGGCAATTTCACCAACAACGGCACCTTCACACCGCAGAAAGGGCTTGTACTGTTAAATGGTACAACCGCCCAAACGGTTGGTGGCAGTGCCGCTACCAATTTTTATGATCTCACGCTCAACAATACAACCGGTGCTACCCTCACAGGCAGCGTAAATCTCGTAGGCACACTGTCGCTCAACAATGGTGTGTTCACTACCACCTCGCAGGTGTTCACCCTTATCTCTACTGCCACGGGTACCGGCCGCATTGGTCCCATCACGGGCACCGGCAACCTTACCGGCAACATCACGGCGCAGCGTTTTATCCCGGGCGGCACCACGGGTTGGGGCCTCCTAGGCACACCGATCAGCTCCGCGCTGACGCTGGCCGACTGGAATGATGATATCCCTATCAGCTGTCCCTCCTGCCCTAACGGCAGCGCAGGCGGCTTTTTATCGGTATACACTTACAGCGAGGCTGTGGGCGGCGCTTACGACAACCCGGCATCATACATCCCATTAAGCGGGATCACAGATCCTATTATCCCGGGGAAAGGCTACTGGGTATACATTGGCACCAGCATGGGCACTACTGCCGATATCACGGCAGATGTAACAGGCACGCCGCGTAAGTTCAATTACACACTGCCGCTGAGCTATACCAACACGGGCTCTTTGCTTGATGACGGCTGGAACCTGGTGTGCAACCCTTATCCGTCGGCCATCAGGTGGAGCCTGCTCAAGGGTGCTACGGCCAATATTGATAACGCGGTGTATGTGTATAATGCCGATCTTAATTCGGGGGCAGGTGGTTACGCTACTTATATCAACGGCATCAGTAGCCCGGCTGTGGGCGCGGGTGGTGTGAGCGATACCATTCCACAGGCTCAGGGATTTTATGTGCACTCCACCGGCGCTACCGGTTTAAATGCCCAGGAAACCAACAAAGTAGGAGGCAATCCCACCTTCCTGAAAATGAATACAACGACGCAAACGGCCGCTGCCAACCCTATGCTGCGCCTGCATATTGACGGTGCCAGCCAATACCATGATGAAACGGTGTTGTATCTCCAGGCGGGCGCTACCAAAAAATTTGACGTGGGCTATGATGCCTATAAGATGCGTGGGCAGGACCCCCTGGCACCCACCCTGGCCCTGCAGGACAGCGCGCTGTTCTTCCAGGTAAATGGTGTGGCACCTGTAAGCGGTAATTTTTCAATGCCTTTGCAGGCCCGCACGGGTTATGCCGGCAATTACACCATTGGCGCCGATAACATCAGCTCATTCCCTCAGGGGGCTTGTATCAATTTATATGACACTTATACCGGCACCACCACCAACCTCAGGACCGGCAACTACGCTTTTTACCTGAGCGATACAACCAATGCAGCGAGATTCATGCTCAACATTACCATCGATCCGCTGCAGGTAAACAGCCACGTGAACCAGCCTACCTGCGCCCTGCCACAATCGGGCCTGGCAACAGCTGTTGGCGCCAGCAGCGGGCCCTGGAACTATTATTGGAAAGACAATACCGGCGCTGTTGTAAGGACCAGCCTGAACAAACCAACTGCCGATACGCTTACCAGCATCGCCGGTGGCGCTTATACGGTTGAAGTAAATACCGTGGGCATGTGTGATGACAACAGCGTGCCACTTACCATTAATGCCATGCTGGTGCCAGTTGCACAATTTAGTTGTGCAGACACGCTCGATCTCTCGGCCGGCGCACTGGCTGTGAACAATACTTCCAGTAATGCCGCTTTCTACGCCTGGGATTTTGGTGATGGCATGGGCAGCTCCTTTGCCTTTGCGCCAAGCTACAATTACACCGCGCCGGGCATTTATACCATTACCCTGGTAAGCACCAGCAGCACAGGCTGCAGCGATACCAGCAGCCGGCGCATTGTGGTGACGAACGCCTACACGGGCATCCAGGCATACAACAGCAGCCAGCCTTCATTGGTAGTGAAAACAATAGAGAACAACGATTACCTGGTGCAAGAGACATTTACTGGCACTACATCAATCGAATGCAGGTTGCTGGACGCCACCGGGAAACTGGTGATTACCTGGCCACCACAGGTTGGCACACTAAMCCTGCCGGTAAATCTCAAAGGCTATGAGCCCGGCATCTATTTCCTGGAAATGGTGACCGATCATGCAGCCAAAACAGTGGTGAAGCTGCCGGTGCGTTAAGTGCCGGCCATCAGCTCCACTCGAACTGCATCTTGCTGAGCTTGTGATACAGGCCACTGTCGTTGGTGATGAGCTGCTGGTGAGTGCCTATTTCCTGGATCACGCCTTTTTGCAATACCACAATTTTATCCGCTTTTTTGATGGTGGAAAGCCTGTGCGCGATTACGATAGAGGTACGCCCGATCATGAGCTTATCGAGGGCTTCCTGCACCAGGCGTTCGCTTTCGCTGTCGAGGCTGCTGGTGGCTTCGTCGAGGATGAGGATAGAAGGATTTTTGAGTACGGCCCTGGCAATGGCCACGCGCTGGCGCTGCCCGCCGGAGAGTTGGATGCCTCTGTCGCCTACAATGGTATCGAATGTTTCGGGGAAGCTCATGATGAAATCGTAGGCATTGGCCTGTTTGGCCGCCTCGATGATCTCTTCCATGGTGGCATTGGGTTTCCCATAGGCAATATTGTCTTTGATGGTGCCGCCAAACAGCAGCACATCCTGCGGCACAATGGCCATCTGGTCGCGCAGCTGCGTGAGCTCGTATGATGTGGAAAGCCTGCCATCGATGAGGTATTCGCCGCTGTCGGGCTCATAGAAACGCAGGGCCAGCGAAGCCAGCGTGGATTTACCGCTGCCGCTGCTTCCTACCAGTGCCACTGTTTCGCCTGCTTTGGCGGCAAACGAAATGTCTTTGAGCACCTGGAAATCCTTGCGACTCGGGTAGTGGAACGAAATGTTCCTGAACTCGAGATCGCCTTTCACCCGCTCTGCATACTGGCGTGGCACATAGTTGAGGTTGATAGGCTCCGGCACCCCGTTGATGATCTCGAACACGCGCTCGGTGGCACCCAGGGCCCTTTGTATGGAGGCAAGCTGCTCCGGCAGCCCGCCCAGCGAGCCCGCCACAAACAACGATAGCATCATGAACTTGCCGAACTCCTCGGCAGATACCTTCCCATCAAGCTTCAGCAGGATCATCTGGTACAGGATAAAAAAGATGGAGCCGAAAATGATGCTGATGATGAAGGTGAAAAAGCTGCCGCGCAGGATACCGAACCGGATGCCGTATTTGCGGATCTCTTCAATGTTCGTGTTATAGCGGTTGATCTCGAAAGCCTCGTTGGTATAGGCCTTTACGCTGTTGATGCCGGTGAGCGCCTCGCTCACGATAACACTCGATACGGCGATCTTGTCCTGCACCAGCTTGGCAAATTTTCTGATCCGGCGGGCATACAGGATGGCGATCACGGTAATAGGCGGAATGAGAAAAATGAACCATTTGGCAATCTCCCAGGAAGTGCCGCAAACGATGAGTGTCATACCGCCGATGCCCACCACGGCCTGCCTGATCACCTCGGCGATATTGACAGTGAAAGCTTCGGAAATCACATTGATATCGGTAGCCACGCGGCTGCTGAGCTCGGCCACCTGATGCTTCGAAAAGAAGCTCATGGGCATCTGTACCAGCTTCTGGAAGGTGTCCTTCCTTACTCCTTTCAAAATGCTTTCTGTAACCTGCGAGAACATAAATMCCCTGCCGAATGAGAAAACGCCCTGTACCGCCAGCACCACCAGGAGGATGAGGCCGGTGTCTTTCAGCTCATTTTCGAGCACATCACGGGCTTTGTCCGTTTCGCCGAAGATCCCGAACATTTTGCCCGAAATAAGCGGGAAATAGAGACCTACAGAGGCACTCCCGCCCAGGAACAGCATTCCCAGCACAAATTTCCACTTATGCTTGCCCAGGTAATCGAATAATTTAATGGACTTTTTGAAATTTTCGGCGCTCAACTTAGCCTTGGGGATATCATCTTCCGACTTGTGCTTGATGCGGGTTGCTTTAGCCATTGGGAGTATTTAAAGGTACAAAAGTAGCGTTTTATACGGCTGTGCCGGATTAATTTTTCGTGATCCGGCGGTTTTTCGGCAATAAAATTTGGCACTTATCAAAAACTCTCTATCTTTGCAGTCCATTTTTAGAAAAACGCAATTAACAATTTAAAATCCTGATACAATGAAACGTACCTTCCAACCATCGCAGCGTAAAAGAAGAAACAAGCACGGTTTTCGTGAACGTATGGCAAGCCCTAATGGTCGCAGAGTACTGGCTGCCCGCCGTGCACGTGGCCGCAAAAAGCTGACAGTATCCAGCGAAAAAACGCATAAATAATATAGATTTCACCCATTCTTAAGCCAGCTTTCCTTTGGAAAGTTGGCTTTTTTATTATATTTACTATATCTATTTTTAGCTATAGGAACATGAAGACATTCTTACGACTGGCCTTCTTTTTAACCGCATCAGCGGTTTATTCGCAGAACAACAGCTCTACCATCAGGGAACAGAGTGATTATTACAAACAGTTTGGTTATACCCGCGACGCGGCCTGGGACAGCTTGAACCAGGCGCTGAATGGCGCTGGCGTCACGCCGGTGGCCAGCCGCACGCAAACCACGGCCTGTTCGCTGGTAAAAAAGGTCTATGGCTGGCATCCCTACTGGAATGGCAGCGTATACAACAACTACAACTGGAGCATGCTCAGCGATTTCTGCTATTTTGATTATACCGTGGCCCCCTCTACCGGGCAGAACAGCAACACATCCTTTGCCTGGAGCACCAGCGCGGCGGTAACAGCCGCTAAAACCAATAGCGTCAATATCCATTTCTGCGCCACCATGTTCTCGGGGCATTCCACCTTCTGGGCCAGTGCCAGTGCCCAGCAAACCTTTATCACCAATGCCATCAACCTGCTGAACGGGCGCAATGGTAATGGCATCAACATCGATTTTGAAGGCATGGGCAGCAGCGATAAAACACCCTTCAGCAATTTCATTATCAACCTCTGCAACCAGGTGCATGCGGCCAACCCCAATTACAAGGTGAGCATTGCCCTGTACGCGGTAGACTGGAGCACATCGTTCGATATTCCTACCCTCAACGCGCACGTCGATGATTTCATCATCATGGGTTACGACTACTATTATGCGGGCTCCGCGCAGGCCGGGCCAGAAGCACCTCTCTACGATATGCAGACCAGCTATAACTACACATTGTCGAGGTCCATTACCTATTACCTGCACCAGGGCGCCTCGCCCGGCAAGCTGCTGCTGGGGCTGCCCTGGTATGGTCGCGAATGGGAAACCGTGGGCAATACAGCGCCATCCAACACCACCGGCAATTTTACCTCGTCGCGCACCTATTCGTATGTACGCAGCAACCCCACCACCTATTCGGCAGCCAATATGCACTGGGAGAACAACAGCTTCAATCCTTTTTACACCTACCAGAGCAGCGGCAACTGGCGCCAGTGCTGGATAGACGATGTATACAGCATGGGCCGGAAGTTTGATATGGTTAATCAGCGCGGGCTGGCAGGTATCGGCATCTGGGCCCTGGGCTACGATGATGGCTACAGCGATTACTGGAACCTGATCAGGGACAAGTTCAGTACCTGCGCCACGGTGCCCTGTACCGACAGTATTTATGATATGGGTGGCCCTACGCGCAACTACTACGATAATGAAAGCTACGCCTATACTATTGCACCTACCGGCGCCAACAAGGTGCGCCTCACTTTCAGCAGCATGGATCTCGAAACAGGCTTCGACAGCCTGTATGTGTACGACGGCCCATCTACGACCTCGCCTGTATTGGGGGCATACACCGGCACCGTAAACCCCGGCATCCTCAACTCTACGGGGCCTTCTGTCACCATCAGGTTCAAATCTGACGGGGCCACGAACAAAGCAGGCTTTGCGGCGATATGGAACTGCATCCAGGGCAACACAAGTCCTACCACGCAGGTAGCTACACCCGGCGGCTGGGAAACACAGAATTTCACGGCTACCTATACCGATGTGGACAACAGCGGCGGCACGGGGATCGATAAAAGCTTTTACCAGGTAAGCGATTATAATGGCGCGGAGTGGCGGGCCAATGGCAGCCGTGGCTTTTTCAATGATGATTTCAACTTGGGGGTGCTGAGCCCCGAATGGACCAGCCCTGCCGGCACGGGTACCTGGACCATCAGCGCCAATGCCCTGTTGCAGAGCGATGAGAGCAATGCCAACACCAACCTCTATGCTGCAGTTACCCAAAGCCTGTCGAACCGTTACCTGTATAGTTTTAAAGGCACCATCAGCGGCACTGGCACCAACCGCCGCGCGGGGATCCATATCTTCTGCGATGCGCCCGCGCAAACTAACCGTGGCAATAATTACATGGTGTGGATGCGCCCCGATCAGGGAACCATTGAGCTGTACAAGGTCACAACCAATACGCTCACCGTGGTGAAAACAGTGACCTTTGCCGTGAGTGCGAATGTGAGCCACGACTACAAGATCACCTGCGACCGTGTTTTGGGCGAGCTGAAGCTCTGGATCGACAATGCTTTCGTGACCTCATGGGTGGATACTTCGCCGCTGGCCGGCGGCACGGCTGTTTCACTGCGGAGCGGCAACTGCAAATTTACGGTCGATGATTTTAAGGTCTTCCGGTCGCGCAGCAACAGCACACTTATCAATGTGGGAAGCGGCGCAGCCAACGACATCCGCTACGAGAATACTGCGCCGGGTAACCCATCGGGCAACATCAGCAGCATTACCAAAGATAATGCGGATAACCTCTCTGCCATCAATTCGCAGCTGGTGAATGTGGACTGGACCAAGCCTATCCGCTCTGCGTTGGTAAACGATGGTACGGGCAGTGATATTGATACCACGTATAACGGTTCGCAGATTGACGCAAACTACACGGCTGCCAAAGATACCAATTCGGGTGTGGCCTCCTATTATGTGGCTATTGGTACAAGTCCCGGTGCTTCCAACATTGTGCCCTGGACAGCCAATGGCTCTGCCCTCAGCACCACGCAAACGGGCCTGAGCTTAGTGAGCGGTCAAACATACTACACCATGGTGAAAGCCATTAACGGGGCAGGCCTCATGGGCGACAGTACCGTAAGCGATGGCATATTGTTCCTGATGCCTACGGGCATCGAAACCCTGCTGAACGACGCGGCCGTGACACTTTACCCGAACCCGGCACATGAAACACTGCATATTTCTATCATCAGCAACAAGGCCCAGCAGGTCACTTATGCCCTGTTCGACAATGCGGGGCGCACAGTGCTGCCGCTTCGGGCGCTTGCCCTGCAACCAGGCATCAATGAGCTGAAGCTTGGCCTGGAAGAGCTTGCACTGGCAAAGGGGGTCTATTTCCTGAGGCTCTGTGCAGGTAGCCGTGAGCTGGTTAAAAAGATCATCGTGGAGTAATGTTGATGAGGCCGGTCACCTTCCTGTTGCCCCTGCAGCCGGGCACCGCCTGTTTCCTCCGTCATATTGAAACAAAGCATGGCATAACAGGTGCTGTTTTGGCTGCACGCCTGTCGTAACATAAATACTCCTATCTTT
>BFBZ01001484.1_pt1 | contig 15522 bp, 8 predicted proteins | sample 1888401 | NCBI WGS metagenome assembly BFBZ01 (sample SAMD00112614, study PRJDB3348) | symbiont metagenome | host: Chara braunii | reverse complement strand
GTGAGTGGTCGTAAGCCGCGTTGGTAGGACGTCGCAAACCCGGTCCAACACGTGCGACCGACAGTGCATCACCCGGTTTCGGTCAGTCGCACAATCCCGTCGATAATGGCACTGTCGATGCGGTCAACGAACCCAGATCAGCTTTAATACTTGGTCGGCGGCAGTCAGAGTCATCTCGCGCTCCTCGTACTTCCGGCCGGTCGTCGATTCGATCCGAATGGTCGCACGCACCACTCCGTTCGGCGCGGGGAACAGACCGGCCCGAATGGTCACATCGGGCGACAGAGCGTAAAAATCGGCAGCATCACCCGTCAGGAGTTTGTACCGCCAGACGGTCGGCTCAGGCCGTTTGTCCCCGCTGGCGGGCACCTGTGGGTGTGTGGAGCGCTCCATCGTCACGCGGCCATCGTCCCCGAACGCGAGAACGGTATCCCGAAGTTGGGGATCGTCCGAAACGACCTTCCACTTACCCTCGATGCGCCCCTTGTTGTTTGACGCACCACAGCCACAGGCACCGCAAACGATTGCGGCGACAAAAGCGCATTGCAGCAAGCGGACGACGGGCATGGGCACGCGGCGTTTGAGTGTGCCCCCGAGCCTAACCGTGAAACGGGGAGCCTACGTCTATTTGTACGCTCCCCGCCACAACGGTACAAAGCCCCCGTTCAACCGATCAGTTCTTTCACCGGTTCGCGATCGTCGAGGATGTACATGGGACGGCCCGCGCCGTTGTTGAAGGTCATGCTCGGATCGATGCCCAGCGTGCGGTATATGGTGCTGAGAACGCGCGGAACGCTGAGCGGGTTGTCCTTGGGGCGCTCGCCCTTGGCGGTAGTGGCGCCGACCGCCTGGCCCATCTTCAAACCACCTCCGGCGATCAGCGCGCTCATGACCGGCGACCAGTGATCGCGGCCGGCGTTGCCGTTCACCTTCGGGGTGCGGCCGAACTCGCCCCACATCACTGTCACCACGTCGTCTAGCATTCCGCGGTCGTGCAAGTCGGAGATCAGGTTCGCGACGCCCCGGTCCACCTGCGGGAGCTGCCGTTTGAGGGTCTGGAAGTTCTGGCCGTGCGTGTCCCACCCGCCGATGGAGAGCGTGACGCAACCGGCCCCGGCCTCGACCAACCGCCGCGCGGTGAGGAACGCTTCCACGCCCTTGTACCGCTCGACGACCTTCGGGTCTTCTTTCTTGAGGTCGAGCGCGTCGCGGACGACGCCGGCGGTGACCATCTCGATGGCCTTTTCGGTGTACGCGTCCATGCCCGCCATCGTGCCCGAGCCGTCGATCTCGCGTCGGGTGTCGTCGAACGCGTCGAGCAGGTTCTTCCGCTCGTCGAGCCGGTTGACGGTGACGCCGCTAGCGAGTTTGAGATTGGCGTTCCCCTGCCCGCCCGGTGTGAACGGCCGGTGCGCGATGCCGAGGTAACCCGGTTCGGTTCCCCGACTCATCCCGCGGAGGCTGACGAACGGCGGAACCGCGCTTCCTTCGGCCGCGCGCAGCTTCGACACGACCGACCCGAAGCACGGGTGATCGGCGAGCCGGTTCACGCGGTCCGGGTACCCGGTCATCACGAGCGAGTCGGAGTGCTCATCGACCGACACGACGGAGCGGACGCAGCACAACTTGTCCCACATCTTCGCTTGCAACGGGAAGTGCTCGCAGATCTCCACGCCCGGTACGTTCGTCTGGACCGGCTTGAACTCGCCGCGGAATTCGGCCGGGGCGTCGGGCTTGAGGTCGTACATGTCCATGTGCGACGGGCCGCCCGGCAGGTAGATCATGATCGCCGATTTCTTCGACCGGCTGGCCGGCTTGCTGTTCGCTCCGGCGGCGTGCGCGGTGTTCGGCCGCAGCATGTCGGCGAGCGTGAGACCGGCACCGAAGGCACCGATTTGGAGAAAGTCGCGCCGAGAGGCGCCGTCGCAGAACCGGTGAGCCGAGCCGAGGAACCGGAGCATGACACAACCCTCGAACGAGGCGGAAGGGTAGATCGGGTTCGACGTCAGGAATCGCGCCGGCGTGTTGGAGGCGGGCCACCGATTGAGAGGGCAGTAGGCAGGGACAGGGCCGTTGCCGGCACTAATCGGATATTCACATGGGGCCGAAGTGAAGTCAACTCGAAAACGGCGAAGACCCACCCCCAACCCCTCCTGAAGGGAGGGGAGCAAGATCTTCGGAACGCCCACGCCTCGGGAGAGCTCACAAGGAGGCTTCCCACGTGTTCACCCCTCCCTTCAGGAGGGGCTGGGGAGGTTCTTCGCCTTCTCACTCACCCATCAATTTTCGCAGCACTTCGTCCGGGGCCGGCTCGTAGCTGTGCGGTTCCATACCCATCGCCGCGCGCCCCTGGCTCAAGCTCCGCACTTCATTCGCGTATGTGAACAGTTCCCGCAGCGGAACCCGTGCGGTCAGTTCGACCATGTCACCGGTCGGGCCGTTCTCCTGCGCGTCGATCTGACCGCCGCGCCGGGTGAGGTCACCGAGGATCGGGCCGACGAACTGGCTCGGAGTGGTCACCGTCACCTTCATGATCGGTTCGAGCAACTGCACGTTGCCCGAGGTCCCTTCACGGTACGCGCGGATCGCCGCGGCGACGAACGCGTCTTCTGTGGACAACTGGGGATCGAACTTGACGTCGATGATGCGGGCCTGTGCGTTCATCATCGGATAGCCGAGTTCGCCGGTCTGGAGCGCGTCGTGGAGCGCCTTCTCGGCCGCCGCGAGGAACGCCACCGGGACCGGGATCGCGTCCGTGTTCACCGCGTTGAACACCGCGACCGGCTTCTCGCTCTTGAAGTTGGTGAACGACACCTTGAGGCCCGCGAACGCCGGTTTGTCGCCGAGCTTGTCGAGCATCACGTCGACCGTCCGCGCCGTTTTGAGCATTTCGCGGTAACTCACCCGCGGCGGGTACGCCCGCACCTTCAGCCGGAAGTCGCGTTCGAGCCGGTGGCGTTTCACTTCGAGGTGGAGCGTCCCCATTCCGCTCATGACGGTCTGCCCCTCGCTCACCTTGAGCTTGAACGTCGGGTCTTCGAGCTGAAGTACCTCCAGAGCGAGTGCCAGCTTGTCCTTGTCCGCCCCGCTCTCGGGTTCGATCGACTGGCTCACGACCGCTTCGGCAAAGTTGATCGCTTCCAGCAGGATCGGGTGCGCGGTCTCACAGAGCGTGTCCCCAGTCACAGTGTCCTTGAGGCCGACGACGCAGACGATGTCGCCGGCCGGGCCGCTCTCCACCTCTTCCAGACCGCGGGCCGGGTCGGCGTGGACGTGGAACAGCTTCGCGACGTTCTCCTTCACGTCCTTGCCGGGGTTGTACGCCCGCATGTTCGGCTTCATCACACCCGAATACACCCGGACGAAGAACCGGTTGCCGTTCGGGTGCCACGCCGTCTTGAACACGAGCCCGCAAAACGGCTCCTTCGGGTCCGGCTTCCGCTTCTGCTCCTTCTTCCCCTTCGGATCGGTGCCGGTCACCGGCGGTCGGTCGAGCGGGCTCGGCAGGKACAGCGTGACGGCATCCAATAACGGTTGAATGCCGATGTGCTCGCGCCCGCTGCCGGCCAGGACGGGGKAAATCTTCCCCGCGAGACACTGCTCGCGCACGAGCTGCCGCACCTTCGCCGGGTCCGGTTCCTTACCGTCCAGTACCGCCGACGTGATGAGATCCTTGTCGTCGTGCGCGGTGAGTGCATCGAACAGCTTCTCGCGGTACTCCTGGGCTTCGTCGAGGTTCTCCTCCGGGATGTCCGCCACCCGCACCGTCTTGCCGTAGTCGCCGGCATCGAAGAACTTCGCCTTCATCGCGATCAGATCGATGACGCCACTGAACGGTGTGCGACTGTCCGCCGGACCGCCCGAACCGATGGGGATGATGATCGGCACGGGCCGCCCCTGCTCCTCCGGATTGGGCGTCAAGCGCGACCGGATGGATTGAAGCGTCTGCGCGAAGTTCGCGCCGACCACGTCCATCTTGTTGACGAAGACCATCCGCGGCACGCCGTAGCGGTTGGCCTGGCGCCACACGGTTTCCGACTGCGCCTCCACACCCTTCTGCCCGTCGAACACCACAACAGCGCCGTCGAGGACGCGCAAGCTGCGTTCCACCTCGGCCGTGAAATCGACGTGCCCCGGGGTGTCGATCAAGTTGATCGTGTGCCCGGCCCACTCGAACGGCACGCACGCCGAGTAGATGGTGATGCCGCGGGCCTGTTCTTCGGGGTCGTAGTCGGTCTCGGTCGTACCCTCATCGACGCCGCCGAGCTTGTGCTTGGCGCCGGCGTAGTACAACAGGTGCTCGGTGGTCGTGGTCTTGCCCGCATCGATGTGCGCGATGACGCCGAGGTTGCGCACGCGGGTCAGGTCGAATCCCTTGTCCTTGGCCATGACGGCACCGGTGGTCTGTGGGCAGTGTTCACTTTCCAGTTTACGGAGCTCGCTCGGGGCGAGCACAGCGCACAGGACTTCCGCCCTGTGCTACGAAAGCCGGCCCCTCCGGGGCGAAGAGAGGTGCCGCTGTCGGATGGGCATCCGCCCCCGGCGAGGTCGACTTCTGGAACACGATCGCTCGGCCGGAAGTCCGCCGTCTTTCGCCCCGGAGGGGCCAGCTTTCGCAGCACAGGGCGGAAGCCCTGTGCGATTCTTCGCTCCACACAAAAGGAAGGTGGTCAGCAACTGGCACCGGGTTCACGGTACCTGTCGCTGACCACCTCGAATTACCCGTTCCGATCACCACGCGAAGTGGCTGAACGCCTTGTTCGCTTCGGCCATCTTGATCGTCTGCTCGCGCTTGCTCATCGCCTCGCCCTGGCGCTGGTAGGCGGCCATGAGTTCTTCGGCGAGGCGCAGGTGCGTGGGCCGACCGGCCTTGGCGCGAATGGCGGCCAGGATCCACCGGATCGCGAGGCTCTCGGCCCGCTTCGGCTTCACCTGCATCGGCACCTGGTAGTTGGCACCGCCGACGCGACGGGACCGCACTTCCAGCGACGGCTTGACGTTGTTGAGCGCCTCGGTGAAGACCACGACCGGGTCGGCGTCCGGCATGCGCTTCTTGATCTGATCGAGCGCATCGTACACCACCCGCGTCGCGACGGACTTCTTGCCGTCGTGCATCAGGCAGTTGATGAACTTGCTCAGCAAGAGCGAACCGTACCGAGTGTCCGGTGCGAGTTTGTCGTAACTGGCGGTACGCGTTTTGGAACCCATTTGTAAAGCTCTTGGCCGTTAGCCGTTAGCTGTTAGCAAAAAAAGATGAAGAACCGCTCGCCGGGCCGCTCTCGGCGATCGGGCCAAGAGCTAACAGCCAACGGCTAACAGCTTCAAAAGGTTACTTGCCTTCCTTCTTGGAACCGTACTTCGACCGGGCCTGCTTCCGGTCCGTCACCCCCTGGGCGTCGAGCACGCCGCGGACGATGTGGTAGCGGACGCCGGGCAGGTCACGCACGCGACCGCCGCGGACGAGCACGATCGAGTGCTCTTGCAGGTTGTGGCCTTCGCCCGGGATGTAGGCCGTCACTTCGATCCCGTTCGAGAGGCGCACGCGGGCGACCTTCCGGAGCGCCGAGTTCGGCTTCTTCGGGGTCATCGTCTTCACGACGGTACACACGCCGCGCTTCTGCGGGCACCCCTGCATGGCCGGGTGCTTGGACTTGGACCGCTGCGGAACTCGCGGGGCTTTGATCAACTGGTTAATCGTCGGCATTCATCAGTTCCTGCTCGGCCGTCCGGCGGTTCGCCGAACGGGAATAAGTATGTTAGCGGTCCGCCCGCGTGCGGGAAGCCCCCAATCGAAAAACCCGGAACGCGGAGTGCAGAACCCGGAACGCAAGAGAGCAGAACCCGGATTGAAAGGCAGGAAAGCGAGGCCACGAGAAACACCGTGTTCTTGCTCTGCTTCGTTCCGGGTTCCGCACTCCGCGTTCCACACTTTTCCTGTGTTTCACTCCGGGTTCCGCACTTCCGCGTTCCGGGCTGCTCTCAGCCCGCGGTGGTGGAGTCCGGGGTCGGCGGGGCGCTGGTGCGGGCCAGCGCCGGGCTCTCCTCGCCAAGGGCATTGATCCGCACCTCGGCCTCCTGGTGCGACTTGAACCCGGTCCCGGCCGGGATCAGGTGCCCGAGGATCACGTTCTCCTTCAGGCCCACGAGGTAGTCCACCTTGCTCGCCAGAGCGGCCTCGGTCAGCACCTTGGTCGTTTCCTGGAAGCTCGCGGCCGAGATGAAGCTGTCCGACTGCACCGCGGCCTTGGTGATGCCGAGCAACTGCACCTCGCAACTCGCTCCTTCCGGCACGGTGAACGTCGGCTGCTTCTTCTTCTTGTCCTTCTCGATCGCCGCCCGCTCCTCCTCGAACGCCTCGCGGCTGTACACGCGCCCGGGGACGAGCGTCGTGTCGCCGGGGTCGGCCACCTTCACGCACTCCTCGGTCAACCGCCGGTTCACCTCGCTGAAAGCGAACTTGTCCATCACCGCCCCGGGCAAGAGGCCGGTGTCGCCGGTCAGCGTCACCTTCACCTTGCGGAGCATGGCGGCGACGATGATCTCGATGTGCTTGTCGTCGATGTCCACCCGCTGCGAGCGGTACACCGACTGCACCTCGCGGACCAGGTACTCCTGCACGATCTGTTCGCCGCGGATGCGGAGGATGTCGTGCGGCACGAGCGGGCCGTACACGAGCGGGTCACCGGCCGTGACGTACTCGTCCATGTGGACGCGGAGCTGCGCCCCGGCCGGCACCTGGTGCGCCCGCACCTCGCCCTGCGCCTTCCCGTCCTCGGTCTCCTGGATCACCTCGATGATCCGCTTGCCGCGTTTGCGCGTCGGGTCGATGCGGATGCGCCCGGACACCTCGGCCATTACCGCGGGGTTGCGCGGCCGCCGGGCCTCGAACAGTTCGGTCACACGCGGCAGACCGCCGGTGATGTCCTGGGTCTGAGACACCTCGCGCGGGGTCTTGGCGAGCAGCGTCCCGGCGCCCACTTTCTGCCCGTTGGTCACCATCAGGTTAGCGCGCTCGTGGATGTAGTAGACCTTGTGCTCCTTGCCCTTCTCCCCCTCCACGACGATCTGCGGGTGCATATCACCCTTGTGCTCCATGATGGTGAACCGCTCGACGCCGGTCGCCCGGTCCAGCTCCTTGCGGACCGTCACGCCCTCCTTGAGGTCTTTGTACCGGACGATGCCCGGCTCCTCGGCCAGGAGCGGCACCGAGTGCGGGTCCCATTTGACGAGCGCCGTCGTGGCCGGGACGTCCTGGCCCTCGGTCACGAGCACCTCGGCCCCGTGCGGGACGCCGAACCGCTCGACCACCGGGCCGTCCTTACCGCGGAGCAGGAGCACCTCGCCGGCCCGCGGGGCCAGGGCGATGCGCTGGCCCTGGTCGTTGGTGACGACGTTCMCCCGCTCGAACTGCMCCMCCCCGCCCTTCTTCGCCTTGTGCTCGTTGTCGCCGACGTTCCCGCGGGACTGGGCGGCCCCGCCGATGTGGAACGTGCGCATCGTAAGCTGCGTGCCCGGTTCACCAATGGACTGGGCCGCGATGATGCCGACCGCCATCCCGTCCTCGACGATGGTCCCGGTCGCCAGGTCCATGCCGTAGCACAGGCGGCAGATGCCCAGCGGCGCCTGGCAGGTCATCGGGCTGCGGACGGTGATCTTGTCGATCCCGATCTTCTCCAGCTCCTTGGCCTTGCCCGGGGTGATCATCTCATTCTCGGCCAGGAGCGCGGCGCCGCTGGTCGGGTGGGCGATCGTGTTTCGGCTCACCCGCCCGCGAATCGCGTCCGACAGCGGCCGGTCGATTTCGTCGCCCTTGTACATGATCCCCTTGCTGATGCCCTGCGTGGTGCCGCAGTCGTGCATGGTGATCACGACGTTCTGGGCCACGTCGGCCAGCTTGCGGGTCAGGTACCCGGAGTCGGCGGTCTTGAGCGCCGTGTCGGCCAGCCCCTTCCGCGCGCCGTGCGTGCTGGAGAAGTACTCCAGCACCGTCAGCCCCTCGCGGAAGTTCGACTTGATGGGCGTCTCGATGATCGCCCCGCTCGGCTTGGCCATGAGGCCACGCATACCGGCCAACTGGCGGATCTGCTCGATGCCGCCGCGGGCGCCCGAGTGGGCCATCAAGTAGATCGGGTTGAGGTACGGGACCACCTTCCCGGTCACCTGGTCCGGCCGCCGGTCGTTCTGGAGCTCGGTCATCATCTTCTTGGTGATGATGTCGCGGGCTTCCATCCACAGGTCGATCACACGGTTGTACCGCTCGACCTCGGTGATGATGCCGCGGTCGAAGTTCTTGCGGACCTTCTCGACTTCCTTGTCCTTGTCCTTGAGCACGCCCTCCTTGTTCTCCGGGGTGCGCAGGTCGCTCGACGCGAACGAGAGGCCGCTGCGGGTGGCCTGCCGGAACCCGGTCTCCTTCATGCGGTCCAAGAGCGCGATGGTCTCGCGGCGGCCCAGCACCTGGTAGCAGTCGGCGATGATGCGGCTCAGGTACTTGCTGCCCAGCGGCAGGTCGTAGAACGCCATCTTCGGGTTCAGGATGTCGTTGAAGATGACGCGGCCGACCGTCGTGCGGACGAGCCCGTTGGGCTTGCGCGGCAGCTCCTCGGCCCGCGGGTTGCCCTTTTCGTCCTTCACCTCGCCGACCACCTTCTTGTCGATCGGCAGCCGCACCCGGATCTTGGCGTGCATCCCGAGCTTGTTCTCGGCGTGGGCGCGGAATAGTTCGGCCGGGCTGTGGAACACCATCCCGTCGCCGGCCTCGACCGCCTCGCCCTCCTCGCCGCGGTTCGCGGTGAGGTAGTAGCAGCCCATCACGATGTCCTGAGACGGCGTGATGATCGGGTTACCGTTGGCCGGGCTGAAGATGTTATTGGTGGACATCATCAGCACAGTCGCTTCCACCTGCGCCTCGATCGAGAGCGGCAGGTGAACGGCCATCTGGTCGCCGTCGAAGTCGGCGTTGAAGCCCTTGCAGACGAGCGGGTGGATGCGGATCGCGTTGCCTTCGATGAGGACCGGCTCGAACGCCTGAATACCCATGCGGTGCAGGGTCGGCGCCCGGTTCAGCATGACCGGGTGGGACTTCGTCACCTCTTCGAGGATGTCCCACACCACGTCGTCCTTGCGCTCCAGCATCTTCTTGGCCGACTTGATCGTGTCGGCGTGCTGGAGTTCCTTCAGCCGGCGGATGATGAACGGCTGGAACAGCTCGAGCGCGATCTTCTTCGGCAGGCCGCACTGGTGCAGCTTCAGCTCGGGGCCGACGACGATCACGGACCGCGCGGAGTAGTCCACGCGCTTGCCGAGCAGGTTCTCGCGGAACCGCCCCTGCTTACCCTTGATCATGTCGGTGAGCGACTTGAGCGGGCGGTTCGAGCTGCCCAGCACCGGCCGCTTGCACCGGTTGTTGTCGAACAGCGCGTCCACACTCTGCTGGAGCATCCGCTTCTCGTTGCGGATGATGACCTCCGGCGCGTTGAGGTCGACGAGCTTCTTCAGCCGGTTGTTCCGGTTGATGATGCGGCGGTACAGGTCGTTGAGGTCCGAGGTGGCGAAGTTGCCGCTGTCGAGCAGCACGAGGGGCCGGAGGTCCGGCGGGATGACCGGGATGCACTCCAGCACCATCCACTCGCACTTGTTGGACGAGTCGCGGAGCGCCTCGACCGTCTTGAGCCGCTTGACGAGCTCCTTTTCGCGCTGCTTGGACTTCTTCTCGCCGCGCGCCACTTCCTTATCGAGCCGCTCGCGCAGCTCGTCGGACAGCTTGACCAGGTTGAGCTTCTCGAGGAGCTTCTTGATCGCCTCGGCGCCCATGTCCACTTCGAACGCGTCGCCGTACTCCTGGCGGTGGTGCTTGAACTCCTCTTCGTTGAGCAACTGCCGCTCTTTCAGGACCGGTTTGTCGCCCTCGCCGAGTTGCCCCGGCTCGACGACGACGTAGTCCTGGAAGTAGATGATCTTTTCCAGGTTGGTGGTCTTCATGTCCAACAGCGTCCCGAGGCGGGACGGCATGGCCTTGAAGAACCAGATGTGGACGACGGGCGCGGCCAGTTCGATGTGGCCCATGCGCTTGCGGCGGACGCGGCTGTGCGTCACCTTGACGCCGCACCGGTCGCAGATCATGCCCTTGTACTTCATCCCGCGGTACTTGCCGCAGGAGCACTCCCAGTCCTTTTCCGGCCCGAAGATCTTCTCGCAGAACAGGCCGTCCTTTTCGGGGCGGTACGTGCGGTAGTTGATCGTCTCCGGCTTCTTCACCTCGCCGTGCGACCACGAGCGGATGTCCTGCGGGCTGGCGAGCGAGATGCGGACGGCGCCGAAGTCGTTGATGCGCTCGTAGCTCGTGCCCTCGGCGGCGGCGTCGGCGTTCTTGTTGTTGTTCGCTGCGGTGGACATATGCTTCCTCTGTTAGCTGTTGGCCGTTAGCTGTTGGCCGTTAGCCAAACAACCCGGCCGAACAGGTGCGGTGTCGCGATTGATTTCGGTGACCCTGCGGCGACGATAACGGCTGCCGGCCGGGCACCCGGCGTCCGGCCAACAGCCAAGAGCTAACAGCTTTTAAACTCTCTTCTTCTCGAGGCACATGTTGAGCCCGAGACCACGGATCTCGTGCGTGAGCACGTCGAAGCTGGCGGGCGTGCCGGCCTCCAGTGTGTTCTCGCCCTTGACCATGCTCTCGTAGATCTTGGTGCGGCCCTCGACGTCGTCGGACTTCACCGTGAGCAGTTCCTGGAGGATGTAGGCGGCGCCGTAGGCCTCCAGCGCCCACACTTCCATTTCCCCGAACCGCTGACCGCCGAAGCGGGCCTTACCGCCCAGGGGCTGCTGGGTGATGAGCGAGTAGGGACCCGTGGCCCGCGCGTGCACCTTGTCGTCCACGAGGTGGTGCAGTTTGAGCATGTAGATGTAGCCGACGGTGACCGGCTGGTCGAACGCGTCGCCGGTGCGGCCGTCGTACAGCACGCTCTTGCCGGTCGTCGGGATGCCGGCCTCCTTGAGGACGTCGCGGATCTCCTCTTCGGACGCGCCGTCGAACACCGGGGTGATGGCCTTGAACTTGAGCTTCGCGGCCGCGTACCCGAGGTGGGTCTCGAGGATCTGACCCACGTTCATACGGCTCGGCACGCCGAGCGGGTTGAGCAGGATGTCCACCGGGGTGCCGTCCTTGAGGAACGGCATGTCCTCTTCGGGCAGCACCTTCGAGATGACGCCCTTGTTCCCGTGCCGGCCGGCCATCTTGTCGCCGACCGAGATCACCCGCTTGGTCGCGACGTACACCTTCACCATCTGCTGGACGCCCGACGGCAGCTCGTCGCCGCGGTTGAGCGAGTTGAGCTTGCGCTCCTGCTCGTCGATGAAGAACTGGATCCGCTCCCAGTGCCGGCCGTGGATCTTGCCCGCCTTCTTCTGACCCTCCGGGCTGCGGATGTCCAGGTTGTCCAGCTTGAAGGTCTTGGCCTGCTCCGCGACGGTCTTGTCGTCCTTCTCGGACGCGAGCTGCTTACCCGTATTGGGGTCCTTCAGCTCCTTCTTGTCGAGCACCTCTTCGAGCGCCTTCACGAACTCGCGGAACTGCTCCGCGATCTTCTTGTTGAACTGCGTCTCGATCTCCTTGCGCTCCTTGTCGATCTGCTTCTTCTCGTCCTCGGTCATGTGCGCCCGGCGGCTGAACCGGTGCGCGGCGATGACGATACCTTCCGTGCCCGACTGCACCTCGAGGGAGTCGTTCTTCACGTCCTCGCCGGCGCGGCCGAAGATCGCGTGCAGGAGCTTCTCTTCCGGCGTCAGCTCGCTGCGGCTCTTGGGCGACACCTTGCCGACGAGGATGTCGCCGGGGCGCACGTAGGTACCGATCTGGACCACGCCGTGCTCGTCCAGGTTCGCGAGCGCCTTGGGCGACACGTTCGGGATGTCGCGGGTGAACTCCTCCTTACCGAGCTTCGTCTCGCGGATCTCGATGTCGAACTCCTCGATGTGGATCGAGGTGTACGTGTCGTTCTTCACGAGCCGTTCGGAGATGATGATCGCGTCTTCGAAGTTGTACCCTTCCCACGACATGAACGCGACCAGCACGTTGCGGCCGAGGGCCAGTTCGCCGTTCTTGGTGGCGGCCCCGTCGGCGATGATGTCGCCCTTCTTCACCTTCTGCCCCATCTTCACGATGGGCTTCTGGTTGAGGCACGTGCGCTCGTTGAGGCCGTGGTTCTTGCGGAGCGGGTACTCGCGGACGATCTTGTCCTTCTCTTCGAGGCGCACGCGTTCGGCGTCCACAAACACAACGTGGCCGTCCTCCTGGGCACGGACGAGCATCCCGGAGTGTTTCGCCACTTCCATTTCCAGACCGGTCGACACGAGCGCCGGCTCGGGGATGAGCAGCGGCACGGCCTGCCGCTGCATGTTCGAGCCCATGAGCGCGCGGTTGGCGTCGTCGTGCTCGAGGAACGGGATGAGCCCGGCGGACACGCCGACCATCTGCTTCGGCGACACGTCAATGAACTCGACCTTGTCGGCCGGGATCATCTGGAGGTCACCGGCGTGGCGGCCGTTCACGCGCTCCGCGCTGATCTTGTCGCCCTCGGTCGGCGTGTCGGCCGGGGCCAGGACCGCGGTGCCCTCTTCGTCCGCCCGCAGCTTCACGACGTTGTCGGTCAGCTTCCGCCCGTGGACCTTCTTGTACGGGGTGATGAGGAACCCGTACTCGTCGATCTCGGCGTAGATCGAGAGGGACGAGATGAGCCCGATGTTCGTCCCTTCCGGCGTCTCGATCGGGCAGATCCGGCCGTAGTGCGAGATGTGGACGTCGCGCACCTCGAACCCGGCCCGCTTGCGGTTCAACCCGCCCGGCCCGAGGGCCGAGAGGCGCCGCTCGTGGGTGAGCTGGGCCAGCGGGTTCGTCTGGTCCACGACCTGCGACAGTTCCGAGCGCCCGAAGAAGTACTCGATGGCGGCGGAGACGGACTTCGGGTTGATGAGCGACCGGGGGCTCATGTCCTGCTGATCCCGAATCGCCATGCGCTCCTGCACCGTGCGGCGCAGCTTCAGGAACCCCTTGCGGAGTTCGTCGGCGGCCAGCTCGTCGATCGTCCGCAGGCGCCGGTTGCCCAGGTGGTCGATGTCGTCCACGTGGCCCTTGTTCGCGCGCAGGTCGAGCAGGTACTTGATCGAGTTGACGAAATCGACGCTGCGGAGCGTCATCTCGGTTTCGGCGACGGTCTGGTCGAACTTGCGGTTGATGCGGAACCGGCCGACGCGGCCGAGCCGGTACCGGTTGGCGTCCTGGAACTTCTCGCGGAACAGCTCGCGGGCCTTTTCCAGTTGCGGCGGGTTGCCGGGGCGGRGCCGCTGGKAGATCTTGAGCAGCGCGCCCTCGTGCGAGTCGGCCTGGGTGCCGGCGCCCACGTCCTCCGCGATCGAGTTGAACAGGATCGGGTCCTTGGGGTACGCGATCGCCTCGACCTCGGCGAGCTGCGACAGCATCGCCTTGTCCACCTTGTCCGCCGTAAACGGCTTGCCGGCGTCGAGGTACACCTCGCCCGTTTCGGGGTCGATGACGTCGTCGGCCGCGTACATCGGCATGATGTTGGCTTCGGGGTCGCCGACCAGCCGCGCCCGCGCGTCCTTCGCCTTCAGCTTGATCGTCTCGGGCTGGAAGAACTCCTTCAGGATGGCCGCGGTCGTGGAGTACATCGGGTCCATCGCGCGGAGCAGCGTGACGGCCGAGAACTTACCGGACTGGTCGATCCGGACCCCCAAGGTGTCTTTCTTGGTGGCGTTGATCTCGATCCAGCTCCCGCGCTCGGGGATGATCCGGCACGAGTGCAGGTCCTTGTCGGCCTCGCGGGTGACGACGAAGTCCACCCCGGGGGACCGGTGGAGCTGCGAAACGACGACGCGCTCGGCCCCGTTAATAATGAACTCGCCGCCACCGATCATAATGGGCATGTCGCCGAGATAAACCTCTTCCTCGACGGCCGTACCGTCGGTCTTCTTCAGGCGCAGCCAGACTCGGAACGGCCGCCCGTAGGTCAGCCGCAACTGCCGGCACTCGTCGGCGTCGTACCGCGGCTTGCCGAGCTCGTAGCGGATGTACTCGAGCGAGATCTTCTTGTCGTAGCTCTCGATCGGGAAGATCTCTTGGAGCACCCCCTCGAGGCCGGTGTGCGTGCGCTTGTCGTAGGGCACCTCGAGTTGCAGGAACCGGTCGTAGGACCGGGTCTGCACGTCGGTGAGGTCCGGAACCTCGACGGCGTCGCCGAAGCGGCCGAAGTTACGAGTGTCGGTGGGGACGATGATCCGCTGGGCCGGAATTGGCATCGGCGGCTCCTTCACTGGGTGTGTTCGGTGTTTCGTGTTTGGTGTTTCGTCGGCACGGTTTCGGGTCATCCCGGCGAGCGGCGCCGCGGTCGGCAACGGGCACGACCGGACGTGGGGCACCAAACACCAAACACAAGGCGGACGCAAGGATTTCGTCGCCCCTGGTGGCAACGGACCTTGCGTCGGCTGGCTGAGGGCGTTATTGCTGAACGAAGTCGCAGGCGTCCGGGGCGATCAGACCCCCATTCGACGCGCGAGAGGGTGGCACACGAAACAACAAACCCGCCCCACACCCACCAGTTTCACGAGCCGGGGGGTTCGGAGCGGGGGTGTCAGTGGGCATCGGCATGGTGCTAAATCGAAGGGGTACGACACATCGGAGCGAGTGGGTCGTGCGCATTGTCACCACTGGCTACGCGGGTCACCCCGCCACCACACACATCTTTCACACCAGAGGCGGAACGATGTGAGAGTCGCGGGATCGCTGGTTCGTAACAGAACCGGTCGAGGCGGAATCCCGCCATACGACAATAATACCCAGATGGGGCCAGAAAGTCACCCCAACTGGGCATTTTTTTTGCACTGCGCCCAAATTGCCCGTTCGCGCAAATCCGATGAGTGGGCAAAATCGGGCAACTCCAAACACGCAGGAGACCCACAAAGGCCCCCTGCGCGTCCAGATCGGAATCAGCCGGCCGGCTTGACGGTGACCTTCGCACCCGTCTCTTCGAGTTTCTTCTTGACGTCTTCGGCGGTCTTCTTGTCCACGTTTTCCTTGATGGCCTTCGGCGCACCTTCGACGGTCGCCTTGGCTTCGCCGAGCCCTTGACCGGTCAGTTCGCGGACCACTTTGATCGTCTTCACCTTGTCGGTGAAGCTCTCGAGGATGACGTTGAACTCGGTCACTTCCGCCGCCGGAGCGACCGGAACGGCCGGACCGGAGCTAGCGGGACCAGCCACCACCGCACCGGCGGCCGGCTCGATCTGGTACTTTTCTTTGAGGTACGTCTTCAGTTCGACAGCCTGCACGAGCGTCAGGCCAGCAAGAGCGTCGCCGAGTTCAGTTACGGAAGGCATGCTAATTCCCTTTCAAATCTGTGCCGGATGAAGCAGTCCGGCAAGGTAGCGTAATAGCAGTCGGGTAAAGCCCACGAAAGCGTGAGCGTATGTTTGAGTTCACAGTTGACAGCTGGATGCGCCGCGAGGTTC
>BFBZ01001483.1_pt1 | contig 15524 bp, 11 predicted proteins | sample 1888401 | NCBI WGS metagenome assembly BFBZ01 (sample SAMD00112614, study PRJDB3348) | symbiont metagenome | host: Chara braunii | reverse complement strand
AAGCAACTGGCCGATAGGCCGGATCCTGATGAGTTATTTTGCCTCTGTATATGTGCGCATTGTACTGTGGCTCCCTGTGAAAGATACGACGGCCGGCTTTAAGTGCTACCGCCGCAGAGTGCTGGAAGCTATTGACCTGGATGATATCCGTTTTATGGGCTATGCTTTCCAGATCGAGATGAAATATACCGCTTATAAAAAAGGATTCAGGATCGTGGAAGTGCCGATCCTCTTCATAGACAGGGTAGAAGGCGTGAGCAAGATGAGCTCCCGGATATTCAAAGAAGCATTTTTGGGCGTGCTGCAAATGCGCTTTAAAAAGATCAGGTAACAACACAAAGTCATCTCACCCGTATTTCACACCAATTTTTCCTAAGATCATTCAATCTGTACCATGCTCATGTCGTGCTTTTTCCAGAAGCATGATCTTGCCATAAGTACTTCCAGGAATTGCATCCGCATTAAAAAATCAACCATTTACAAGGTCAGGTGATGTATTTACACCGAGGTGGTTTTTCGCAGAACCTGCCTGGTTACTTTTGCTGAAAACTTACACCACTATGAAAAAAACACTATTGATCTTATGTACCCTTGGAGCATGCTTCAAGGGTATGACGCAAGGCAGCAAAGGGATGTCAACCATGGCGCCTGCATCACCTGTTGTGAATGCTTACATTTCGGGGCCGGCTAACGTTTGTCCCAATGATGCAAATGTATTGTACACCAGCAGTACAAATTGGAGCGGGTTCAATTACTGGGTCGAATTTACCTGTGGCGGTGCCGGGGKCATTGCAGAGKCAGGKACCCAAAGCTACATTATCTACAATACCGGGAACAACAACAGCTGCCACGTCAATTGGGGTAATTACAATGGCTCCAGTTCCTGGGTACAGGTAACCTATCACTGGACCGTGTTTTTTGTAAATTACAGTACTTCGGCAGTTCAGAATACAGATATCGGGATTGTAGGCCCTAACTCTATAACGGCCCCGGCTTCAACATGCGCGGATGACATCAGCACTAATTTCAACGTCACATGCAATAACTCTCTGCCAACCGGCGCCATCAACTACCAGTGGTCTGTTACAAATGGAGCCATTGTCAGTGGTGGCACATCAAATATGATCACCATGCATGCCATTAATTCAAACCCGATGGTGGTGACTGTGAAATACACTTCTACCTGTGGAGGCTATTCAAGCTCTTATTCCTACACTATTTCCAGAGAAGCCAGCCAGCCATTAGGGGCAGGCTATATTCTTCAACATCTAGAATCAATGGGCCTTTCAGGGAATTTGCTGGTTGACCTGTCTTTCCCTGCAAAACCTTATAGTTATAACTACCATTGTATCGTGACGGCTCCTTCAAGTTCACCGGTCAACTATTATGGAACTGTTGCCGCAAGTAGTACCGGGGGTATCCAGATGTCGTTACAGGCAATTGGTTCTACTTTGTATGTCAATACCTATTACACGAACGAGAGCTGTGGAAATTACTGGAATTACTCGAGGGGGAAAGGTGGTCTTATAGTTGGTTCCCATAACAGAACAGGTCATTTTAACAGCGAGGGGAATACAACAGAGCAAGACCAAATGGTAACTGTTTTCCCAATTCCTGCCAGCGACCAGCTAAATGTTCATTTCGACGAGATCAGTTCGGCCCCGATAGCTGTTAAATTAACAGACCTGATGGGGAGGGTTGTATACGATGAGAACCAATCCATCAAAGACGGGCAAAACGATCTGAATATCCGGTTGTCTGGCTTACCTAATGGCGTTTACTTTTTGAATCTTAATAACAGCGAGCTTTCCTATAAAAGAAAGATCGTTGTTGAAAGATAGAACGTGTTGTGACATGTAATTTAAACCCGGCATTGATGCCGGGTTTTTTTATGAGGTACAGCTACACATTATTTTACGCCATAAACCAGGAAAGAGAAATGATCTGTAGTGATCGCTCATGCGGGAAGATTCGGGTTATTTCACCAGCCCATTGTTAGACAGCAGCAATTCTGTTTCCGCTTTTTTGAGATTATATAGCGCGTTGATATAGCGGGTTTGCGCGTCTTCGAGATTTTTCTGTGTTTCAATGGTTTCGAGCAGGGCCGCTTTGCCCAGCCTGTAGCGCTCCAGCGACACATTCAGCACTTCCTTCGAGTCAGCCAGGTTTTGTGTTTCCAGCTCCAGTATTTTTTTATTGGTAAGAAAACCCTGGTAATTGATATACACACTGGCATCTACCGACACCTTGTTCTGCTCGGTGATGTACCTCTGGCTCAGTAGGCGGATCTGTCTTTCCTGCACCAGGCGCCGGTTCCTGTCGCCATTGAACAACAGCCAGGTAGCGGCGGCGCCATAATTGAGGCCTGCTTGCCTGCTCAGGAACACGAAACCTGCCTGGCTTTGCGAGCGGGTGAAGTTGTAGGCGCCAAGCAGCTGTATGTTGGGCATATTGGCGGAGCGTGCCTCGCGGATGCTTTGTGCAGCAATGAGCTCGTTCTGTTTGGAGATAAGGATATCCGCGTTCCTGTCGAGCACCGATTTTTTCAGCTCGTCGTAGCCAGGGTTGTAATGCATCACAATGGAATCGGATGGGGTAAAATCCACATCAACAGGCCTTACCAGCATCTTGTTGAGCAGGGCCTTGGAGGTCATCAATTGCAGCTCCAGCTGTAGCAGGGCGCTTTTGGCCTGGTTCTCGTCAGATTGCGTGAGCAGGAAATCCACTTTTGAATCTGAGCCCACCTGGAGCTTCAGCTGCGCGATCTTTTTTCGTTCTTCGTAGATAGACAGGTTTTGGCGCGAGGCTTTGATGAGCTCGTTTACACGTACCACATCATAATAGGCCAGGATGATGCTGTAAGTGGTGGCCGACATTTGCTGTTTGAGCTGCAGGTCGCTGAGCTGCTCGGTTTCGGTGAGGCGTTTCCTAATGGCAAACATCCTCAGCCCATCGAACACCGTCCATGCAGCATTGAGAGAAGCGGCCACGTTGTTTGAGCTGGCGCCGTTCCTGTCCTGCACCGACCCGGTGCTGAATTCCTGGTGCGAATTGAGATTAGACAGGTTGATGGATGCGTTGGCTGTTACAGTGGGTGACATGCCAGCAGCACCAGGGTTATTCTGCACCCGGGCAATCTCTTTGTTATTCCTGGAGATCTGTACATCATAATTTTTTTCGAGCCCTGTTTTGATAGCTTCTTCAAGGCTCAGCGATCCCTGTGCCTGCATACCTGCCATGCGCAACAGGTACAGGAGAATGAGCATCACTACGTTAACCGGCTTTCTCCTGGCAGCGGCGTCCATATCAATGATTGTCTTCAGCATGTTGTTTGTCTTTTACCAGGTAAGAATAAATGGCCGGGATCACATACAGGGTCAGGATCATCGATACCAGCAACCCGCCAATGATCACAATGCCCATGCCCATACGGCTTTTTGAGCCTGCTCCCAGCGCTAGGGCGATGGGCAGTGCGCCCAGTATGGTAGCCAGGCTCGTCATCAGGATCGGCCTCAGGCGCGCTGTGGAAGCCTCGATGAGCGCTTCGCGAATCCCCAGTCCTTTTTTACGGAGCTGGTTGGCAAACTCGATGATGAGGATCCCGTTCTTGGTTACGAGACCAATGAGCATGATCATGCCGATCTGGCTGAAAATATTGAGAGTCTGGTTGAAGTACCACAGTGAGAATACGGCGCCCGCCAGCGCCATTGGCACCGTGAGCATGATGATGAACGGCTCTACAAAGCTTTCGAATTGCGCGGCCAGCAGCAGGTAGATGATCACCAATGCCAGCAGGAAGGCAAATAAAGTATTGGAAGAGCTTTCCGCGAAATCGCGCGATGGTCCCGTGAGTGCGGTGGTAAAGTTATCATCCAGCACTTTGGCGGCGATCCTGTTCATTTCATTGATACCATCGCCGATGGTTTTGCCCGGCGCCAGTCCTGCCGAAATGGTAGCGGCCTGGTAACGGTTGTAATGGTAAAGCTGTGGCGGGCTGCTACGCTCGTAAGTGTGCGTGATGTTGTCGAGCTGGATCATGTTGCCGCTGGCATTGCGCACATACAGGGCGTTGAGGTCAAAAGGATTGTCGCGGTTCTCACGGTTCACCTGCCCGATCACCTGGTATTGCTTATCACCCATGATGTAGTAACCGAAGCGCTGCCCGCTCAGGGCCATCTGTATGGTCTGTGCCACATCTGCGATCGATACGCCCAGCGTCCTAGCCTTATCGCGGTCTATCTCCACCACAATTTCAGGCTTATTGAATTTCAGGTTCACGTCCACACCCTGGAACACGGCGCTTTTGTTGGCTTCATCGAGGAATTTCGGCAGCTGCTGCTGCAGCTTCGAAAAATCGTTGGTTTGCAAGACGAATTGTACCGGCAGCGCGCCGCGTGGCCCGCCACCCGAAGAGATAGACTGCTCCTGGATCACAAATACTTTACCCTCGGGGAACTGCGCCAGGTTTTTGTTGATATAATTGGCAATATCCTGCTGCGATCGCTTGCGGTCTTCAGAAGGCTTCAGCGTGAGGCGCATCATACCCGTGTTCACGGCGCCCGATCCTGCAAACCCCGGTGCTGTAACGGTGAGACACACATTTTTTTCGGGGATTGAATCCGTCACAAAGCCGGAGACCCGGTCCATCATGGCATCCATGGCTTCGTATGAAGTGCCTTCCGGCGCGGTCATGCTCAGGCGCAGCCAGTTACGGTCTTCAAGCGGCGACAGCTCTGATTGAAGCTGCGATCCGAAAAAGAAGATCGCCGAGCTGGCCACTACCAGCACCACCAGTGCCAGCCACCTCTTCTGGAGGAAATCGGTGATAGAATGCCTGAACCAGTTATCCATCCATACAAAGAAAGGCTCGGTCCACTCATAAAAACGGCTTTTTTTCTGGTGGTTTTTTCTTACCAGCTTGGCATTGAGCATGGGTGTGAGCGTGAGTGACACAAAGGCGGAGATGAGCACCGCGCCGGCGATCACCACACCAAACTCACGGAAGAGCCGGCCCACAAAGCCGGGCAGGAAAATTACCGGCATAAACACCGCTGCGAGCGTAAGGGAAGTGGCGATCACTGCTACGTAGATCTCGCGCGTGCCTTCCTTGGCTGCTTCATTGGGACTCAGGCCCTTTTCAATTTTTTTGAAAATGTTTTCCGTTACCACGATGCCGTCGTCAACCACCAGCCCCGTGGCCAGTACAATGGCCAGCAGGGTGAGCACATTGATGGAATAACCCATGACATACATCACGAAGAAAGCACCGATAAGCGATACCGGGATATCGATGAGCGGGCGGAAGGCGATGAGCCAGTCGCGGAAGAACAGGTAGATGATGAGGATCACCAGCACAATGGCGATCAGCAATGTTTCCTGTACCTCGGTGATGGATTTTTTGATGAACTTTGTGTTGTCGAGGGCGATATTGATAGTATAATCCTTTGGCAGCTCCTTTTTCAGTGCATCGTAGCGCTTGTAGAACTCGTTGGCAATATCAACATAGTTGGCGCCGGGCTGCGGCACCAGGGCCAATCCCACCATGGGTACGCCAGATTCTTTCAGGATGGTTTCCTCGTTCTCCGCTCCTTTCTCAACAATAGCCACATCGCGCAGGCGCACAATATTGCCGGCACCTTCCTTCACGATCATTTCCTCGAACTCCGGCACGGTGCTGAGGCGCCCGATGGTATTCACGGTAAGCTCCGTGCTGTTACCCTCTATCTTACCCGAAGGCAGGTCCACGTTTTCCTTATCCAGCGCCAGCTTCACATCCATCGGTGTGAGGCTGTAGGCGGCGAGCTTTTCCGGCAGCAGGCGGATGCGCATCGAGTACCTTCTCTGCCCCCAGATCTGTACGGCACTTACACCGGAAATGGTCTGCAGGTTCTGCGAGATCACGTTCTCTGCATAGTCGCTCACATCCAGCAGCGAGCGCGTGTTGCTCACCAGCGTCATCGAGATGATGGGATCGGAGTTGGCGTCCGCCTTCGATACCACCGGCGGCGCGTCGATATCCTGCGGCAGCTGGCGGAGGGCCTGCGATACTTTGTCGCGCACATCGTTGGCGGCTGCTTCAAGGTCGGAGTTGAGGGTAAACTCAACCGTGATAACGCTGGAGCCCTGGTTGGAAGACGAGGAAATGGTACGGATCCCATCAATGCCGTTGATCACTTTTTCTAACGGTTCTGTGATCTGCGACTGGATCACATCCGCGTTGGCACCCGTATAATTGGTACGTACAGTGATCACGGGCGGGTCTATCGACGGGAACTCCCGCACACCCAGGAAGGTATACCCGATGATACCAAACAGCACAATGATGATGGACATCACGGTGGCAAGCACAGGCCGCTTTACACTCAACTCTGCTAAGTCCATTTTTATTTTCCTGCGTTAAGGAGTTTTAACTTCGCGTCTTTTTTCACCGAGAGCAGTCCCGTTGTGAGCACGGTATCGCCGGCCTGCAAGCCATCCAGCACCTGGATCATATTGTCGGTTCGGATGCCGGTGATCACCTTCGCCTCCTGCGCCACACCGTTGCGGCTCACAAACACCTTTTGGCCTTTCAGGATGGGGATGATGCTTTGCGTGGGTACCATCAGCGAGTTTTGAGGCTTGCCAAGGTCTGCGTATACTTTCACAAAGCTGCCCGGGTAAAATGGCTCGCTGCCATTGTACATGGCCCGTGCCCTGATGGTTTTGGTAGCTTCGTCTATCCTGGGCTCTATGGCATAGATCTCCGCGCTGTAGGTTTTATCCCCGGCGGTATTGTCGTTCGAGAACTGCACGCTCATCCCTTTTTTGATATTGGCGCTATAACGCTCGGGCAACGAAAACTCAACATACACAGGCTTTACCTGCACCAGCGACGCGATCACCTGGCCAGGGCCAACATAGGCGCCTTCACTGATGTTTTTGAGGCCAACCACGCCATTGAAAGGCGCCACGATACTGGTTTTGGCCAGTTGCGCGTTGATAAAAGCCTGGTCTGCCTTAAAAGAAGCCACCTCGTTTTGCTGCGAATCGGCTTCTTCCTGGCTCACGCCATTGATAGCCAGCAATTGCTTGAGGCGGTCGTATTTTTCCTGCGATAATTGCAGCTGGGTCTTGTTTTTAAGCAGTTGCGCCTGCAGGTCGGCATCATTTATTTTAACAAGCAATTCGCCCTTGCTCACGCTTTGGCCTTCCTTAAAATTAATACTGGTTACCTTCCCTGTCACCTCCGGCTGGATATCGACCTGGTTGAGCGCGCCTACCTTGCCTGCCGTGTATACCTTGTCGGTAAATTTGAATGGCTCCGCCACATAATAATTCACTGCTACAGGCGCGGCGTTCTTATCCTTCCCAGCCGCTGCCTGGACCTGTTTTTTCTGGTTAAAGAACAGCAGCTTCGCGGCAATAAGCACCGCAAAGATGATGACGATGACGAACCATCCCGGAATTTTTTTCATATCGAGCTGTTTTTTAATTTAAACATGTTTGTTGTCCTGGTGTTTTGTCCGCTTCGCGGTCTTCTTATACTGGAAGAAAAGATCGTTGGACGGTAGTGATTGTAAATGACCTGGAATTTCGCGGAGCACTTTTTTGAATACATGGGCTTCCTGCGCCGTGAGGTTAACAAAAATATACTGATCGATGGCTGTGAATGCCCGGATGATCTCTTCTGTTTGCTGTTCCCCTTTTTTCGATAAAAAAATGATCTGTTCGCGCCTGTCGTTCGGGTTCACTTTTTTCAGGATCAGCCCGGCCCGCGACAGATAGCTGAGCACCTTTACCAAGGCTGTTTTATCGATGGCCAGCGCATTACAGATCTTCTGCTGGCAGCAGCCGTTGTTCCGGTAAATAAAATGGAGGATGGAGTAATACCTGTCTGTATCAAGCGTTTCAAGGCTTTTGCTTAAAACACCGTAATAAAGCTTTGACAGGATCAAAGCCTGTGTGCCTATGGGTAATTCCGGGTCAGCTTGTGTTTGCATGAAGCCTCTCGCCTGATAGTTGACAAATGTAACTATTATTCAGATGCTAACGGATTCCCCTGATTTTTTAACAAGATTTATATATCTTCATACTTCGACCGGTACAATGGGACGGCATGAGGAGCACTCATTTGTTTATTACCGGCTGGAAAGACTGAATACCGGGGATATGGTATTTTATGATATGAATTATCGCTTATTTTTGTGATGATCCCTCAACATGTAAAGATTACCTGATGCAGAAAGTGCACGACGTTGTCATTCTGGGAGGTGGCCTCGCCGGGCTTACCCTGTCTATCCAGCTTAAGCAGGCCCGGCCGGGTATTTCTGTGCTGGTGCTGGAGAACCGGCCCACCATTGCGCCTACAGCGGCACATAAGGTGGGCGAGTCTACCGTGGAGCTGGCCACCCATTATTACCGCGAGATCCTCAATCTCAAAAACTACCTCGAGGAGTTTGAGCTGCCCAAGCACGGTCTGCGTTTTTTCTTTACCTCCCACCAGAAAGATGATATTACCAAGCGCGTGGAGCTTGGCCCTCGCCTCAAGCTGCCTGTGCCAAGCCACCAGCTCGACAGGGGCACTTTCGAAAATTTTCTCGAAAGGCATACGAGGTCGCTTGGCACCGATACCATACTTGGCGCCCGTGTGAAGGATGTGACCTTTGCAGACCAGCACCATACAGTAACATATAGCCGGAATGGTGAGGAGCACGAGGCGAAAGGCACCTGGGTGGTGGATGCCACAAGCCGCGCCGGTATCCTCAAGAAAAAATTGGGTTTTCAGAAAGAGATGGACCACAACGTGAATGCGGTGTGGTATCGTCTTCGTGGCGTGATCGATATTGATGAATGGAGCGACGACCAGGCATGGCGGTCTTTCCTGTCGCCAAGGCTCAGGTACCTGAGTACGGTGCATTTTATGGACAAAGGCTATTGGGTATGGGTGATCCCCCTGGGTTCCAAAAATACCAGCATCGGCATCGTAGCCGACCAGGATGTGCATCCTTTTGACCAGATCAATACCTATGAGAAGGCAGTGGAGTGGATGAAAAAACACGAGCCGCTTTGCGCACAGAAAATATGCCCGCCCCGTGAGGAGCTGATGGATTTCAGGATCCTGAAACATTTTGCGCACCACAGCGGCAGGATCTATTCAACAGACCGATGGGCTGTGACAGGCGAGGCCGGCGCTTTCCTCGATCCGTTTTATTCGCCTGGCAGTGATTTTATTTCCCTTAACAACACCTGGCTGTCTGACCTTATCCTGCGCGACCTGGCAGGAGAGGACATCGCGGTACGCGCCGAAATATACGAGCGCACTCACCTCTCGTGGGTAGACAGCTGGCTGCCCATCTACCAGGATAAGTACAAGTTGATGGGCAGCACGCAGATCATGGTGTTGAAAATATTCTGGGACTGGGCGATCTATTGGTCGGTGCCCTGCCTGCTGTTTACCAACCATGGTTTTACCGACCTGAAAGTGCTGAGGGAGCTGTTTGTGCCGGAAGATGGTGCCGGTCGCAGGTTCACTGCCCTCAACAAACGTGTGCAGGATCTGTTCTCTGAATGGCTGCCGTTTGAGAACCGCATCTTTACCAGCCGCTATATCGACCCGCTCGACCTCGATTACCTGAAGGCTTTTCAAAAGGGCATTGACCAACAGCATGGCCCGGGCCGGGTGGCGGGCAAGGTGGCTGAAAACATGGTGGTGCTCGAGAAGGTGGCCGCGCATGTTTTCAGGCTGATCAGCGCGGAAGTGAACGGTACATCCTACAACATCAAAGTAGACCCATATAAGATCACCCTGTCTGCGCCTTATGTGGCAGGTGAACATGCCGGTGGGCTGTCGCCAGACCCGGTGATAGACAGTGACGTGGAAAAAATGTGGTTCTACGACAAAAAAACGCCCTGTGCATGAGTGGGTTGCTGAGCATAATACCGGTGAAGAAGATTATCTTTGAGCCATGTAATGATGAACACCCAGGGCTGTCAGATGTTGAACCTATTCATCACAATGCGATATGAAAAAGCAAGATTTGCCGCAGGATAGATCGGCGCTTACCGGCATCACCCGCGAGGTATGCTATGTGAAGGGAGAGGATGGCCATTATACCACCGGGCTGAGCACAGGCTGGGAGGTTAAAAAAGAAGCCCTCGACAATGCCTGGGCCGATATCAATGAGCGTGTGCAGGCAGCAGCCCTGGCCGTAAAGAACGGGGAGAAGAGCCCTGTGTATTATTTTATGGAGCTGCGCCTGATGGACCTTTCGGTGCTTGCGGCATACACGGGCTTCTGGAAAATGACAATTAAAAGGCACATGAGACCGGAAAAATTCCGGGCGCTGGGCAACAACAAATTAAGTATTTACGCCAAAGCATTTGATATAAGTGTAGAGGAATTAAAAACATTTAAAGGCTAAGGTGGAAAAAGAATTCAGGCACATCCAGACCGCCCATTGCGAAAATGGGGTTGCAACAAGTTTACTGAGATACCACGGCATGGAGTTTATCACGGAGCCCCTGGTATTTGGCATGGGATCTGGCATATTTTATATCCACATCCCTTTTTTGACCGTCAATGGCGGGCCCGCTGTATCTTACAGGAGCATGCCGGGCTGGATCTTCAGCCGGGCCAGCAGGCTGTTGGGGATCAGGGTAAAACGTGTGAAATTTGGCAACGAAGAGGAAGCGCGCCGCTACCTCGAAGAGAAAATAAAAGAAGGCCGGCCAGTGGGCTGCCAGGTGGGCGTTTTCAACCTGCCTTATTTCCCGCCCGAATACCGCTTTCATTTCAATGCGCACAACCTCATTGTTTACGGCAAAGAAAATAGCCATTACCTTGTGAGTGACCCCGTGATGGAAACAGTGACCACGCTCACGGAAGATGAGCTGCAAAAAGTACGTTTTGCCAAAGGCTTCCTGGCGCCGAAAGGCCAGGTCTATTTTCCTGAAAAAGTGCCCGATGTCAATGAGGCAAGCATCAGGCGAGCCATCGTCAAAGGCATTAAACGGGCGTCGAGGGATATGCTCTATATTCCAGGGCCTATTGTGGGCGTACAAGGCATTGATTATACGGCCCGCCAGGTGCGTAAATGGCGCGACCAGCTGGGACAGCGAAAAGCGGGCCTGTACCTCGGGCAGATCGTGCGGATGCAGGAGGAGATCGGTACGGGTGGGGGTGGCTTCCGTTACATCTACGCGGCTTTTCTTGAGCAGGCCAGCCGCTACCTGCACAACGACCAGTTGCTGGCCGTGTCTGACGATTTTACAAAAGCGGGTGATATGTGGCGGGAGAGCGCGGTACTGATGGGACGCATCTACAAAGGCCGGCTCAGCGAACAAAAAGATTACGAGCAAAGTGCCGACATGCTCCATGCCATTGCAGCCATGGAAAAACAGGCTTTCACCAAACTGAACCGCATGAAACTTGCATACTGATACCTGCGAGAACCTTGCATATAAAATGGGTACAGCCTGGAATATGTTTCTGAAACCTGTAAATTTAATAACAGCAGCATAAAAGAAATTTTGTATACTTAATCTTTAAAAACCCGGAATAAAAAACTCACAACTATGGAAACACGCATTGGAATTAAACCGCAATACCTCGCTGCCGTGGCGCAATCGCTGGGTAAAATACTGGCAGACGAAACCGTGCTTTACACCAAAACCCGCAAGGCGCACTGGAATGTAACAGGCCCCGATTTTCACGCCAAGCATCTTTTTTTTGAAGCGCAATACGAAGAGTTGGAGCAGCTGATCGACGATATTGCCGAGCGCATCCGTACCCTGGGCCATTACCCACCGGCTTCGCTCAAAGAGTATATGCAGCTGACACACCTCACCGAAGAGTACAAAGGCAGCAATAGCAGCGCCGATTATATAAAGGCCCTGCTGGCCGACCACGAAAGCATCTTGATCCACCTGCGCGAAAACATCAACGGCTATGCCACTGCTTTTCACGATGCCGGCACCAGCGATTATATTACCGGGCTGATGGAAAAGCACGAAAAAATGGCCTGGATGCTCAGGGCGCATCTCGGATAATTTGTAAGTGATACCATATTGAAATTGGCAGCCACCGGCCTGCCCGGGCAAAGCTGTGTCAAAATATTGACTGCGAAAGCGCTGGGAGCGGGAAAATAAGCGGCGCGGCATGTTCATGATCAAAACAGATGTATGAGATACACCATCGTTCTTTTAAGCTTTTTGTTCTGCCACCAGGCTGGCCTGTCGCAAACCTTCGATGATCTTATTACCCAGGCCACGGACTATGTGAAACAGAAGCGTTTCCAGGACGCCATAGATGTGCTGGATAAAGCCAGTGCCGTGGAACCCCTGAACGAACTTCCTTATTTTTTAAAAGGTCAGTACCACAGGGCCATGGGGCAGCCGGTAAAAGCAATTGCAGACCTCACGCAGGCCATTGCGGTGAATAAAAGGTTTGAAGGGGCTTATATTGAGCGTGGCATTGTATACTATGACCTGGGAAAATACGAAGAGGCTATTGCCGATAACAATAGGGTGATCCAGCTGAACGATAAACTGGCTGTGGCGTACAACAACAAGGGGCTTGTCCTGAGCAGGCAGCATAAGTACCAGGAAGCGCTTCGTGAGTTTGAAAAGGCATTGGCGCTCGACGATAAGTATGTGTCCTGCTATATCAGCAGGGCCACTACTTACGGGGCGTTGGGCGATTATCAAAAATCCATCGAGCTGCTGAGCGAGACCATCCTGAAATTTCCGGCCAGCGCCTCGCCTTACAAACGCCGGGGAGAAGGTTACGTGGCTATGGGGCAGCAACAGCTGGCTATGCAGGATTATAATAAATCTATTGAGCTGGACCCGGAGGATGCCGAAACATTACTGGACCGCTGCCGCCTCAGGGATAATATGGGCGACGATGCCGGGGCCATTGAAGATGCGGAAGCGGCCATCCGCCTCAATCCCCAAAACCCGGAAGCCTATTATGAAAGGGCCCGGGGATACTACGACCTGAAAGAATTCAAAGCTGTGTACCTCGATTGTGATAAGGCCCTGCAATTGGATTCGATGTATTACAACGCTTACGTGATGCGTGGCGATGCCAGCGATTTTTTGGGCAACATGGACGCCTCTATTGCCGATTATGACAGGGCCATCAGGATCCGGCCAAAGGCTTACGAGGCTTATTTGCAGCGTTCTATCAGCAGGGTAGCTGTTAAAGATTATGCAGGCGCCCAGAAAGACATAGATATGGCTGTGAAGCTAAACCCTGGCGATGCCCGGTTGGTATTCAAAAGCAGCAAGATCAAGGCTTCCATGAAAGATTATAAGGGCGGGATCAGGATCATGGATGGCATGATCAAAAAAGACCCTTCAGAGCCGGGCTACTTCCGGCAGCGTGCTTTGCTGGAAGATTCTGTTCATGACCATGCTGCCATGTGTGCCGACCTGGTGCGTGCCCTGCAATTAGGCGATATTGATGCGATGCGGGAATTAAGAGTGCGTTGCCCGGCCGATACGCAAACCACCCTGTTTAAAATGTATAACATAGAGTTGAAGATCATGGATGCGCGCGGGGTGAACGATTATGCCAGGGCCATTGGCTATTACAACGATCTGCAGCAGCTGATACCCGACTCCTTTTTTGTGTATTTCGATCGTGGTAAACTGGAGCGCAAGCTGCAGAGGTACGATGATGCTATGGCAGACTATAACAGGGCCATCAGCCTGAAACCGAAGAATGCAGATATATATGTGATGCGTGCCAATGTGTGGATGGACCTTAACGACTATAACTCAGCAAGAGCCGATCTTCACAAATCGCTGCAGAACAACAGGAACAATTACATGGCATACAACAACCTTGGCATCATCAGCGTCCGCGAACAGAAGTGGGAAGATGCACTGAAGGAATTTTCGGAAGCCATCGCGCTGAAATCTGATTACATTCAGGCCCTGTTGTTGCGCGGAGAGGTATATGAGAAACTTGGCGACCCTGATAAGGCCTGTCTTGACTACAAAATGGCCGAATCATTGGGAGAGGTAAGCGCCATCAGCAAGCGCATCTTTGTATGCCATTAAAATAGCTGGTCTACGCTCCAGGCCTGTGGCTTATCCCTGAACAGCACTTTTGTTTTCCCCCATACAGATTTGAAGAGCTCAGAATGCCGGTAACGATCGAGGTCGCTTTCGGCCTGCCAGGTACTATAGGTGAAGAATGTGCTGTGATCGGCGATGTCCTGCCAGAGCTCAAGATGCGTACAGCCTTCGAAGCCGGCGATGAGGTGCTGGCTCTCGGCGAAGATCTTTTTGAAATCGTTGACATGCTCCGGCCTGAAGCTCATTTTCACAATGCGTTTAATCATAAATATCGATGGTGATCTTGTCTAACCTGTATTTTTCCTGGATGGCGCGGCCTTTCAATAATTTGTTTGCCGGCTGTGCGTTGGTGGCAATTTCGAGCAGGCCCAGCGTGTTGAAAAAGCACACCACATCCCCTGAGCCCACATCGTCGTAGGTGTCGTAGATCCTGGTGACAGTGCCTGCCGGCAGCGAAATGGAGAATCGCTTATTGCCTACGGCAGCGTTGAAATCAGCCCGCGAGATGTTGGTGACCAGGTTGCCGAAATCGTCTTCGTAAACCACGAAGCCGATGAGATTGCCCGGTGTGGTATAAGCATCAAATTGGAACAGCCTGCAGTAGTCCTGCGTTTCGTGCGCAAACTCATCAATGGCGATACCACTCACCAGTTTTTCTGCCACATCTGTAAAAATATCGCGCAGGTAAAATGCATGCTGCGCAGGCGAGTCGAAATACAACTGGTATACCTTGTCGTTGAATCCCTTGTCCATCATGGTGAACAGGCCATTATCAGGACAAACGATATACTGCCCTTTGTATGTGGTGAGCAGGTAGCGCGTGTTATCAACCATCAGCTCTTTTTTTGTGCCCGAGCTGTGATTGTTCTTCACCGCAAACAGGTGCACAGTACCTTCAGGATAAAAAGGCAGCGCGCTTTTAAGTGCGAAAGCGGCGTCGCTATGCGCGTGTTTGGCAATGTTGCAGGCAAGGTCTATTACGGTGGCATCTTTCACCTTGTTGTACAAAATGCCTTTTACCATCGATAAATACGGATCCCTGTACCCTAAATCCGTTGTGATGGTAATGAGCCGCATCATTGAAAAATTGTGAGTTAAAATCAAAAGTAAATAATATTGCTGAGCAGCAATATTTAGTATATTGCAATTGATTAACACGATTATTAACAAACAAATACAAGCGAATTGACAGAGAAAATAATCAGCATCGACAGTGTTGAGCCTGTACAGATCTATGGCGTAAATGATATCAAACTGAACGTCATCAAAAAATTTTTCCCGAAGCTTAAGATCATCGCAAGAGGTTATTCTATCAAAGTACTGGGTGAGGAGGCAGAGATTGTGCGGTTCGAAAAAAAACTGAACCTGCTGGTGGATTATTACCACAAGCACGGCATGCTTACCGATAACGTGATCGAGCGGCTGCTTGGCCAGAATGGTGATAACATCATCGAGGCAAA
>BFBZ01001482.1_pt1 | contig 15524 bp, 10 predicted proteins | sample 1888401 | NCBI WGS metagenome assembly BFBZ01 (sample SAMD00112614, study PRJDB3348) | symbiont metagenome | host: Chara braunii | reverse complement strand
CCTCGTACCAACCGACGGAGCCGTCCTCGAAAATCACCTGTAGATGGCCGTAATTATACATGTCCGGCTTGATCTCCTGCGACAGCCGCAGGCCCATGCCACGCACCTCGACAGGCTTGGCGTCGGTGATCTGGCACATGACGTCGACATAATGCACGCCGCAATCGACGATCGGCGACGTGTTTTGCATCAGCGCCTTGTGCGTCTCCCAGGTCGGGCCGCTCGATTGCTGATTGAGGTTCATGCGGAAGACAAAGGGGCCACCAAGGTTACGGGCCTCGGCAATCAGTCGCATCCATGATGGGTGGTGGCGCAGGATATAGCCGATCGTCAGCTTCTTACCGGCCTTCTTGGCAGCCGCGACGACCCGCTCGGCATCTTCGACCGTCGTGGCCAACGGCTTCTCGACAAAGACGTGGCAGCCCGCTTCGAAGGCCATGACAGCGAAATCGGCATGGCTGTCGGAATAGGTGTTGATGGAGCAGAGGTCCGGCTTCAGCTCCTTCAACGCCGTCTCGAAATCCGTATGGATCGTATATCCCTGCAATTCCTCAGGCAGCTCCCGCCTGGAGCGGTTGACGAGACCGACAATCTCGAAGCCAGGATTGTTGTGATAGGCGAGCGCATGGCTGCGGCCCATATTGCCAAGGCCGGCGACGAGAACGCGGATTGGCTTTTCGGATACGCTCACTTGACTGCTCCAGACGTAATGCCACGAATAAGTTGGCGCGAAAATATGACATAGAGGACGAGGATCGGCAGGATGGCGAGCGTCAGAGCCGCCAGCACGGCGTTCCAGTTCGTGACGAACTGTCCGATGAAGATCTGCGATCCAAGCGTCACGGTCTTTGTCGCTTCGCTCGGTGCCAGGATCAGCGGAAACCAGAGGTCATTCCAGATCGGGATCATGGTGAAGACCGCGACCGTCGCCATGGCCGGGCGAACCAGCGGCAGGACCAGACGGAAGAAGATGGAATATTCGCTAAGACCGTCGATACGACCGGCATTCTTCAAGTCGTCGGAAACGGTTCGCATGAATTCCGAGAGGATGAAGATCGCCAGGGGCAGGCCCTGTGCCGTGTAGACGAGGATCAGCGCCGTCAGCGTATTGACGAGGCCGGCGGCAACCATTCCCTGCAGGATGGCAACCGTACCAAGGCGGATCGGGATCATGATGCCGATCGCCAGATAAAGACCCATCACTGTATTGCCGCGGAAGCGATATTCCGACAGTGCAAAAGCTGCCATCGCGCCGAACAGTAGCGTGAGGATGATCGATACGATCGTCACCACAAAGCTGTTCTGGAAATAGGTCAGGAAATCCCCCTGCTTCAGAACCGTGTCATAGCCGATCATGCTGAACGAAGATGGCGTCGGCAGGCTCAAGGGTGCACGGAAGATCGACGCACGATCCTTGAAGGAGTTGATGACTGTCAGGAACACCGGAAATAGCGCAACAAGCGTGTAGGCGATCAACGCCAGATGCACGAAGCCGGTGCGGACAAGGGAAGTGCGTGCCTTGGACATGGTCGCCTCTCCTCAGAACTGGTAGCGACGGATGCGCCGCTGGACGATGAAAAGATAGAATGAAACGCCGGCCAGGATGATCAGAAACATCACCGTCGCGATGGTGGCGCCCATTGAGCGATCCCCGAGCTGCAGCTGGAAGCCGAAGAAGACGCGATAGAGAAGCGTGCCGAGAATATCGGTGGAGCCATCAGGCCCCGCCAACGCCCCCTGCACGGTATAGACCAGATCGAACGCGTTGAAATTGCCGACGAAGGTCAGGATCGAGATGATACCGATCGCCGGCAGCACCAGCGGCAGCTTGATCTTCCAGAACTGGCTCCAGCCGGTAATGCCGTCGCATTCGGCAGCTTCGATGACCTCTTCTGGAATATTGAGCAGGGCGGCGTAGATCAGCATCATCGGGATGCCGACATATTGCCAGACCGAGATCAGCGCGACGGTAATCAGCGCCGTACTTGGCCGGCCGAGCCAAGGCGCAAAGAACGACTTCAGGCCGATCATGCTTAGCAGCTCGGGTGCAACGCCCCACAGCGGAGACAGGATCAGCTTCCAGATGAAGCCGACGACGACAAAGGAAAGCAGCGTCGGCAGGAAAATGGCGGTGCGGTAGAAGGCGACAAACCGCAACCTTGGCAGAGACAGGAGCGCAGCCAGCGCGACACCGATCGGATTCTGCACGCACATATGGATGGCGAAGAAGATCAGGTTGTTGCGCAGCGCATTCCAGAAATCATGCGACCAGCGTTCGTCGCCGAACAATACCCTGAAGTTGTTCAGGCCGACGAAGGCGGGTTGATTGTCAACAACGTTGTAGAGCGACAGCCGCAGCGTCTCGATCAGAGGCAGGATCATGACCGCCGTATAGACGACGACAGCCGGGAAAAGGAAAACGAGGATATGCCAGCGCGTGGAACGCCTGATCGGCTTGACCTCGGCAATATAGGACGTGTCAGCGTCGCTCATGGCTTTCTGCCTGTTCTTGTTGGCTGCATGATGAGACGGCAGCTCTAAGGTTCAAATCCACCCGTTGCCCCGGTCTGCGGCCGGATCGAAACGACGTCGGGTGTGTCGCAATGCAATGGCGATATGATCGCCAATCCGATTATCCATCACAAGAAAAAAGGGCGAGGAGCCCGATGGCCCCTCGCCCGTATTACACAATGATCACTTGGCCGGCTTGTACCAGCTGTCGAGACCCTTCTGCAGCTTTACGCCAGCCTGCTCCGGCGTATCCGTGCCGTTGATCACGTTGGCGGATTCGGTCCAGGTTTCGTTTTCCAGGTTCGGCGTGCCGCGCGACAGGATCTGATACGTGGAGCGAACGGTCGACTTGTGATCGCCACGCCAGGACACGAACTCCTGTGCGAGCGCATCGCTCATCTTCACCGGATGCGAATTCAGGCTGAAGAAGCCCGGCAGCGAATTGGCATAGATGGTGGCGAATTCGTCGGAAGCGACCCAGCTCAGGAACTTCTTGGCTTCTTCCTGATGTGCGCTCTTCGCATTCAGGCCGACGCCGATATCCGGATGATCCGAGATGTAGCCGGTATCGCCAGCCTTTGCGACCGGCGGCGGGAAGGCACCCATCTTGAACTGCGCCTGGGTGTTGAACAGAGCGATTTCCCAGGAACCGGCCGGGTAGATGGCGGCCTTGCCGAGCGTGAAGAGGTTCTGGCTGTCAGCATAACCCTGCGCTTCGAAACCATCGCCGAGATAAGGCTTCCACTTGGCGAGTTCCTTGTAAGGATCCACCCAGGCGGCATCCGTCAGCTTTTCCTTGCCGGAAATAAGAGCCTCGCGGCCCTCCTCACCCTTCCAGTAGTTCGGGCCGATGTTCTGATAGCCCATGGTTGCGGCTTCCCACAGATCCTTGGTGCCCATGGCCATCGGAATGTAGGTTCCATCAGCCTTGATCTTGTCAAGAACGGCAAAGAAGTCATCGCGCGTCGCGGGGACCTTCAGGCCAAGCTTGTCAAAGGCATCCTTGTTGTAGATGAAGCCGTGGATGACCGAAGCCATCGGCACGCAGAAGGTGGACTTGCCGTCGTCGGTGGACCATGCAGCCTTGGCGACTGCCGAGAAATTCTCGATGCCCGGCAGGCTGGTGAGATCGGCAAGATGCTTCTTGTTGAAGAGGTCGAGCGAGGCGTCGAACGGGCGGCAGGTGATGATGTCGCCTGCGGAACCGGCATCGAGCTTGGCGTTCAGCGATGCGTTATATTCGGTCGGAGCCGTCGGCGAGAAAACGATCTTGATGCCCGGATTCTTGGCTTCGAAAGCCGGGATGATCTTGTCCTGCCAGATCTGCAGGTCATCGTTACGCCAGCTCTCGACAGTCAGCGTTACATCAGCTGCGTGCGCAAAGCCGACTGAAGTCAGCAGGCTGGATGCAAGCAGCAAGCCTTTCAGAACGTTGGTTTTCATTTCCCTCTCCTGTTTTCCGCGCCTGTATGCCAAGGCGCTGTTCTCGATCCGAAAATCCGCTGGCCTGTCCAATAAAACGGCCAGCGCTCCATAGGGATCGCCAGTTCTGCCGATCCCTCATGCATAAGGCTTCAAAGGCACTTTGCCCGATTGGCCCGATCAATTGCCTCCCGCCCCCAAAGAGCGGAAACGCTGCAAGAACTACGCGGGAAATTCACGACAAACGCCGAAACGCGGATCCTCCTGATCCAAATGGCTTCGGACAACGACGAGGTGCACGTCTTTTTTACCACCTACCGGCTGTTGTTATTCTGCCGGTTCTGCCGATGTCTGTTCGCATTGTTCCCTTGAAGCGAATTAAGTCCAAAAAAATACCAATTGTCCAGCCGATTTTAACACTCAACCATAAAAAGAGCAGGCAAAAAAATTTTATCCATAAATTTCAAAGTGATATCTGCACGCAAAAATGAGCGCATTGCCTATTGGTAAATGGTATTTTTTTGGTATTGTAGAAAAAAGCGGGGAATGGACGGCATCCGGAGGCATGATGGGGCAGTTTGCAATAGGCATCGACGGAGGCGGAACGAACTGCCGCGCAGCCGTAATTGATGGAGCGGGGCAAATTCTCGGCACCGGCAAAGCCGGCGCTGCCAACATTCTATCCGACCTGGAAAACTCCCTGATCAATATCGTGGCATCTGCCCGCCAGGCACTGGCAAGCGCGGGGCTGGATCCGGAACTGGCTCAAGAATTACCCGCATTGATCGGCACGGCCGGCGCCAATGTCGGCAATTATGGTAAAAGGGTGGAAAGTGCTCTTCCCTTCGCGAATTCGCGCGTGGTCACCGATGCGACTATCGCGCTTCAAGGCGCACTTGGGGATGCTGACGGAATCATCGGCGCCTTTGGCACCGGCTCGGTCTACAACGCTCGTCACAAAGATAGAATCTGGGGGATTGGTGGCTGGGGCTTCGTCGTCGGGGATCAGGCAAGCGGTGCCCGCCTCGGCCGCGATCTGCTCGAACGCGCACTTCTGGCACATGATCGAGTGATTGCGGGATCACCACTGACAGATGCGGTCATGGCCGAATATGGCGGCGACCCCGAGCAGATCGTCGAATTTGCCCACGCATCGAAGCCAAAGGATTTTGCTCGCTATGCGCCGATGGTGTTCGAACATGCCGGCGCCAATGACGCAATCGCTGTTGAGATCGTCAAGACGGCAGCCAAAGCGATAACTGAAAGCCTGGATACACTGCTTTGGCCCGAATGCCCTTCGATCTGCCTTCTCGGCGGCATGGCCCAGGCCTATCGCCCCTGGCTCGACGCACGCCACAAGACGCTTCTCGCCGAACCCAGGGGTGATGTGCTACGCGGAGCGGTGGAACTGGCGGCAAAACTGCTGCGGGATGGGGAGGAAAATAGAGGATGACCGAGGATCTGAGCGCCATCTTCTCGCCGGAACGCCTGTCGGGCGGCGGCACGGGACCGCTCTATGTCAAGCTGCGACGTACGCTTGAGGACGCCGTGAAGGTCGGAAGGCTAAAGCAAGGAGATGCGCTACCGCCGGAACGCGATATTGCCGAATTCGCCGCCGTCAGCCGCGTTACGGTGCGCAAGGCGATCGATGATCTCGTCGCCGAGGGAATCCTGGTGCGCCGTCACGGATCCGGCACCTTCGTCACAAAGCCGGTCTCGAAAGTGGAGCAGCGTCTATCACAGCTCACCTCATTCACCGAAGATATGGCCCGGCGCGGGATGACCGCGCGTTCGGAATGGCTGCACAAGGGCATCCATACACCCTCGCCCGACGAGATGATGATCCTGGGCCTTGCCGCCGACACAAAGGTGTCGCGACTGAGCCGCCTGCGCATTGCCGACGACCAACCGCTGGCTATCGAACACGCCAGCGTCTCGGGTGAGTTTTTGCCGGATCCGTCGATCGTTACGACATCGCTTTATGCGGAACTGGAAAAACGGCAAGTCCGCCCGGTGCGGGCGGTACAGCGCATATCGGCAACCAATATGAAAGAATCGGATGCGGGCCTGCTTGGCGTTCCCGTCGGCGCCGCCGGTCTTTCGATCGAGCGCATTTCCTATCTCGGCTCAGGTCGGGCCGTGGAATTCACCAGATCCCTCTATCGCGGGGACGCCTATGATTTCGTCGCGGAACTGACGATCGGCGCGACGTAACCTCATCCTTCATAGGCGGGAAACTTACATTCATCATCAAATGGATATCGCCGCAGGATGAATCAAACTGCGACGATATTGATATAGGCAATACATCCTTCAGCGAAACGCTCTAAGGCCTTGAATTGACTCGCCATTACGCCGCGTCGTCGACCACCGCTTCGACCTTGGCCGGTACATAGTTCAGCACCGGACCCAGCCAACGCTCCACTTCCTCGACCGGCATGCTCTTGCGGCTCGCATAGTCTTCGACCTGATCGCGCTCGACCTTGGCCACGCCGAAATAGTAGGAGTCGGGATGGGCAATGTAGATGCCTGAGACGGACGATCCGGGCCACATCGCATAGCTTTCCGTGAGCCTGACGCCAGCAGCCTCTTCGGCATTCAGCAGCCGGAAAAGCGTTTCCTTTTCCGTGTGATCGGGCTGTGCCGGATAGCCAGGCGCCGGACGAATACCGGCATAGGCTTCGGAAACAAGCTCTTCGGTGGAAAAGTGTTCGTCTGTGGCATAGCCCCAGAATTCACGCCGCACCCGCTCGTGCATCCGCTCTGCAAAGGCTTCTGCAAAACGATCGGCAAGCGCCTTCACCAGGATAGACGAATAATCATCATTGGCGCGTTCGAAGCGCTCGGCAATGGCCACTTCCTCGATACCGGCCGTGACCACGAAGCCGCCGACATAATCGCCTACACCGCTCGAGATCGGCGCGACGAAGTCCGACAGAGCCACATTCGGGCGGCCGTCACGCTTCGACAGCTGCTGGCGTAGCGTATAGAACGTCGCAAGCTCCTGCGAGCGGCCCTCATCCGTGAACAGCCTTATATCGTCGCCAACGGCACCGGCCGGCCAGAAGCCAATGACGGCACGAGGACGGAACCAGTTTTCTGCGATGATCTTCTCAAGCATCGCCTGAGCATCGCTATAGAGCTGCCGAGCCGCCTCACCCTGTTTCTCGTCGTCTAGAATCGCCGGGAAGCGTCCCTTCAACTCCCAGGTCTGAAAGAACGGCGTCCAGTCGATGTACTTGGCAAGCTCCGCCAGATCGTAATTCTCGAATATCTTCGTGCCAAAGAACTGCGGCTTGACCGGCTTGTAGCCAGTCCAGTCGACCTTATGGGCATTTTCGCGGGCTCGTGCGATCGGCAGACGCACCTTCTCCGCCTCGCTGCGGGCGTGAGCCGCCGCGACCTTGGCATATTCTGCCCTGATGGTATCGACATAGCCCTGCTTCGCCTCGGGCGAGAGCAAGGCCGAGACGACGCCGACGGCACGGCTGGCGTCGGTCACATAGACCGTCTGCCCCTTCTCGTAACGCGGATGGATCTTCACAGCCGTATGCACGCGGCTCGTCGTCGCCCCACCGATCAGCAATGGAATATCAAAGCCTTGCCGCTCCATTTCCGAAGCGACATGCACCATTTCATCCAGTGAAGGCGTGATCAGGCCGGAGAGGCCGATAATATCCACCTTCTCAGCGATTGCCGTTTCGAGAATCTTCGTCGCCGGCACCATGACGCCGAGATCGATAATCTCATAATTGTTGCAGGCCAGTACGACGCCGACGATGTTCTTGCCGATATCGTGCACATCGCCCTTGACGGTCGCCATCAGCACCTTGCCAGCGGCTTGACGTCCGCCGCTGTCGCCATTGGCGAGCTTTTCCGCCTCCATGTGGGGCAGCAATACCGCGACGGCCTGCTTCATGACGCGCGCGGACTTGACTACCTGTGGCAGGAACATCTTACCCGAGCCGAACAGATCGCCGACAACGTTCATGCCGGACATCAGCGGGCCTTCGATAACATGCAAGGGTCGTTCGACCGTTAGACGCGCCTCTTCGGTATCCGCCTCGATGTATTCGGTAATGCCGTTGACGAGCGCATGCTCCAATCGCTTGGCGACCGGCCATTCGCGCCAGGAAAGATCCTGCGTTTTGACTTCCTTGCTGCCGGTACCGCGGAAGCGTTCGGCAATATCAAGTAGCCGCTCCGTGCCATCCGGCCGGCGGTTGAGGACCACATCCTCGCAGGCTTCACGCAGTTCGGGATCGATATTGTCATAAACGGCGAGCTGACCAGCATTGACGATACCCATGTCCATACCCGCCTGAATGGCGTGGTAGAGGAACACGGCATGCATCGCTTCGCGAACCGGCTCATTACCGCGGAAGGAGAAGGACAGGTTCGAGACGCCACCGGAGATATGAACCAGCGGCATGGTCTTGCGGATCGTCCGCGTCGCCTCGATGAAGTCGACGCCGTAATTGTTGTGTTCCTCGATGCCGGTCGCGACAGCGAAGATATTCGGATCGAAGATGATATCTTCGGGCTGCAGCCCCGCCGTTTCCGTCAACAGCTTGTAGGCACGCGAGCAGATCTCGACCTTGCGCTCATAGCTGTCTGCCTGACCTTGTTCGTCAAAGGCCATCACCACGACAGCGGCGCCGTACATGCGCATCAGGCGAGCTTGTTGGAGAAAATTCTCCTCGCCTTCCTTGAGCGAAATCGAATTGACGATCGGCTTGCCCTGCACACATTTCAGGCCAGCCTCAATGATCGAGAATTTCGAGCTGTCGATCATGACGGGAACGCGGGCGATGTCCGGTTCGGCGGCGATCAAGTTCAAAAACTCCACCATCGCCCTTTCAGAATCGATCAGGCCCTCATCCATGTTGATGTCGATGACTTGCGCACCGTTCTCGACCTGATCGCGGGCAACGGCGAGCGCAGCCGTATAATCGGCATTCGTGATCAGCTTGCGGAACTTTGCCGAGCCGGTGACGTTGGTGCGCTCACCAACGTTGACGAAGGGAATATCCTTGGTGAGCTCGAACGGCTCGAGACCGGAAAGCGACATGAAGGGACGATGCTCGGCGAGCTGGCGCGGCGGATATTTCGATACTGCCTCAGCGATCGCGGCAATGTGCTCTGGCGTGGAGCCACAGCAGCCACCGACGATATTGACGAGACCTTCGCGAGCGAACTCTTCAACCTGCGCGGCCATCATCTCCGGCGTTTCATCATACTGACCGAATTCGTTCGGCAGACCGGCATTCGGATAGGCGCAAATGAATGTATCGGCAGCGGCCGAAAGTTCCTGCAGGTGCGGCCGCATCGCATTGGCACCAAGCGCGCAATTCAGACCGACGGTGAAGGGGCTGGCATGGCGCACGGAATTCCAGAACGCCGACGGTGTCTGCCCTGACAGCGTACGGCCGGAAAGATCCGTGATCGTGCCGGAAATCATGACAGGCAGATGGATGCCCTTGGCCTCGAAACGCTCCTCACAGGCAAAGATAGCCGCCTTGGCGTTGAGCGTATCGAAAATCGTCTCGATCAGGATGATGTCGGCGCCGCCATCGATGAGGCCATCGATCTGCTCGCCATAGGCCAACCGCAGATCGTCAAAGCTGACGGCGCGGTAACCGGGATTGTTGACGTCAGGAGAGATCGAAGCCGTGCGGTTGGTCGGGCCAATGGCGCCGGCCACGAAGCGACGCTTGCCATCTTCGCGCTCGGCACGAATCGCGGCGCGACGCACGATCTCGGCGCCTTCTTTATTGAGATCATAGACCGCACCTTCCATCGCGTAGTCGGCCTGCGCGATGCTTGTCGACGAGAAGGTGTTGGTTTCCAGAATATCGGCGCCAGCCTTGGCATAACGATAATGGATCTCTTCAATCGCATCCGGCTGGGTCAGGATAAGAAGATCGTTATTACCCTTCTGATGACAGGCGCAGCCGATAAAGCGGTGGCCGCGAAACTGATCCTCGTCGAAGCCGAGACCCTGGATCTGCGTACCCATCGCGCCATCCAGCACGAGAATCCGCTCGCTCGCTGCTTTTCGCAGGGCTGCGAATATTTCGTTGCCATCACGCTTCGCCGTCTCGGGACCAAAAAGATTGTCTAACATAAGCGAATTCCTCTGGCCTGATTGCGACTCCGCAATCAGATCACATAAAGATATCTTTATGTCAACATATCTATGCTCTTGTTAGACGGAGCGCAAGCACGCCGCTTCTATAGTTTGTAACCTTTCCGGAAAATGCAAACGGGACGAATGGCCAGTTGCCCATGGACAACGCAGGGACAGCGACACAGTTTCATCCATTACGCCATGACAGCGCTTTCGACCGGCGCTATACGGCTTTTGGAAAAGAATCCCAGGAGGACGGCATGAACATACAGGTTGAACCGGCAACGCTTGGAAACTGGAATACGCGCGCCTATCACCGGCGCTGGCTGCTGGATCAGGCGAGCGCCCTTTTTGACTTCTTCCAGTATCGCGCCGTCAATCCCAAAGGCGGCTTTTTCGATATGAACGATGCCGGGAAGCCGCTGGATGCGACCAATCCGGTGCGCGGCATCCATTCGACCGCCCGTATGGTGCATTGCTTCTCCATCGGATCGCTGCTCGGCCGCCCTGGCGCCAATGAGATTGTCGACCACGGAATGAACTATCTGTGGAACCACCATCGCGATACGACGCATGGCGGCTACGTCTGGTCGCTCAACAATGATGGTCCGGTCGATTCCAGCAAGCAGGGCTATGGTCACGCATTCGTGCTGCTTGCCGCCTCCTCCGCCAAGACGATCGGCCACCCTCTGGCTGGCGGCATGCTTGCCGACGTGACTGAAATTCTGAATACGAAGTTCTGGGAGGAAAAACACGGCGCAATTGCCGAGGAATTCAACCAGGATTGGTCGCCGATCGATGGAGGTACCTATCGCGGCCAGAATTCCAACATGCACCTGACGGAAGCTCTGATGGCCGCTTTCGAGGCGACAGGAGATAAGTCCTATCTCGAAAAGGCTGAAAGCATCGCCGATCTGGTCATCCGCCGCTCGGCGGGTTCGGTCGGCTGGCGCGTCGCAGAGCACTTCAATACCAACTGGGTGCTCGACAAGAATTATCGCGGCAATGAGATGTTCCGCCCATCCGGTACGACACCGGGCCATTGGCTGGAGTGGGCCCGCCTCATTCTGCAGCTTTGGTCACTGGGCGGAAAACGCCATGACTGGATGCCCGAGGCCGCGAAGGGCCTCTTCTCGCAATCCATGGCTCTGGGTTGGGATAATGAAAAAGGCGGCTTTTTCTACACTCTTGATTGGGACGATGTTGCCGCCAAGCGCAACAAGCTCTGGTGGCCGGCCTGTGAGGGTGCCGGTGCCGCTCACTACCTGAATGAGCACGTTCCCAGCGATTTTCATGAAGAAAGCTATCGCAAGATTTGGAGCGTAATCGGCCAGGCCTTCATCGATCGCACCAATGGCGGATGGCATGAAGAATTGACGGAAGATCTCGTTCCGGCTCACACGCTATTCCCCGGCAAGGGCGACATCTATCACGCGCTTCAAGCCTGCTTGATTCCCCTCTTCCCGGCGACCGGCAGCTTGACCAAGGTCATCCCAGAGGCCGGAGGCGACATCTGAGACTACAGGCGGCGCCTCGCCTCAAGCTTGGCGCCACCTGCGACCTGTCTTACGAGAGGCTGAGATTGTGAAGTTCGTGGCCGAGCGTCAGCGCCAGCGCCTCGACAACAAGATTGTGGTCTTCACGCTGAGGGAGGCCAGAAACCGTCACGGCGCCGATGCAGCCGGTGCCGTTGACGAAAATGGGGAAGCTGCCGCCGGATGCTGCGTAATCGGAGCTGGAAAGCCCGTTTTGCTCAATGGTCTTCCCCTGCTGCTCAAGCCGCAAGGTGCTGGCATAGCTGCTGCGGAAATAGCGCAAAACCATATTGCGCTTACGGCGTATCCAATTGGAATTATCAGGCGTGGATCCGGGCAAGGCAATGTAGAAAACCGGCATGGAGTGCAGCGTAATGTCGATGGCGACACCCAGATTGCGCTCACTGGCAAGATCACGCAGCAATTTGCCGAGCACCCAGGCGGTCGAGAGGTCGAAGGCGTCGAAGCGCAGCGTCTCCTCTTGCAGCGCGATGCGAGTGAGGTCCTGGTCGATCGTCATGGAAAACCTTTCCTAAAATTGGATCGGCCTATCAAACGCGGAGAGAGTGATTTGTCCACCTATCTCTTTGGTATTTCGAAACCGAGCTGCCACTTCTGGCCGATCGATAGATCGTAATCTTCCGGCTCAAGCGCTTCGAAACCTCCACCCGGGTAAAAGGTCAATTCACCGACGCGAACCCACTCCGCCGACGCATAGAGATCGACGCGAACGAAATCGATATCATGGGCCACAGCTTCAGCAATGCGGATCATCTCGTCGAGCTGCGGTGGCCGTGCGACATCGCCGGGATAGAGGCCAAGATAGTCCCGATCATAGAACGGAAGCTTTTGCCAATCGGGCGTATAATTGCAGGAATAGCCCCGACCATTCTCGCGTATGTCGATCTCAATATGGGAAACCTTGCCGTTGAATGTGAATAGCCGATAGTCCCAGGGCACACGACCATCGACGAGCAGCATGCTTTCAATCAAAATCCGAGGTTGGATTTCACTGTAAGCCCACTCCCTATTGTAGGAAGCGTGGTCGATTGCCAGCCAATTGGCTGAAGGATTGTGTTCAAGGAGCTGATCGACATCGGCCTCTCCGTAAAGAAMCCGCCCCMCCCCGCTCGCATGCGTAGGCTTCACAACCGCCGGCAAAGAAATAGTAGACCAATCGACTGTGGCCAGATCCGTGCCCACCCAAAGCGTCGGGATAACATACTGGCTCCCTAATCTTTCGGCGATCAGCACTTTGGCCTCAGCCTTATCGACGAAACGCGGAAAGAGCGGATTGCGGTCGTAAAGCTTCCTGGCTTGGATCTTCTCGGTAAGGGTCTGGGGCGATGTCAGATTGGGGAATCTTCCTCGGATCGCACGGTATTTCAGCGCGCAGTAGGGCCTATCCGGCAGCGGCGACATGACTCGCCATAGAAGATTGTGCGCCCGCTCGCGCAATCCCTTCTGCAGATATCCGGGAATGAGAAATCCATCCCGGTCACCGCTTCTATCTGTCATGGCAGCCATCTTGAATCTCAACTAGAGCGCAAGTGAAAATTATCAGCCGCCCTTTAACACAAGGTTATGTGGCAGGCTCCAAGATGGTTCCCATGAGTGCATCTGCATCGAATCTTCTGAGAAGTTCGCTGATCAGCCTGGCAGCGACGTCGATCTCGTTGTTGGCCGGTTTCGCAAGCAGCGTCATCGCCGCCCGCCTGCTCGGCCCAGCAGGTTCGGGCAAAGTCGCCTATGCGATATGGATCGCGACTTCTGCCGCAGCATTGGCGGATATGGGGTTGCCGCAGATCTTGCTGCGCAATACAGGCGGCCTTTCGGGTAACGGCGAGCTATGGAAGGCACTGGTACGCACGGCACTGCGCAGCTTCATGATTTCGGTTGGGATGATAACGGCAGCCATATTGGCCTTTGCCGCTATTACCTACGTTCAACGCGATGCGCGGCATGCCTGGTTCTGGATCGTCACGGGGTCTTTGTTCCTAAGCTATGCATTTCACGTCTTTTCCACGGCAATCGCACGTGGGAGAAACCAGTTCGGACAGACGGCTCGTACGACTGTTCTCGGCGGCGCCTTGCAAATACCACTTGTTTTCGTCGGAGCCTGGTTGCTTGGCCCCACCGGCGCCCTGATCGGATATATCGCCCGCTATCTGCCTCAGGCGTTGAAATTGCGTGGCTATATCGATCGCAACATCAAGCCTTTACATCAGGCCTTGACCCCGGAAATGCGGCATTATGGCCGCTATATATGGTTGAGCGATCTTATCGAAATTCTGGTTCTCTCGCGTATCGAGTTCCTGTTTCTCGGCGTCTTTCTATCCCCGACCAGCATCGGATACTTCGCGGCGGCCCTCGGCCTTGCTGGCTTGATCGAACAGGTCATGCTCCAGATTTCACCCGCGCTGATCGTCAACTTCACAGAAGCCCATGCAAAAAACGATCGCCACATGCTTAATGCTGCATATGGACGCGTTATTCGCATCGTCGCCTTGATCATGCTGCCCATCAGCTTTGGCGGCGCCGCCATCACGCCCGATCTCCTGCCTCTCATATTTGGCGACGCCTTCGGGCCTGCAGTACCCGCTGCAGCCACCCTGCTCGCCTTTGTCTGGCTTGCGGGCCTGTCTGTAATTGCCTGGGGCGTAATCGGTGCGGCAGGCCGGAGCGGCCTTTTGCTGCGGGTGCAGATCATCAGCGGTATATTGACGATATTGTTGCTGGCGGTTCTTTTCCCGCAGGGGGGGCTGGGGGGGGCCGCCCTTTCGCGCGCGACGATTGTGACGCTGACCTTCACCCTACTCGGCTGGACCGCCTGGAGATATGTCCAGGTCGCGGTTCCCATGACGGCGTTGGCGAAAACGATGCTTGCTGCATTTCTTTGCGCAGCGGCTGCGAGCGTCGGCATCTACTATCTCGATGGGATAGCCGCGATCGCCACCGCCGTTCCCGCCGGAGCAATCGCCTATATCCTAGCAATCCGCTTCCTGCGCTTGGTAAGCCCTGACGACGTACAGATCCTGATGGATACAGTTGGTGGAAAATTGAATGGTGTGTCGCGCCTTTTCGCCACCAGATTGTTCAATTTCCTGGCACCAGGATGAGCCAGTCACGGCGCATCAAAAGCCACCGCCAACGTCTGTCGAGCGACTTCATCCCAAGTCATTATTCCATCTCGAAACGTCGGCGAACGCTGCATCGTCAGTGCCGCATCGATCTTCTCCCGCCAAGCATCCTCGCCATCGAGACGATAAGAAATGCCGTTGGCCCGGGCAAAAGGTACGAGATCAGGCAGCAGAATTGGGAGGCCGCAATAACTATACTGCGCCAGCTTCAAACTCGATTCCGCGAGATAAACTTCATCAGCCTTCAGACGATATGCGGCGATGCCGAAATCGGCATGCTGTAGATAGGGTATGATGCTTTCAAAGTCTCTCTCGCCATAGATAATGACATTTGGTGGCGCCCAACCGCTCCACGTCGCACCGAATACATGGAAATTCACATCCGCGGCCGCGGCAGCCATTGCCGCAATCGAGGCCTGATCAAAAAGCATATTCCCGATGGAAACGGCATTGCGGCTGCCGGGCTGATATGGGGAGGGTTGCTCTCGATCAAACAGAGCAGCGTCAACGCCTTGTGGAATGACTTTCACGTTCCCCCCTGGCGGAAGCAAAGCTCCCAGCCGTTCCGAAGGAACGCAGACGGCATCGAAGCGCCCAATCTCAGTCGCTTGAATATTCTGGAGCGCGGGCGCCGCGCCGATGCTCTTCAGCAAATCACGACAAAAATACAGCGTGCGCGCCTTCGAATTGAGTCTCTTGATGTGACGAAAGAATGCGAGTGCGGAGCCGCTTTCAATCAACACCAGATCTGCATTAACTATGGCACGGCGGGCAAAGCTCGGGAGG
>BFBZ01001481.1_pt1 | contig 15527 bp, 10 predicted proteins | sample 1888401 | NCBI WGS metagenome assembly BFBZ01 (sample SAMD00112614, study PRJDB3348) | symbiont metagenome | host: Chara braunii | reverse complement strand
CGATGAGCGGATCGGCCCGGTTCACCTCGAGAGAGGCTGTGCGAACCACGCCGCTGCGTTTCGTGGAGACCATGCCATTTCATCGGTTTGCCTACCCAGCATACCAGAACGCGCTTTGGTTCGCGGACGAGAGCGGACCAACCTGCGCGGTTGGCGCATGGACCGGCGACGAGCCGGCCGGACTGGCGATGAGTGTCGAGGTCGGTAATGGCGAGGTGGCGTCGATCTGCTCGATCTATGTCGATCCAACGTTTCGCCGCCGCGGCATCGGCACCGCGCTGCTCGCGCGTTTGGAGGAAGACCGACAGCGGCGCGGAATTCGGCGGCTTGAACTCGGATTTCGGAATTCGTCGGTAAGCGCATTGGCGATACAACGGATGCTCGAGCGGCTCGGCTGGCCGCCCGCTGAGCCCGAGCGCCTCATATGCATGTGCGACCGCCGTATGTTGGAGGCCGACTGGCTCCAGGAGCGGGCCGATTTGCCGCCCGACCATGAGATCGTTTCATGGTCCGAAATCTCTGCCGGAGAGCGCCTGGCGCTGGTCGTCAGCCAACTCCGCGACCCGTGGATTCCGCCGAGCCTCAATCCATTCGACTACGAGCAATCCATGGAATTCAACAGCGTCGCGCTGCGATGCCGTGGCGAAGTGCTTGGCTGGGTGCTCACCCAGAGGTTTGACGCGAGTACGCTGGTTTACAGCTGCAGCTACATGCGACCCGACCAGCAACGTCGTGGCAGGATGATCCCGCTTTATAGGGAAGCGATCCGGCGTCATGGCGCGCGCTTGGATCTGCCGAATGCCTGTTGGGTCGTGCCTTACCAGCATCCGCTCATGGTGCGTTTCGTCCAGCGGCGAATGGCTCCCTACGCCATCGAGCTGGAGGATTATTGCGTTTCGATCAAACCGGTCGCTTCCGCTGAGCCGCCACCATGATCAGGACCGGTTCGCTCAGGGGCTTCGGCAGTTTTGCCTATCTGCCCTACACGTATCCGCGCTATCGGCCGATGCTGTTGAGCGCGAGCGGCAAGGGCCCGGTTACGGCCGTGGAGGGGACCGTCGATGGCCAGCCGGCTGGCCTTGCTCTCGCCGCGGACGTGCCCGAGCATGAGGCAGCCGTGATCTGCTCGCTTTACGTCGCTCCTCCCTATCGGCGGCTTGGGCTCGGGAAACGGATGCTCGAGCACATCGAGCGCGATCTGCGCGAACGGGGGCTGCGCACCCTTTCGATCGGCTACGTCACGGGCTGGGATACGACGGCTGCATTTGAGCGCATCCTCAGCCGGCTGGGATGGTCGGCATCAGCTCCGTACTTTCTTCTGGTTCACTGCGATTGCCGCATGCTGGGTTCCGAATGGATGTCGCTCTCCACCAGGCTGCCCGACGACTATGAAATCTTTCTTTGGTCGGGGTTGCGCGCAGAAGAGCGCCGCGCGCTGCTTGCCAGCCAGGCGAGCGATCCATGGATTCCGCAGGATCTGGACCCGTTTCAGATCGAGCAATTCCACGCATTCAACAGCCTCGGGCTTCGATACCGCGGCGCGGTCGTCGGGTGGGTTCTGACCGAGGAGTTCGACGAGCAGACGCTGTCCTACGCGTGCAGCTACATCCGTCCGGATTTGAAGCGCCGCGGCCGGCTCGTCCAGCTCTGGGTCGAGGCCGTCCGCCGCCACGCGCTCGAGTTGGCGAAGTACCCGAAAGCTGCCTGGCGAGTGATCTGCTCGGAGCCCGACATGGCGCGCTTCATCCGCCACCGGATGGGGCCCTATGCCGACTATCTAGAAGAGTTCAGAACGAGCAGCAAGGCGCTACATTCCGCACTCGAACCGAATGTATTCGCCGATGACCGGGATGAGGGCATCAGCGGTTTTCGGCGTATAGCCGGGCGATTGGGCCAGTAGCGCATGATCGAACGGCCCGCATGCGCGATAGGACTCCATCGTCGTAGCTCGGTACGGCACGAGCGGCTCGATCGTCGTCGCCGCGCCCGCCGTCAGCTCTTGATACTTCTGACGCCATCGCAAGCTTTCAACAAAGTCTGCCGGAAAGCCTTTGAGCTCCAGGAATCCGCTCCTCGGGTCGTTGTCTTTGAAGTGCACGCGCGGAAAGTCGCCGCCGCCGCACGACGGGTGCACGTGTGTGATCGAGGAGATCCAGCGGGCGGCGACCGCATAGGCGAGAAAGCTGCCCGGATTGAGGCCGCGCTGGCCGCGCGGCGGGTCCGCGCGCCCCGGCACCGGCTGGAAAAGATGCTCCACCACGAGATGAGCCCAGCTGCGGTCGCCGAGTCCCAGATCGGCGTGGGCATCGACATGCACGACGTCGATCTGGGCGCCCGACCCGCCGACGAGCTCCTTCCAGTAATCGAAGGCCGCGTCGTGATGCACCACGCAGCGGCCGGGAACAGGTGCCTGCCTCGACAGTCCGCAACCATTTTCAAGAAACTCGCGAACCTGCTGTTCCGGCCAAGGCTTGTACTCCTCAGGATCCAGCCGCTCGTCCGTCGTCTTGGAATAGGCCACGCGGTCGAGAAATGCATCGAGGTCGATGTCGAGAAATCGCACGCGTCGTTTGTCCGGCGTTGGCGTGTCTGGAGATTCATTCATGCGATCATCCGCGATCGGCGTCAATCGTCAGGCGCGGACCTGATGAATCGCGCGCCGATTCAATGCCTGGCGTTCTGCGTACGATTGGCGTTGCGTTTTGACCCGACCGCGTCGCGGCGTTGCATCCGGACTGCATGCACCGCGACCGCATTGTCGGCGATGCTGATGCTCAATTCCGCCTGCGCCCTTCTGATCGCCGATCCGCCGCCGGCCGACATCCCGCTGCCCGACCGTTATCGCGCCGCGTCGCGGCTCGACAAAGGTTTCCAACCGGCGCCCGATTGGTGGCGTTCGTTCGGTTCGTCGGAACTGGACGCCCTGGTCGAGCAGGCCATTTCGGCCAACCACGACATCGCGGCTGCGGTCGCCCGTATCCAGCAGGCCAATGCCCAGACGTTCGTGGCTGGCACACAGCTCATCCCGGCCGGCGGCGTGAGCATGCGCCGGTCGTGGTCGCGCGCTTCGGCCGCCGCGCAGGATACCGAGCAGACCGGGGTGCTCGATGAGAAGTTGCCAGTGGTGCGGCTGTGGCGGCTCGGGCTCGCCGCCAGTTATGACATCGACTTCTGGGGCAAGAACGCGGCACTCGTGCTCGCCGCAAAGGACACGGCGCTGGCGAGCCGATACAATCGCCGGGTCATCGAGCTCACCGTCGTCACCACCCTGCTCAACACCTATTTCGAGATCCTCGCCGCGCAGGATCGGCTGCGCATCGCCAATGAGAATTTGCGGGTGGCGATACGGGTCGGAGACATCATCAGGCAGCGTGTCGATGCGGGAACCTCCACAACGATCGACCAGGCTCAGCAGGATTACATCGTCGTCCAGCAACGCGCGTTGATCCCGCGACTGACGCGGCTGCTCGAGCAGGACACCGTTGCCCTCGCGACGCTGCTCGGCGTCACGCCGGATCGGGTTTTTGTCCGCGGCGGCGGGCTCAGGCGCCTGACCGTTCCGCTCGTCAGTCCGGGGCTCCCATCGGAGCTCCTGCTGCAGCGCCCCGATATCCAGGAAGCGGAGGCGCGGCTCGCCTCCGCTGCCGCCAACCTCGCTTCGGCCCGTGTGGCATTGCTGCCCAGCTTTCAACTCACCGGCGAGCGCGGCTACGAGAGCACTTTGTTCAAGACGCTCTTCCAGCCACAAGCGGTCTTGTACAACGTGGCGGCCAGCGCCACTCAGCCGATCTTCGACGCACCTCGCCTGCTGGGGCAGATCGAGTTTCAGGAAGCGGTTCAGCGCGAGCTCCTCGAAAGATACCGCCAGGTGATCATCGCGGGTCTCACCGACGTCGAGCGCGCCTTGATCGCGATCCGGGAGATCGCACGCGAGGAGCGGCTCATCCGACAATCACTCGCGATCACGCGCCGCGGTTATGAGCTGTCCGAGTCTCAATTGAGCGCCGGCGCCATCGACCTGACCACGATGCTCAATGTCCAGCGGAACCTTTTCGAGGCGCAGGATTCCCTCGCGCAGATCAGATTGTCTCGTTTCGATGCGATCGTGAGTCTCTATCTGGCGCTCGGCGGCGGCTGGCGGCCGGGACCGGTTCCGACGTCCGAGAATGGCGCCTCGCTTCCGTCGCCTCCGGTGTTCGATCCGCGCCAGCGCAGGACGGAGCCGCGTCCATGACGTGCTGTCACCTTCGGGGGAGTGCGGCCGATGAGCGATGAAGCAATTCCCGGCGGAGCGGTTCAGATCTTCCGCAAGGAAGCGCTCGATCGGCTGTCATCGCCCGAGCAGCTCGACCGCGTCATCACGGTAACGAAGGCGTACGACTGGCTTGGCATCGCCACGCTGGGCACCCTGCTGGCGATGGCGGTCCTCTGGAGCATCTTCGGCTCTGTTCCCACGCTAGTCAAAGGCTCGGGCATTCTCATCGCGGCTGGTGGGCGCGTTTTCGACGCGCTTGCGGAGGGCGACGGCGTCGTCATGGAGGTGCTCGTCAAGCCGGGCGATACGGTAACGCAAAACGCTCCTGTTGCGCGCATCAGCCAAGGCACCCTGATGTTGCAACTCGAGAACGCGCGCGCGGTCGCGGCAGAGCGTAAGGGCCAGCTTGAAGACCGGCGGCGCCAGATCGAGACCTATTCGGTGTCACAGCGAGAAAACCTGGCCGCGCGGCGCCGCACGCTTGAAGACCGGATCGCGAGCTCGGAGCAACGTGCGACTGCGGTTGAGCTTCAGTTGCAGACTGAGGAGCGCATGTTCCACCAGCGTCTGATCACCTGGCAGAAGCTTCATGAGTCGCGCCAGGAGCTGGCGATGGCGCGCCAGACCGCGCTCGACGCCAAAAGTCAGCTCGTCCAGGTCGAAGCGGAGCTGTTGAACGCACGTCATGCCGACGAGCGCGATCTGGCGGCATCGAAAGAGCGGCTGGCCGACGCGGAGCGACAAATCGCCGAGCTCGAGCTTCAGCTTCGCCAGCGCCAGTTCGTGCGCAGTCCGGCCGCCGGGCGCGTGACCGAGCTGAAGGTCGCGGTCGGCAATCGCGTGGGTCCCGGCCTCTCGGTCGCCAGTATCGAGAGCGGCATCACCGGTCTGCAACTGATCCTCTATCTTCCGCCGGACCAGGGGAAGCTGATCAGGCCGGGCATGCAGGCTCGGATTGGGCCCTCCACGGTCAAGCGCGAGGAATACGGCATGATCATCGGCAAGGTGCTCGACATTTCGGAATTTCCGGCCACCGCCCAAGCAATGCTTGCCTATCTCGGGAACGAGCGTCTTGTGCAGCAGTTTTCGGCGCGCGGCGCGCCTTTCGCCGCGGAGATCGAGCTCGCGCGTGATCCATCGACGCCGACGGGCTATCGCTGGTCCGGCGGCACCGGTCCCGTAACGGTCCTCTCAAGCGGCACGCTAGCGGATGCGGAAGTGACGGTGCGCGAGGAAGCGCCGATCTCCTTCGTCATTCCGCTGCTGCGAAAAGGAACCGGACTGGACCGCTGATGTCCATGCTCGCCGCAACCGAAGTCACACGGTCGTCGGACGGCCGGGCTCAGCGGCGCAACAAGGTGCCGAGTATCCTGCAATTTGAAGAGGTGGAGTGCGGCGCGGCGTCGCTGGCGATGATCCTCGCCTATTTCGGTGCGTGGATCCCGCTTGAGCAGCTGCGGACGGCCTGCGGCGTGTCGCGGGACGGGGCCAAAGCGAGCAGCATCCTCAAGGGCGCGCGCGAGTTCGGACTCGTCGCCAAAGGCTTCAAGAAAGAGGTCGAACAGCTGCGCGGACTGACTCCGCCCCTGATTCTGCACTGGAATTTCAATCACTTTCTCGTCTTTGAGGGCTTTGCCAAGGGGCGGGCGTGGCTTAATGACCCGGCGAGCGGACCGCGCAACGTCAGCATGGAAGAGTTCAATGAATCGTTCACTGGCGTCGTGCTCGCCTTCGAAAAAGGTCCGAACTTCGCAACCACCCGCAAGCCGCCAGGCATTTTTCGCGCGCTGCAGAGCCGTCTGCGCGGATCGCCCGGCGCTTTCGCGATCATTGCGCTGATCAGCCTTGGCCTTGTCATTCCTGGCGTCGTGCTTCCTGCCTTCTCGAAGGCATTTGTGGACGGAATCCTTATCAATCAGCAGGAGAGCTGGGTGATGCCCCTGCTGATCGGCATGCTGCTGACCGCGCTCGCACGTACGGCGCTAACGCTGCTGCAGCAATGTATCCTGGTTAAGCTCGAGACCAAGCTGGCAGTCGTGGGCGCCGCCGTGTTCGTCTGGCACGTCATCCGCCTTCCCATGGCCTTTTTCACCCAGCGCCACGCCGGCGAAATCGCTAATCGGGTCCATGCCAATGATGAGGCCGCGAAGCTCCTGTCCGGGGAGTTCTCGACGACGGTCATCCACCTCGGGGAGGCAATCTTTTTCGGCTTGATCATGCTCACCTACGATCCCTTGCTTGGGGGGATCGCAATTGCGCTTGAAGTGCCGAACTTCTTCATGTTGCGTGCGTTCCGTGAACGCATGAAGGAGACGCAGAGCCGCGCGCTTGCGGCCCAGGGCAAGCTCGGCGCAGCGAGCATCGGCACCCTCCAAAATATCGAGACGCTCAAAGCGTCAGGCCTTGAGCGCCAGGCGTTCGAGCGCTGGTCCGGGCATCACGCGAGCTTGCTGTCGGCCATGCGCGAGATCGGGGTTCAGACGCTGCTTCTTTCCGCCGTGCCCAGTCTCATCAAAGGCGTCAACGCCGTGGTCATCGTTGGTCTCGGTGCTTGGCGCGTCATGAACGGAGCACTGACCATCGGCGATCTCGTCGCCTTCCAGACGCTGGCCGCGAGCTTTGCGGAGCCGATCGGCAGCTTCGTGGCGCTCGGCAATACGACCAGCGCAGTGAAGGTCGCGTTGGACCGCGTCGATGACGCGCTCAAGAACAAGGTCGACCCGCTGGTGACTGTCGAGGGAGATGGCGGCCCGGCCGAGCCGCAGGCGCCGCTGCGCGGGGAAGTGGAGCTAATCGACGTGGGCTTCGGGTACAGTCGCCTCGAACCACCGCTGCTCGAACGCGTCAATCTCAAGGTCGCACCGGGAATGCGAATTGCGTTCGTCGGTGGTTCGGGTAGTGGAAAATCCACTCTTGGACGTGTGATCTGCGGCCTGCTTGAGCCGTGGTCCGGTGAGATCCGCTTTGACGGGAAGGCAATCGGCAGCATTTCGCAGGCAAACCGGGCACGTTCGATCTCTTACGTGGATCAGGAAATCTTCCTGTTCGAAGGCCAGGTGACTGAAAACCTCACGTTGTGGAATCGCCATGTTCCCGACGAGGACATTACGCGCGCGCTTGCGGATGCGGCCATCCTCGACGATATCGCGGTGCGGCCAGGGCAGCTTGGGGCGCATGTGGATGAGGGTGGTCGAAACTTTTCCGGTGGCCAGCGGCAGCGCCTCGAGATCGCGCGCGCGCTGGTCGGCAACCCCTCGATCCTGATTCTCGACGAGGCGACGGCCGCGCTCGACACCTCCACCGAAAAACTGATCGATGACAACCTGCGCCGACGCGGCTGTACCTGCATCATCATCGCGCACCGCCTGAGCACGATTCGCGACTGCGACGAGATCATCGTGCTGAGCCGCGGCAAAGTGGTTGAACGCGGCACCCACGAGAGCCTGATGGCGCTCGATGGCGAGTACGCCAACCTGATCCGCTCGAGTTGAACCAATGAGCCACGTTCAGCAGGCGGACCGAAAGATGCGCGCGAATTGGATCGGGGGTGGCAGCCATCGCCCGCTTGCACTTGACGACCCGAAGCGTGCGTTCGTGGTGCGCCGTGGCTTTTTCGATGTATTCGCGGTCCGCATTGGGCCGGAGGGTGACCGGCGCCATCACCTCTTTCGCGCGGAGGCCGGCGATATGCTGTTCGCCATCGATCCGGACGCCGCCGAGTACGGGCTTGTCGCGGTAGGATCGCTAGAATCATCCCTCGACCTTATGGACGTCGGCGGTGCGATAGAGAGTACTCGCGTCGCAAGCTGGATCAGCCATCTTTGCCGGGCGGGTAGTGAGCCGTCGACGGAATGGCCCGAAATGGTCGCAACGAGCGGACGTCTGGCGCTCTCGGCGGGGAGTCGGCTCACCGCCGATCCGCACTTCGTGCAGTGGATCGAGGTTCTGACCGGCACCGTGCGCTACTTCGGGCAAGCCGCGGTTTCCGCCGGTGAGCGCGTTTCCTTGGCTGCTCAGGCATGGATCGTCGCCGAGGACGCGGTGGAGCTTTCGATCAGTGCGCCCGAATGCGTTGCTGCGGCCGACCTTGCCGTGTTCAATCGCGTTGTGTTGCGTGCGATTTCTGATCGCATAGCGCGTCGCACTGAACGGGAAGCTCGCGTCGTTGCGGCAACTCGCGGTACGACGGCGCGGGACTTCGATGCGGCGATGCGCGACTTGGCAGGTACGGCCGGCGAGCGTCGTGCCGAGTTTGGGCCATCGGGCGACGATGCGCTCATGGCCGCATTGGAAGCATTGTTCGACGCGCTGCACCTGCGCGGCGAGGAGCTCGCCGCCGCGCACATCGCGCTATCGGCGACGGCGGGACAGGCCGCGGACACGCGTCTCGATTATCTCACCCATCGCCTGCGGTTCGGCCGTCGCAACGTGATCCTGAAGATGGAGTGGGAACTGCAGGGCCCGCCCATGCTCGGATGGCGCGGCTCGGAGCGCATCCCGGTGGCCCTGATCTACCGCCCCGGCCGCGGCTGGCAAATGGTGGGCGCGGAAGGAACCCACACACTCAACGCAACGAATCGAGGCGATCTGCACCCGGATGCCGTGCAGCTTTACGCAACCATGCCCGCGCGCCCGCTCGGGTTCCGCGATCTGCTGGTGTTCGGCCTCCCTGAGATTCGCTCCGACCTCCTTCGCATGGGCCTCTCGGCACTGGCGGTCGCGGCGCTTGCGATGACTCTTCCCGTCTGGTCGCATCTGCTGTTCGATTTCATTATCCCCAGCGGCCGGGTCACTTTGCTTTCGGTGGTGATCGCCGCGATGCTGTCGACGGCGTTGGCATCGGCGATCTTCGAGTTGCTCAAGGGCATTGCGCTGATACGAGCCGAGTCGCGCTTCGAAGCGCGCGTGCAGCCTGCTCTTCTGGAACGGCTAATCCGGCTTCCGACCGGCTTCTTTCGACAGCACACAATCGGCGATATCGCCGATCGCGCACTCGGAATCCAGCATGCGCGACAAACTCTCTCCGGCACTGTTGCCGGCGCGCTCCTCGGCGGCGTGTTCGGCCTGACCAGCTTGATCCCCCTCTTCCTTTATCATGCGCGGCTCGCCCTGGTCGCGCTCGCTCTGACGGCGGTGATCTGCCTGACCATGGCTTTCCTGTCTTTGGGTCAGTTGCGCCACGAGCGCGATGAGCTGCGCCATCGCGGCCGACTGGAGGGGTTCGTTCTTCAGATGATGGCCGCGATCGGAAAGCTGCGAGTGGCCGCCGCCGAGGCGCGCGCGATGGCGCAGTGGGCCCGCTACTTCGTTCCCCAACGCAATCGTTTCGTCTCCGCACAACGGTGGAGCGCCGCTCAGGAGACGATCATGGCGTTGCTTCCGACACTTGCCACGATTGTTCTTTACGGCACGATCGCCTACCTCCAGAAATCGGATATCCATGTCATGCTTGCCGGCGGGGCGGCAGCTCAGGGCGTGAAGCCTTTCTCCGCCGCCGACTTCGTCGCGTTCAGTACCGCTTTCGGCCAGGTAATGGGATCGCTGGCCGGCATGACCCATTCGCTCACGCGAATGCTGATCGTTGTGCCGATGATCGAGCGTGCGAAGCCGATTCTGGAGACGCCGATCGAGGTGCCACAGGCAGCCGAGCCGCCCGGCAGGCTGTCCGGCGCGATCGAGCTCAAGCACATCAAGTTCCGCTATGTGGCGGATAGCCCGCTGGTGCTCGATGATTTAAGCCTGCGCATTGAGGCGGGTCAGTTCGTAGCGCTGGTCGGCCCATCGGGCAGCGGCAAGTCGACGATCGCGCGACTCATTCTCGGCTTCGAGCGGCCCCAAGTCGGCGAGGTCTTCTTCGGCGCAAAATCGGCCGATCGCCTGGACATGTCGGCGGTGCGCCAGCAAATCGGAGTGGTGCTACAGCACGGCCGCATCTCCAGCGGCAGCATCTATGACAACGTCGTCGGCGAGTCCGGGCTCAGTCTCGAGACGGCCTGGGCCGCGGCGCGCATGGTCGGACTCGACACGGATATCGAGAAGATGCCGATGGGCATGCACACGGTGCTGCTCGACGGTGGCGGCACCCTCTCCGGGGGCCAGCGACAGCGCATTCTCATCGCCCGCGCGCTGGTGAGCGAGCCGAAAATCCTGCTGCTCGACGAGGCAACCAGCGCGCTTGACAACCGCACCCAGGCGATCGTGACCGAGACGCTGGGAAAACTATCGACCACCCGGATCGTCATCGCGCACCGGCTGACCACGATCCAGGCGGTGGACCGCATCTTTGTGATGGACCGAGGACGGCTGATCGAGTCCGGAACATACGATGAGCTGATGGCGCTGGATGGCTCGTTTGCGGCGTTGGCAAAACGTCAATTGCTGTGACGCTTAAGAAGGTCGGAGGGCGATGCGCAAAGTTCTTTACATCATGGGCCAGCTTAGTGACGAAGACATCGAATGGATGGCGCAGACCGGACGGCGGCGCGCGCTCAAGGGCGGTGATGTCATCATCCAGCAGGGAGTCGAGGTTCCCGACCTTTTCATCGTGTTGACGGGGACCATGGAGGTGCACGTCGCCGGCGTCGGGATCGTAGCAGCGCTCGCGAGCGGCGAGATTATCGGCGAGATGAGCTTTATCGACAAGACACCGCCTTCCGCGACCGTGCGCGCGGTGGGACCAGCGACGGTGCTTGCGCTCCACAAGGCTACAATGGCGGATCGGCTCGCATGCGACACGGCATTCTCCGCTCGCTTCTACAAGGCGCTGGCGATTTATCTTGCCGACCGTCTGCGCGTCACTGTCGCCAAGAAGGGAAGCGGTATCAAGACCGACGAAATCCAGGAGGACGAGTTGGACGAGACAGTGCTCGACCACGTCTCCATAGCGGGAATACGCTTTCAGCACATGCTGAAGACGTTGATGGGCACGCAATCCAAGTGAACGAAAAGCCGACCGGAATGTCGATTGCACTGAAGCCGGTGCGGTCAACCCACGATGGCTAGCTGCTCCACGCCGGCGTGGCGGGGCGCACGCGCCCAGCATACGATCGAATAGCGTCGACCTTTACGGACCGGCGTAACCCGATGGCGAAGATCGGAAGGGAAAACGGCTGCCAGGCCCATTTGCCTGGGACAGGCAGTGATCGCCCCGAGATGTTCGAACTCGAGGTCGCCGCCTTCGTAATCGCCGGGCGCAGAGAGCTGCAGGACAAGGGAAATCCGCCGGACGGTCCCTTCGTCTGAGATGTTCGAATCTTCGTGCCAGTCGTAATGACCTTCATCCTGTTCCGAATACTCGCCAAGCTGAATCGGTTCCAGCTCGTCGATCGGTGCGCTGCCGAAAGCGGTTCGCGCATGGCTAAGGGCTGAGTAAATGGCGATAGCGATGTTGCGGTTGAGCGTTCCATGAGATAGCCAGCGGATGGTGCTTCGACGCGTACCGGGGTGTACGGCCCGTCCTCCAATTCGTCCGGATTCACCCTCAAGGCGGTCGATGTATGCTGTGAGCGTTTTACATTGATCATTCGTGAGAAGAGGACGGGCCAGAAGAATAGGAGCAGTTGGATCGAAGGGACCGAGATTCGCTCCGGCCTGATCCGTGGTTCGCAGCGCCTGTCCCCATAGCAGCTGAGAATCGAGAAGAGCCTCGTCCGTTCGGACGTCGTGGTCTTCCGATGTGGCCTTGATGTCAGCGAGAACCGCGCGCGCCTCATCATCCCGTCCTCGCGCGCCCAAAAACCGCATGAGCTGTCGTTTGGCTCCAATGTCGCTAGGGTTGCGCGAGCGCGCGCGCTGTATCGCGTGCTCGGCTATGTCCAGCTTTCGGATCGCGAAGTAACTTGCCGCCATTTCCACCAGATCGAAGCTTGCATGCGAGATATTGGCCGTCCGTTCGAACAGCTGGGCAGCTTGTGCGTGACGTCCGAGACTGCGCGCCACCTGAGCCTGGAGGCGCAGTCGCGCAGGGTCGTCGGGCTTCATCTGTGCCCATTCCTGAAATGCCCGGTCAGCATCGCCCAGCCGCCCGGCAACGTAAGCTGCCACGGCCAGACGGATGAGTGCATCGCTCGGATCTGAGGCAGCTTGGGTCAACTGGCTTGCGTTTGTCATGGGTCCTCAATGGTTCGATGGCATTTTGTAATACTATGCCAGTACGAGATCATCAGAGCGCGGCGTTCCAGGTCGATGCAAAATGTTCCGTTGCTGATTTGCTGGAACGCAATTTAGGATTCGCTCAAGTCGAAGCTACGGCATCCGCTGAACGCGGTCAGCCGGTGAGCGAACGTTGACATCATTATGGTTCAAATCGTCAGGCGAGTTCGGTGCGCGTCACCACGCCGCTAAAGGCCGCCTGACATGAGCGCCGGTTCCGGGCCGGTAGGCGAAGATAGCGGTTTCGCTGTTCCACGCGTAGCGCAGGAGCCGCAGACCGCTGGCGATGATGCACCGGCCGACCGGGCGAGCCGGATTGCGGGTTATCTCGCCAACAATCTGTCAGTTGGCGTGGTGCTGCTCGCCATCATCCTCGGCGGCCTGCCGGTCGCGGTCTGGATGGACATGCGCAACCTCTCGGAGCAGGCGTTGCGCGGCCAGGCTGACGCCTTCAGCTCCGTCATCGATTCGATCCGCGTCTACTACGCCAGGAATATCGTGGAGCGCATCCTGGCGAATCACGGCAACGCGCGCGTGCAGCCGAATTATCTCGACACGCCAGGCGGCATTCCCATTCCCGCCACGCTGTCACTGGAGCTCGGCAGCGTGATCGGCGAGGCGAACAGCAATGTGAGCTTCCGCTTCTTTTCTGACTATCCGTTCGCCAACCGCGCACAGCACGCATTCGACGATTTCGAGCGCTACGCGCTCATCAAGCTGCGAGGCGAGCCCGAGGCACGCCTATACGACGTGAGCGGATCTATCTTCGATCGGCAGGTGCGCCTGGTGCTGCCGATCCGCATGGCGGCCGGTTGCGTCAATTGTCACAACAGCCACCCGGAGAGTCCGAAACGGGACTGGAAGGTCGGCGACGTGCGCGGCATCGAGGAGTTCACGCTGCGGCAGCCGATCGCGGCCAATATCTTCGCGTTCAAATACCTCCTCGGTTATTTCGCCTTGGTGGCGCTGATCGGCCTCGCCTTCCTCAGCTCACAACGGTATCAGGCCTCCGTTATTAGGAACGTGAACGCAAATCTCGCGCGCACCAATGATTTCCTGCAATCGGTTGCGCAAAAGCTCGCGCGCTATCTCTCGCCGCAGCACTACATGAGCATCTTCAACGGAGAGAAGGACGCCGTCATCGCGACCGAGCGCAAGAAGCTCACCATCTTCTTCTCCGATATCGTGGGATTCACCTCAACCGCCGAACGGCTGCAGCCCGAGGAGTTCACGACGCTGCTAAACGAGTACCTCACCGAAATGTCGATCATTGCCGCGAAGCATGGCGGCACCGTGAACAAGTTCATTGGCGACGCCATCCTGATCTTCTTCGGCGATCTCGAATCGCGCGGTATCCAGGAAGACGCCCGCGCCTGTCTGCGCATGGCATTCGAGATGCAGCGCAGGCTCATCGAGCTAAACGTGCAATGGCGTCGGAGCGGCATCGAGAAGCCGTTCCAGGCGCGGATGGGCATCAACACGGGCTACTGCAATGTCGGAAATTTCGGCAGCGAGGCCCGGATGGACTACACGATTATCGGTTCCGAGGCGAACCTCGCCGCACGCCTGCAGTCCATTGCGCAGCCCGGGGGCATCGTGCTGAGCTACGAGAGCTACATGCTGGTGCGCGATCTGGTGCGCGCGCAACCGCTGAAGGCAATCAAACTGAAGGGAATCAAGGAGCCGGTGGTGCCCTATGCGGTGGATGGTCCCGTGGAGGGCAGCGACCAGGATCCACTCCTGTTCTCGGAGCACGCCGCGGGCCTCGACCTGTTCATCGACTTGCGCGTGGCCGACAAAGCGGCAGTCGCCCGCGCCCGCGAGCTGCTCGAAAAGGCGGTGGCGGTATCGCGGCTGCGGCCGGGGAACAGCGGGACTGCGGACAAAAAAGCCGGTTGAACGCTCCTCTTCGGTTGCTCGGAGGGGCTGATGACGGCCGCCATGACGAGAATGTATGACTGAAGCAAAGGGAGAACGTGATGTGCCATGCTGATACTCTGTACGACCGCGCTCGTTTGTATCGCGTCGTCGGTTGCCGGGGAGCAGGGTACCTCGCCCTCGACTCTATCCGCCGCATTCTGTACGACATCCGGCCCTGCCTGAAAGAGCGGAAACTTGATGAGGCCGTCCTTGCGGTCAATCATCAGCTTATGAATGTTGATCCAGCCGGGTCGGTTCAATTCAGACGAAGCGTCCGGCGCGTGGCGTTGCAGACGATATCGACAAGCTCCAGCCCCATGTCGATGTCTGACGAAAAGGGGACGTGCTTAGGCAACAGCGCCGGGTCTACCCGCCACACCGGACATGAATGCCCCGAGGTCGTCGCGCATCTGCGAAAGCTGCGCCAGCACCATTTGGCCAAGGCGCAGCACACACGCCCTCGGCCGTGGTTCGACGCCGCGCGTCGTCCGCTGAGATAGACTGACATCAAAGCCCCTTTCGATTTCGGCAAGGGCTATCGTGCCGCGCATGTTAGTTTGAACGTGCGGCGCTATGGCGGCGTGTTACTGATAACGGTCCGCTTTTAGGTTCGAATTGCTGCTTATGATGATTCGGCCGGATGGCATTCGCTGTCCGTCAATTCTCTGATCTGAAGTTCCTTGTTCGCTACCGCAGTTTCCCTGTTTTTATTCTAAAAATCCCTGTTCTAACGAGCAGCGAATTCTGTTTGGAAGGCCCAAAATCTTTATTCTAATGCGCGCTGATACGCGACCTTGGGCGAAAGTTCGCGAAATTCCCTGTTCTTTTCCCTGTTTGCAGGGAAGTGCGGCGAGGAGACGGGTTCGACTATGACTGCGTCCGCCACCAATATTTTCAAATACATAATGACAACGGCTTGTTCTCTATTTGGGCTACCGCCCCAATAACCGCCCAAATTCCGCGCGGTGACTTCTCCTTCACTCGGCTTCACAGCATTTGTCGACGGAATCCTGTGCGTTCTAGGCCGTAGCGTTCGGCTTGAAGAACATCTGTGGAGCCCCGTCGGAGCGGCCATACGAGGCGATGCCGCTGATCACTTGCGCTGAAATGTGACCTGCTCCCCAATTTGCCCTCGTTCATAAGGAGAGTCTGTTCCAGTTTTGCCCCTGATTGGGGCGTGCTGCGAACTCGGTTGGTGTGA
>BFBZ01001478.1_pt1 | contig 15542 bp, 11 predicted proteins | sample 1888401 | NCBI WGS metagenome assembly BFBZ01 (sample SAMD00112614, study PRJDB3348) | symbiont metagenome | host: Chara braunii | reverse complement strand
GACCGGTTCGGCGGCGCGGTCCTCTTTCGGCATGTTGTACACTTGGTACCACATGTACCAAACGACCTTCTTCTCCGGCTTACCGTCCTTACCGATCCCATCGAGCGTCACGATTCGGGGCGGCTTGTAGCGGAAGTTCAGGGTCCAGACGCCCGGCTTGTCCAGCGGCAGGKCGATCGGGTCGATCTTCTTCTCGCCGACTTTCGGCTGCGCGGAAACGGCGCCGGGGCCGCCCACGGCTGAAGCAACGACCGCACCCAGGAACGTCCGCCGGTCGAGCCAGAAGTGACCCGTCATTGTGAACCCCCGTGTGGGCGGCCAGAACACCATTTTTGACCATAGCCGGTTCCGGCGCTGGGAGCAACCGGACTCGGTATGGTTCGGTGGTGTTGCCCGACCCGTGTGAGCGCACAGGTGGACCACATGGAGGAGATGTCAGCAGGCCGGGCGATCTTTCAGATGGTGCCAGAGTTACCCTGGCACCACCGCACAATTCCAAAACGGTCATTCCGCCAGCCGGTACAGGTACGCGGCTGCGCCGGGCTTCTTGACCTCGCGATCGCACGTGCCACGCGTGTCGAGGGTCGCCCGCATCACGGCCTCTTCGTCACCGTGGCGGTGGCTGACGACCACCCACACGCGGCCGTGCAACTTCGCGAGGTCCGCACGGTACGCGGCCGGGTCGCCCCGGTGCTCCTCGCCGAGCGTGACCGCGTCCGCCGGGAACGGCAGATCGCGAGTGTAGAAGGTGAACGCGGGAACCGCCCCGTAGTACACGAACACGCGATCGCCCGGCCGCATCTCGTCTCGTACGGTCCGCAGAATGGGGGCGAGTTCCTCGTAGCGCGTCGGCTTGCGGATCGAATCGGTCGCCCCCCACAGTGATGCGCCGACGAGCAGCGTGGCAAGCGCGCCGGCGGCGAACCGGTTCTTCTCGCGTAGCGCGTCGAGCACGACCCACGCCCCGCGGGCCACCAGCAGCACCGCGAACGGCACCATGAACAGCATCAACCGGCCGCCGATCGGGTACTTGTGCAGCCCGGACGCAAACAGGACGAACGCCGCCGGCAGCGCGAGCGCCACGGCCACGGGCCACCGCTCGCGGGCGAACTCGCGCAGACCGATCAGCGCGAGAAGCGCCGCGAACCCGCCGAGCGGCACCAGCGACCCGCCGAACCCGCCGGGGATCGTGAAGAAGAAGATGTAGTGATCCACGATCCAGGTGAGGTCGCCGATCGATTTCGGCGGCAGCGGGAGGAAGTGCGCGGCCCAGTAGTCGGTGAGGTACTTGTTTCCGCCGAGGTTCTTCAAGAAAAGCAAGTAGCACGCGCCGAAACTGACCACCCAGGCCCCGACCGTCAGACTCGCGGACAGGAACCGCGCCCGGTCACGTGCGACGAGTGCCTGTGCGAGCAACGCGGTMCCGATCCCGCCGAGTACGAACGCCGCCGGGTGCGAGCACCACACCGCCGCGGCGCCCGCGAGGCCGAGCCTCGCCCACCGCCACCCGCCCTGCCCTTCGAGCAAGCCGACCGCGAGCGCGAGCAACCCAGAGGCGATGGCGGCATCGCCCGCGTACTGCTTGCACTCGCCGGCGTAACTGACGTCGTGGGGCGAGAATGCGAAGAGGGCGGCCGCAAGAAGCGCCGCCTGCGGCGGGAGCAACCGGCGGGCGGCCCAGGKGAAAGCGCCGAGGCCGCACACCGACGCCGCGAACGGCACCAGACGTAGTGCCCACTCGGACACGCCGAAGGTGCCGATCGCGGCCTTCACTGCGAGCAGGAACCCGATCGGGGCGCCCTGGTTCCAGTCGAGCGGTTCGAGTAGTTGCAATGGGGTCCGGCCGACGAGGTTCAGCGCCAGCATCGCCTCGTCGATCCACAGGCAACGGTCGGCGAACAGAGCGGCTGCGCGCAACCCGCCGCCGAGCAGAACCAGCAGAACGAACACGGCCGTCGGCACGCGTGGCCCGGCGCGACCGGGCTCCGGCGCGGTCGTTGTGACCGCGACCGAGCGGACGGTCGGTTCCAATCGGTTAACGACAGCCGGCACCGGCCGTGCAGCGGTTTGAGTGTCGCTCATGGTGCGGACCTCGGTTTTGTGGGCCGCACACGGTAGCACCCGCGGCGCGCGGGGATCAACCCCAACCGCGCCGGCGAACGTGCGAAGAAATCTCGACACAGCGTCCGTTGTCCGCGCCGCCGCGAACGGATACCATCACACCAAGTTCGTCGCCCCCTCACGACAATTCCACGTGAACATCCGCACTTTCAAAACCGGCGACGAGACGGTGCAGGCCGCACTGTTCAATGTCGCCGCGTTCGCGCTACCCGGGTTCAAGGCCGCTACCGCCGACGACGTGAAGAAGCGCACCCGCGGGCGCGCGTTCGAGTCGGACACGCGGTTCTACGCCGAAGACGGCGGGCAAGTGATCGGCTACTGCGTGCTCGAACCGGAGCAAGCGCGCATCAGCTTCCCGTGGTGCAAGAAGGGCCACGAGGCCGCCGCCGGTCCGCTGTTCGACGCGGCCCTGGGCGCCGCCCGCGCCCGCGGTCTCACGAGCGTGTTCGCCGCCTACCGGCGCGACTGGCAGCCGGTGTTACAGTTCTTCGCCGATCAGGGGTTTGCCGTCGCACGCGAGTTTATCAACTACTGGGCGGACCCGGTCGATCTGCCGACACTGGTGAACCGGACCAAGTTGCCAATCGATCGCCTCCAGCGCGAGGACCTGCCCGCGGTCGCGGCACTCGGCAAAGGCGTGATTCGTTTGCCGGCGGACAAACTGGAGAACTACTTTTTCGCCAACCCGTACTTCCCGGCGGAGGCCGTCCTCGTGCTGCGCGGCGCGGGCGGCGCGCCGACGGCGGTGGGCATCGGGCTGGAGAGCGGCACTTATGCGGACGTGAAACGGATCGATCCGCTGGCGCCGTGTTTCCGGCTCGGTGCGTTCGGCACCGAGGCGCTGAACACGAAGCGGGTGAACGGGCTGTTCAGTTTCGTGGCGGCCCCGCATCAGGCCCTGACGGCGGGCCTCGCGCTCCTGTCCGAAGCGTCGCAAGAAATGACCGACGGTACGGTCCACGCGCTGGCAGCGCAGTGCCCCTCGGACGTGCCCCATCTCGTCGGCTTCTACACGCGCTATTTCAAGGAGCACGGCCGCTTCCCGGTGCTGGAGAAGCAACTGTAGCGGCCGGGCGTCGTGCCAATACTTGGGGATGAGGACCGGCTTTTTAATCAGCCGAGAACCACCCGCGTTTCGGCCGCGGTTGCGTCATTTGCGACCGGCCGGATGGTGATATCGACTTGCTGGCCGAGGAGGTTCAGGAACTTGAACAGCCGGTCGGTGGTGTACCCGCTCGTTCGCCCGCGAACCAGGGCCGAGACTTTCGGCTGATCCAGTCCGAGGAGTTTCGCGGCTTGCGTTTGGTTAAGMCCTTGCTTCGCAATCAGGTCACGAATCTGCTGTACGAGCCTCGCCTTCACGAGGGCCAAATCCGGCTGCGTGATACCGAGGTCAGCAAACACGTTCCCGCTCCCCGCTTCGACCCGAGCAGGGTGATCAGTGGCGGCCCTCTTCGTCCCCCTTTTGCTCCCTCTGGAGCTTGGCATAATCGGCCTCCGCTTCCTTTAACCGCGCCTTGACCTTGTCGGTCTCTTCTTTCGGCGTTTTGCTACCCGTTTTCGACTTCTTCTGAAACACGTGGAGTACGTACACGACGCCGGCAAATTGAACCGTGTATACGGCTCGGTACGTGCCCTCCTGGTCGTCCTCGACCACCTCCAGCACGCCCGCACCTCCGAAGCCCTTCAGTGGTTTGGCACCGGGGTGCTTCTTGCCGGTCTGTGCGTCGAACAGCGCTTGCCCGAAGACGGACTTCACCCCTTGGGGCATTTTCCGGATGTCTTTCCGGCTCGACCCCACGAACCGAAGCGGCTTCTCTTCTGGTGAGGCGGCGGCGGTCTTCGCCATGGTCATTATGCCTTTTTTGGCATACCCTGACAAGTGGACGTGCCCCGTGTCCGGAGGTGCATCGTCCCGCAGCTTGCAATCCAACACCTTCCGAAACTGGCCTTTGTTCTTGCTCCGCTTCGGACTACCCACGCAACAATCGCCACGGCCGCCAACGCTCACTTCTTCGATTGATATCTCGCCTTACTGTTACCAGCGTGCCGCCTCGGAGGAATCCGACACGCTCCACAACCCGGGGGGCTGAGGCAAGGCACCTTTCCTACTTTCCACGAAGCGGTAGCGGCCGGACCGGGCCTTACTTCTTCGGCCAGATCGCCCGACCGGGTGTGGTTGTCCGGATGCTGTAGAGTGTGCCACCGCCGGTGATGTACAGCGTCTTGAGGTCGTCACCGCCGAACGCACAGTTCGTCACCTCGTCAGTCGGCACGGCGACGAATGCGAGTAGTTCCCCGCTCTCCGGGTCGATGACGTAGATGCCGCCCTTCACGTCGGTCGCGGGTTCGGCCGGCGGGGTCGGGTTGTTCAGCCCACCCGCCACGTACAGTCGACCCTTCGTATCTTGCTTCACCCCGTCCGGTCCACGGCCCTTGCCCCAATCGTGCAGCAATTTCTGGCTCTTGAGATCGACGCTTCCATCGGGCTTCAAACCGAAACGGTAGAGCTTCCGCGCGCCGCCCGTGTCGTTGTTGTTGTCCGCGACGAACAGGTACTTATCATCGGGCGAAACCAGCACGCCGTTGGCGCGCTCCACCTCGCGGCCGATCGCCCGGCTCACCGTGCCGTCCGGGTCGATACGGTACACGCCCTCGATCGTGTTGCCCTTTTCGTCCTTCTGCTGCATGTCGGTCCGCGGACCGTACCGCGGGTCGGAGAAGTAGATGCGGTTCTTGGAGTCGATGGTCAGGTCGTTCGGCTGGTTGTACTTCTTGCCGCCGAAGCGATCGGTGAGAACAGTACGCTTGCCGGTGCGGTCGATACGGGAGACCGTTCGCGATACCGGCTCGCAGCAAACGAGGTTGCCGTCGCGGTCGAAAAGTAGACCGTTGGTGCCGGCCTTCTCGCGCCAGATTTTCTTCTCGCCGGCCGGCGTCAGTTGGTGGATGCCCTTCTCGCCGCTGGTGAACACGCCGAACTTCGGATCCCACGCCGGCCCCTCGCCGCCGGCGCCTTCGGCCGAAAGCGGCGTGAGCTTCGCTCCCGGCTCGAAGATCGGTTCTTCTTTCGCATCTGCCGAGACCAGACCGAGTTCCTTCAGTACATCGGCCGGTGTTGTGATGACGAAATCCTTTTCTTTGCCAAGCAGCTTGAACGCGGACGAAGCCGGCGCATAAGCGGTTGCGAGTTCGTCGGTCGTTAATGTCTTCCCTCCGCCGGACACGCCGCCCGCAATGACGACGCGCTTCGGCGCACACAGCGCCGCAATGTGCCCAATGTCACCAACGTCGCGAAGGATGCCCGGCGCAAGTGTGCCGAGCCGCTGATTGGCCAGCGGTTCGTCCGTTACGAAACTCGCGAGCATGTCGATTGCGGCGACTTTTGTGATGCGCTTCTCGGTACCGTCGGCCGCTGCCGCACACAGCGCGAGCAGACCGGCGGGGCCTTGGCCAATGACTGTAACGTCCTTCAAGTCGCCCTCGTCTCGAAGCACGATTAATMCCCGTTGGATGTCGGTGCGCCACTGCTCTAGCAGTGGTCGCCCGAGCCACAATCCCCATTCGGCGGAGTTGTGATCCGGTGCCCTGCCGACGCGCTCACCGGCGGCGGCTAGTGCTCCTGTCCCGCGGAGGTCAAATGTTACGACGGTTCTTCTCGCTCCCTTCAACATGCGGTACAGGTCGCTCTTTTGCGCCGCCGCCGCGCCCTCCAGGTTCAACAGAACCACCACCGGCGCGTTGGGAGCACCGACGTCTACCCGACCGTTCAGCGCCACGCCATCCTCTGGATCGACCCGGAACGTATCGGACAGACGCCAGGAAACAGTAAGCTCGTTGGGACAGCGCACAATCTTGCTGAGAGCGGCTCGACGTACCTCGCTCTCTCGGTCCCATTCCTCTTTTGAGGGCGACGCTTTTTTCGCATCACGAAGCTTCTTCCCCTCCTGAGCCGCGAATTTCGGGATCGTCATGAAATCCTTCGGCCGCGTGTCGCCGGGGTAGCACCGCAGGTCTTCCGGCTTCTCCGTCTCGAACTTCGGCTCCGGGATCGGGTCGCCTTTGCCTTCGCCCTTGAGGTGCAGCGTCATGTAGCCGTACATCGCCTCGCGCATCGCCTTGCTGTAGTCGTGCGGCGACTCGAAGATCGCGTGCTGAAGGCGGTCGGATTGCCTGAGCAACTTGTACACAGATGCGGTCAGAGCGAGCGACTTCTTCGCCTCACCCACCGAGAACTGGAAGGCGTCCTTGGTGGCGCTCACCACCATGAGCGCCCGCGGCGCGGTCAGCGCGAGGACCGCCCACTCTTCGGTGAACTTCAGTGCGCCGGGAACCACCTCGCACATACAGCACGCCGCTTGCAAGTACGCCTGGTAGTTGCCGACCGAACACACCGGTACGACACACTTGAACCGCTTGTCCCATGCGCCGGCGTACATGGTCTGGTTGCCCCCCCCGCTGGCGCCGGTGATACCGATCTTGGATTTGTCAACTTCGGGGCGCGTTTCGAGGTAATCGACGGCCCGCATGTTCTCGTACACCTGGAGCCCCGATAGCGGCGTACCGAGGGGGAACAGTGTTGCGGCGGTCATGTCGCCGTGATACTCACCAAGGGCCGTGCCGACTCCGCGCTCACCCGCGCCGAACGCATCGACGCACAGCACCACGAAGCCGAGCTTCGCGGCCCCGATGCACCGCGACTGCACCACAGGGTCTTGCTTGGCCCCCTTCCAGTGCCCGTGAACCATGAGGATCGCGGGGGCCGGCTGTTTCTTTGCGGCGTCGGGGACGTAGAGGTTCGCCGTCATGCGGACGCCGGGTCGCGTCTGAAACGTGAGCTTCTCGACGGTGTAGCCGTCACGTTTGAGCGGCTCGCCGTGGTGCTTGGGGTCGAGGGTACATGGCTTCTCCGGGAACCCGCCCCACGCCGCGAGCAGGTTTTTCCGCAACTCCGCTTCTTGCTTCTGCCATTCATCGAGTGAGGTCGGGGCACGGTCGTTTTTCCGCAACTCGGCGGCCTGTTTGAGTACGAACGTCTGGTATTGCTTGGCCGGCGGCACCTTGTCCGCGGCCCAACTGACGGATGTCCCGACGAACAACGCACCGAATGCGAGGACAGCGACACGCGACATGAGATCACCGAAGAGGGACAGCGGGCAGATGGGCGCCAGTGTGACGCGGAAGGCGGCAGGGTGCAACGATTTTGATGGGTCCAGACACACGGGCGGCGGGAAATGTTTGCGACTTAATGACTTGCGGTCTTGTGAGTTGAGACGCACAAGGCCCGCACCGAAACTCCTCTCACACATGAATTTTGTTCTACGCTTCCGGCAGACGTTCCCGACCGCCGGAAGCGCACGCATGCTTCGCCGCTTGTTCCGTCCGGAAACCGTGTTCTTCTTGCTCACGTGGCTGGGGCTCACGGTGGCGTTCCGCGACCGCGGGTTCTACGACCCCGGTGCGCTGTGGCACGTGAAGGTCGGCGAAATCATCCTCGACCGCGGCATCCCGCAGACGGACCCGTTCAGCTACACGTTTGAAGGCCAGCGCTGGGTGCCTCAACAGTGGGGCGCGGAAGTGCTGATGGCGCTCGCACACCGCGCCGGCGGCCTCGACACGATGCTCTTGGGCTTCACCGCCGGCGTGGCGCTTCTGTACGCGCTCATCTTCCGCCGCGCCGTGCGGGGTGGGATGGGGCCGATTCTGGCAGGCGTGATCGTGGGCGGAGTGCTGTGCGTCGGCGCGTTCCACTACTTCGTTCGCCCGCACATGTTCACCATCGCGTTCCTCGGCTGGACGATGATGTGCGTTATCGACTACGAGCGCGGCCGCTGTACCGAGTGGCGCCTCGCGGGTCTGATCCCGCTGTACGTGCTGTGGGTGAACCTGCACGGCGGCGTCCTCGGCGGCACGATGACGCTGGGCCTGGCCGTCGCGGGGTGGGGGCTAGTGTTTTTGCTCAAGAGACCTACCCCCCCGGCCCCCCTCCCTGAAGGGAAGGGGGAGGAAGACCTTCGGAGTTCCATCACATCCGAAGAGTCAGAGGAGGCGACCCGCGCCGTCACCCCCTTCCCTTCAGGGAGGGCCGGGGGGGTAGGTCTCTTCTCGCCCATCCGCTCCTGGCGAACAGCGTTTCTCCTCGTCGCCATCGTAGTAGCCTGCGGGCTGACGCCGTTCGTGAACCCGCACGGTCTGGAGATGATCCGCATCTGGCAGCGCATCGTCGCGTCGAAGGTGCTGCCGGAAGTGGTGAACGAACACATGCCGCTCGACCCGACCACGCCGCTCGGGCTCACGGTCGTTGCGCTCGGCGCGTTTTACCTCGTGATGCTCGCGGGTACGCTCCCGAAGGCGCCGCGCGTGAGTTGGTTGATTCCGCTGGTCTGGTTCGCGCTGAGCTTCAAGGGCATCCGACAGGGACCATTGTTCGCGGTATGTGCGTGCGTCGCCCTGGCCGATCTGTGGAAGCACACACTCTGGCACCGCTTACTTGTGAAACACGGCGACGGCTCGACCGCATGGGATGCGGACAACGCCGCCGAAGCCGCGACTCGCACCGGACCGCTTGGAGCCGCCTTCGCGGTGCCGGCGCTCGTGGTGGTATTGGCATTCGCGTTACAAGTGAATCGTGTCGAGGCACCCGTGATCGGCAGCGGGTGGGCGCGGCTCGACCCCGATTTCATTCCGTCGGACATGACACGGGAAGTGACCGAGTACGCGGCGAGCGTGCCCCCCGGCACGCCAATCTTCAACGACGCGAACCTCGGCGGCTACCTCATCTACCACACGCCGAACCTGAAAATCTTCATGGACGACCGGTGCGAGTTGTACGGCGACGACTGGATTCGCGCATACTCGAACACGCTCGGACTCCCGCCGGAAGAACTCGGGCCGATTTTCGAGGAATGGGCGAAGTGCTATCAGTTCCAGCGGGCAATTGTCATGACCAACCCACCCGAGCAGGAGAAGCCGCCGATCGAGCGGTACCTGTCCGGCACACCCGCGAAGTGGCGCGAGGTCGCCCGCGGCAAGCGTGCGGTGATGTTTGAACGCATTCCGTGACGCCCCGCTTTCTCCGCGCCGTTAGGTTCCCCTCAAAGGCTCCGGCATAGAAAATCGGAACTGCGGTCGAAGGGTCGGCCGAGTTGCGCGCAGTAGATGGTGGGCCGGCACGGTGCCGGCCCACGGAGGTTCGCGATGTCCGCGACCAGGGTTTCGGCTGTCGTCGCTCAGATCTGTGTTTCGGTTGATTCGGAAGCAGAGTCACTTCGACCCGACGACCAGTTGGTCGGGGCGTTCGTGGCCGACCGGGATTCGCGTGCGTTCGCGCTTCTGGTCCGGCGGCACGGTCCGATGGTTCTGGCCGTGTGCCGGCGAATCACCGGTCACGCTCACGACGCTGAGGACGCGTTCCAGGCAGTGTTTCTCACTCTGGCCCGGCGGGCCGGAGAGGTCGCCCACCCCGAAGCGGTCGGCAACTGGCTGTACGGCGTCGCGGTTCGTACCGCCCGTCAGGCTCGTGCCGTTGCCACGCGGCACCGCACACGCGAAACACCGACCGATCCCCTTCCGGACACAGGCCACCCCAACCCGGAGCCGCCACCGACCGACATTCGCGCGGTATTGGACGAGGAGTTGATGCGGCTCCCGGACAAGTACCGCACGTTGCTGGTGTTGTGCGACCTCGAGGGCGAATCCCAAACCGCGCTCGCTCAGCGGCTCGGGATGCCCGTCGGGACGGTCTACAGTCGATTGGCGACCGCACGGTCGCTGCTCGGTGAGCGCCTGCGGAAGCGGGGCGTCGCCCCACTCACGGTCGGGGCATTCGCGCTCGGCGGTGTGGTCGTGTCGCCCGAACAGGTTCGGGCTGCGACCACAGTCGCAACCTCCGGTCCAGTTCCTCCGGCTGTTGCTGGTCTTGCGAACGGAGCGTTCCGAATCATGTTCTCCCGGAAACTGACCGCCATCGGCACGGTACTGCTTGCCGTTTTGGGCGCTGCGTGGGGAGCCCTTGGGGGAACCGCAGATCCACCCGCGCCGAATTCGCTCCCCGTTCCACTCGCACGTGTGTCGAAAGCCACAGACGAAAAGGCTGCTCCGCTCACAAAGCCCGTCGGCTCCGGCACGCTGTTACTCGTCGGCGAAGAGGGTAAATTGGTTGCGCTCACCATCGAGGGGAAAGAGAAGAATGTACTGAGCACCCCGGAGGCCGCCCGCTGGGCACAGCAGGCCCGACTCTCCCCCGACGGCACGCGGGCCGCGTTCGTCGTCACGGGGCCATCGCCCCAGGATCTCATGAGCAACCAGGATAACCCGTTGCCATATAAGGTGGTGATCCGCAAGCTCGGAGCGACCGAAGAAAAGGTCGTGGACCTTCCCAGTTTCGGCGGAGTGGTGCTGAGCTGGGCGCCCGACGGGAAGCGACTCGCCGTCACGAGACTCGATCGGGCGCTCCACAACGAGTCCCTTTTGCTCGATCCCGAGACCGGCAAGACGGAACCGTTGGACCTCCCTGCTGGCGCGTGTGTCCTCGACTGGTCGGCCAACGGCAAGACGTTCCTGGTCGTTTACGAAAAGAACAAATCGTTCCGCCTCGGTCTGGCCGAGAAGGGAGCGAAGGCGCCGCAAGAGCTGACCGAGCTAAAAGCGCCGTACACCTTCTTCACGGCCGCTCGGTTCTCCCCGGACGCGAAGAAGGTGCTGTTCACCGATGCCGACCCCGAGGAAAAGGTCGCCTTCAAGCGGCGAGTGAGCGGCAAGCCGTACCTACTCGACGTCGCAACTGGGAAACGTGAACCGCTCGGCGGGTACCCGGAGAACGCTCGGTGCGTGTCGGTCGCGTGGGCGCCGGACGGAAAACGGGTGGCCTACACCTGGATGCAACTGCACCCGCACTTGCTCGAGAAGGACACTCTGACCTACGAGGAGCAGAGGACGCAGACGGAGTCGGTTCTGATCCTGTGCGACCTCAACGGAGAGAACCGAAAGGCTGTGTCCTCCAACAAGACCGACGGCATTTCCGTCCCGAGCCTGAGTTCGATCGACTGGCGGTAACCGGGGCACCCGCACTAGCGGCGGTGCGCCGAAAGTCGTAAAGTCGAGAGGCGTGAAGTTGAAGGGAACGATCTTCGGCTTTGCGACTCTTGGCTTTACGACTCTCGGCGACGTCCCATGACCTTTCTCTGCCTCGCCAGTTATTTCAAAGGCAACCGGTTCCTGGAGCGGCTGAAGGCCGAGGGCCACACCGTCTACCTGCTCACCGTCGAGTCCGCGCTGCACGAGAGCTGGGCGCGGGCCGCGTGCGCGGATGTGTTCGCGGTCCACAACTTTCACGACCGCCGCGGGCTCATCAACGCGGTCGCGTACCTGATGCGGAGCCGCAAGGTTGACCGCATCGTCGCGCTCGACGACTTCGATGTCGAAGTTGGAGCGCACCTGCGGGAACACTTCCGGATGACCGACACGGGGCACGGCGACTCGCAGGCCCGGTTCTTCCGCGACAAGCTCGCGATGCGCGTGAAGGCCCGCGAGATCGGCGTCCGCATCCCGGACTTCTGCTCGCTCGTGAACGACGACGACGTGCGTGCGTTCCTCACCCACGTACCGGGGCCGTGGCTCATCAAACCGCGTTCGGAGGCGTCCGCTGCTGGCATCCGCAAGTTGCACACAGCCGATGAAGTGTGGAAGCGGGTACACGAACTCGGCGACGAGCGCTCGTGCGCGCTGATCGAGCAGATGGTGCCAGGCGACCTGTACCATGTGGACTCACTGATCGCTAACGGTCGGGTGGTCTTCGCGGAAGTGAACGCCTACTGGCGGCCGCTTTTGGACGTGTACCAGGGCGGCGGCATCTATGCGACCCGCACGTACCCCCGCGACCGCCCCGAGGTTGCGGCTTTGCGGGCGTGCAACGCGCAGGTGCTCGAAGGCTTCGGTCTGGGCTGGGGCGCGTCGCACACGGAGTTCATGCGGGCCCACGCCGACGGACAGGTGTACTTCATCGAGACGAGCGCCCGCGTCGGCGGCGCGAACACCGCGGAGATGGTCGAACACGCGACCGGCGTGAACCTGTGGAGCGAGTGGGCGAAACTCGAAACCTGTCGCGGCACTTCCGATTACACGCTCCCGCCGCTGAAACAGCGATTCGGCGGGGTGGTGACCTCACTCGCTCGCCAGGAGCGGCCCGACACGTCGGGCTTTACCGATCCCGAGATCGTGTACCGACTCGACATGAAGTATCACATCGGGTTCGTGGTCGCGGCCGACACGCCGCAGCGCGTCGAGGAGTTGCTCACGCGATACATGGACCGGATCGCCCGCGACTTTCACGCCGCCCTCCCGCCACAGGATAAGGTGGGGTAGTCGTGTTGACACGGAGCACTGTGGTGCGGCGAGAACCGACTCAATGAAGATGAGTAATAACGGACCTTGAGCGAAAATCCGCGATCGGAAGCACGTGCTTCGCGGGGGCGTGTTTGATCCGGCGCGATCGCGATTCTCTTGGTTTTTTCCAGCGAAACCCGCGCCGAAGCGGGGAGATTCTGGACGCGTCCATCCGTCATCGTGTATGATTCACATAATCCTCTCCGTTCTCCGTGCGCCTGCGCTGTCGAGTCAGGGAGAGTTCCGCGATGGCCCGCCGACCCGTTATCGGGATTGCCACTCAAACCCTCCCCGGTGTGCCGGGAGAGCGGCAGCCGTGTTGGATCATGGGGCGGAGTTACATTGAAGAGCTGCGCAAGGTCGGCGCGGTGCCGTGGGTCATTCCACTCATTCCCCAGGACCCTGACACACTACAAGAAATCTTCAGTCGGCTCGACGGCGTGTTCATCACCGGCGGTGTGGACGTGGACCCGAGCCGGTACGGCGAACCAAAGACGCCGCTGTGCGGCACCACCGATCCGGATCGCGACGCGGTTGAGATCGCGCTGCTCCGGCACGCGCTCGACCGCAACCTGCCGGTACTGGCCGTGTGCCGCGGCATTCAGATCCTCAACGTGGCGTGTGGCGGCACGCTCTATCAGGACGTGTCCACACAGGTGCCGGCCGCTCTGAAACACGACTTCTTCCCGACGCCCGAACAGCCGAGCCGGAAGTACCTGGCGCACGACGTGACCGTGAAACCCGGCTCGCGCCTCGGCCGCATCCTCGGCGACGCGGTGGTGCCGGTGAACAGCATGCACCACCAGGCGATCAAGGACCTCGCCCCGCGCCTCGCGGCCACGGCTTACGCGCCCGACGGGATCATTGAGGCCGTCGAGGGGACCGGCGACCAGTACCTCGTTGCGGTGCAGTGGCACCCGGAGGAGCTGACCGAAACCCAACCCGGCATGGGTCGCCTGTTCACCACGTTTGTCGCGGCCAGCGCCGCGTAATCAGACACCCGAAGACAGGAAGCAAAGAAGAGCCGCAGATTAACGCAGAACACGCAGATCAAGAAAAGAAGAGACTGAGTTCAAATTTCTCACTCTTCTTTTCTTGATCTGCGTGTTCTGCGTTAATCTGCGGCTCTTCTGCTTCTGTTTTCTATCCACGGAGCATCCTATGCGGTTTCTCGCACTCGCTGGTGTCTCGCTTCTGACCGCCCCCGCCTCCGCCGCGGACCTCGAAGCGCGGATCGCGCCGCTCGCCAAAGCTCACAAGGGAAAGGTCGCGGTCGCGGTCAAGTACCTCAAGACCGGAGAGTCGTTCTACCTGAACGCGGACGACGCGATGCCCACGGCGAGCCTCGTCAAGTTGCCGGTGATGGTGGAGACGTACTGGCAGGCGAAGGAGGAGAAGGTGAAGCTCGACACGAAGCTCACGCTCGCGAAAGACGACAAGGTGCCGGGCAGCGGCGTCCTCACGAACCACTTCTCCGACGGCGCGTCGTTCCCGCTCAAAGACGCCGTGCGGCTCATGATCGTCTTCTCCGACAACACGGCGACCAACATGATCCTCGACCAGATCGGCATTCGGTCCACGAACGACCGGATGGCGGGGCTCGGGTTCAAGAACACGAGGATCAACGCGAAGGTGTTCAAGGGCAGCACGACGAGTATCGACCCGGCCGCGACGAAGAAGTTCGGCCTCGGCAGCACCACCGCCCGCGAGATGGTGGACCTGCTGGAACTGATCGACGCGGGGAAAGTGATTTCACCCGAAGCGTGCAAGGAGATGCTCGGCCACCTCAAGGCGTGCGACGACAAGGAGAAGATGACGCGCCTGCTGCCCCCCGACACAGTCGTCGCGCACAAGACCGGGTCGGTGAACGCGTCCAAGACGGACGCCGGGATCATCTACCTGAAGTCCGGCCCGGTCGCGGTGTGCGTCCTCACCGACGGGAACGAGGACACGCGCTGGGTACCCGACAACGCCGCTCAGGTGCTGATCGGCAAGATCGCGAAAGAGGCGTACGATCACTTCGCAGAGAAGGAGAAGAAGTAAGAGAAAGAAGAGCCGCAGATTAACGCAGAAGAACGCAGATCAAGACAGTATTCATTTTGGAGAGAGTGATGAACGCGAGCGATTGTACCCAAGGCGGGAACTTCAAGCACAGCGACATCACAGAGAAGGTGCTTGGCACCTTCTTCGCCGTTTACAACGAACTCGGCTTCGGATTCCTGGAAAGTGTCTACCACAAAGCGATGCTCATCGCGCTCGCGAGCGCGGGTTTGTCCGTCGAGACGCAGGTAAGTTTGCCGGTGTACTTCCGCGGCCACCTCGTCGGCGAATTCTTTGCCGATATCCTTGTGGAACGGGCCGTCATCCTGGAACTGAAAGCTGCGGATGCACTTGTGGTGGCCAACGAATCACAATTACTCAACTACCTTAAAGCATCGTCAGCCGAAGTGGGACTGCTGTTGAATTTCGGTCCGAAGCCAAAATTCAAGCGGCTCGCGTTTGACAACGACCGCAAGCGATCCCGGCCAGCGGTCGAAGTATCGTAAGTCGCGTTCGACACGGGCCAGTCTCAATTTTTCTGTCTTGATCTGCGTTCTTCTGCGTTAATCTGCGGCTCTTCTGCTTTTCTTCTCTCCGAGGTTCTTCTGCAATGGCTAAGAAACAGCTCCGCGTCGGTATGATCGGGTACGGGTTCATGGGCCGCGCTCACTCGAACGCGTACAAACAGGTCGGCCAGTTCTTCCCATCGCAGCACGAGGTGGTGCTGAAGGCGGCGTGCGCGCGCAACGAGGCGGAAGTTAAGAAATTCGCCGCCCAGTGGGGGTACGAGTCCACCGAGACCGACTGGCGGAAGTTGGTCGCGCGGCCGGACATCGATGTAATCGACATCTGCACGCCGAACAACATGCACAAGGAGATCGCGCTCGCCGCCGCGGCGCACAAGAAGGCGATCCTGTGCGAGAAGCCACTGGCGATGAACACCGCCGAGGGCCGCGAGATGGTGGCGGCGGTCGAGGCGGCCGGCGTACCGAACATGG
>BFBZ01000008.1_pt597 | contig 15553 bp, 14 predicted proteins | sample 1888401 | NCBI WGS metagenome assembly BFBZ01 (sample SAMD00112614, study PRJDB3348) | symbiont metagenome | host: Chara braunii | reverse complement strand
GACGTCGACCGGCTCGCGGTCGCCGAAGCGACCTTCGCCGGCGAGGTCGAGGATCTGGCCGCCGGCCATGCCGCCGACCCCGGAGGCGCGCGCCAGCGCGCGGGTCAAGAGCAGGCGGACCTGGGCGTCCTTGTGGATCGCATCGCGGGTGATGATGTCGAAGGCGATCGTCAGCAGCGCGTCGCCGGCGAGGATCGCGGTGGCGTCGTCATAGGCCTTGTGCAGGGTCGGGCGGCCGCGGCGCAGGTCGGAATTGTCCATCGCCGGCAGATCGTCATGGATCAGCGAGTAGCAGTGGATGCATTCGAGCGCGGCACCCACCAGCAGCGCGGCCTCGCGCGGGATGCCGAACACCGCAGCGCTCTCGACCGCGAGGAAAGGCCGCAACCGCTTGCCGCCGCCGAGGCTCGAATAGCGCATCGCCTCGATCAGCCGCTTCGGCCGTACGATCTCGTCGCTCTCGGTCGCGTCGGACAGCAGTTTCGCGAGCAGGGCTTCGGTATCCTCCGCGGTCTGGTCCAGCCGCTTGGAAAACTCTGCAGTACCGGTCGTCATTTAAGAATTGCTCCAGATCGATTTTCGGCCGGACAATCGTTGATGGCATCGGCTTCGTCAATTCCACCCTGCGACGGATTCGCGCCTTAAAAGTGCTGGAAAAACCGTGAATTATCCCGCAGACGTCTGACGGCGCCGGCCGTGGTCTGGCGGGCGGGCCCCAAATCCTCCCTGGAAAGGTTTTCCCGGAAACCCCCGTCTTGCGCATCGTCCGAATTTTATTGCTGGTTTTGCTGGCACTGCTGTTGCTGCCCTATCTGGTGGCGCCGTTCTACCGCAGCGGCCAGCCAGTTTCGGCGCTGATGGCGTGGCGGAGCCTGACAGGCGCCCCGGTGACGCGGCATTGGGTCGATTTCGGCGCCATCTCGCCGTACCTGCCGCGGTCCGTGGTCGGTTCGGAAGATGCCCATTTCTGCAAGCACCATGGCGTCGATTGGGGTGCGCTGCGCGAGGTGATCGACGATGCCGGGGATGGCGAGGCGGCCCGTGGCGGCTCGACCATCACCCAGCAGGTGGCCAAGAACCTGTTCCTGTGGTCCGGCCGCAGCGTGATCCGCAAGGGGCTGGAACTGCCGCTGGCGCTCTGGATCGATTTCGTGCTGCCGAAACAGCGGATCCTGGAAATCTACCTCAATATCGCGGAAATGGGGCCCTCCGGCCAGTTTGGCGCCGAGGCCGGTGCCCAATATGCCTTTGGCCGGTCGGCCGCGACGCTCTCACCCCGCGAAGCTGCGCTTCTGGCCGCGATCCTGCCGAATCCGGTCAAGAGAAGCGCCCGGAACCCGGGGCCGGGGGTGCGGCGGCTGTCCGGGACCTATATGGTCCGGGCTGGCAAAGTGGAGCGCTGCTGGCGCGAAAATCGCGGCTCCTGAGCCGATTTCGGGCGCTTTTTGCCGTAACCCACCCTAGCTTTACGCAACTCCTTCCTCTATAAGCGCGGCCTTACCGGCATCGCAGCTGGCGCTCTGAAGCGCCGTGCGCTCGTCCCCCTTTTTCGGACGATGCCTTCGCAACACCCCTAGAGGACACCGTCATGGCCGTTCCCAGAAGAAAAACCTCGCCGTCGCGCCGTGGCATGCGCCGTTCGGCCGATGCGATCAAGACCCCGACCTATGTCGAGGACAAGGACTCCGGCGAACTGCGCCGCCCGCACCACCTCGACCTGAAGACCGGCATGTACAAGGGCCGTCAGGTCCTGAAGGCCAAGAAAGAGTCCTGATCGGACCTTCGGCTGCCGCGCCGTTTCAAACAAACGGCGCTGCGCCCGAATTCGGCCAACGAGTGCGGTCAAGACGGGCGCGTTCGCGGCGAGGCCAATGAGCGTCGCCGCATTGCTGGTTCTCCCTGAATAAGGCGCAAGCCCCGATGGTCGGTTTTCCGCTGCTGCTTGTTCCGCTCGCGGTCTACAACATCATCGCTTTCCTGATGCCCGGCGTGTCCTTCACGGACCCGCTGATCAGGCTGACCTTGCTGTCGGGCGAGCAATGGCAGATCACGCTCAGCGACATGCTGCTCGCCGCCGGCGTGCTGCTGTTGCTGCTCGAGGTCATCAAGGGCGCACGCCCAGGCGCGAAATACCTCACCGACCACCTGCTGTCGCTGATCGTGTTCGGCGCCGCGGCCGCCGAATTCGTGCTCTGGCCGAAATTCGGAAACTCGACCTATTGCCTGCTGACGTTGCTGGCGCTGGTCGACTTCATTTCCGGAATTGCGCTGCGCACCCGCCGCCGTGCGGCGGTTGCAGTTGCCGCACCCGCACCAAGCGTCAGCAAGCCGCAGCCCGAGGCGCCGACGCCCGCGCCTGCCGTGCAGCCCGCTCCGCGGATCGAGCCTGCGCCCGTCGCTGCACCGGCCCCTGCCGCGCCGCCCCCGGCCACTCCGGTGCCTCCGGCGACGTCGGTTGCCGAGTCCGTGCTGCTCGATCCGTCCGCGCCCAAGCCGACGGTCGCCTCGCCGGACCTGCAGCCGGGCGGCCAGCCGCCCGCGGATCCGCCGCAGCGCTGAGGAAACGCTCCAGCTAGTTTCTTGTTTGTGCATGATCTTTTCGGAAAGCCGCTTCGCGCACTTTCCCTGATCATGCACTAGATGATCTGCCTGGTGCGTCGCGCCACGCTGCGGCGCTCGTCGACGTGCGGGCCGTAAGCGCTCTGCGCGTCGGCCAATGACCCACGCCGCAGCCCGCGCGTCTGCGGTTCGTGCGCGGCGGTTGCGATCAGGTGAGCCAGAAATGAAGGGTCCCCGTGCGGCAGCGGGATCTTGGGCGCCCAATGGGTGGTCACGGCCAGCGGCACAAGCGCCGTACTGGTCACGGCGGCGGTGTCGGTGAACTCGCCGTCGAGGACCTCTGACTGATCGATATTGAACATCGCCTGCGACCCGTTGGAGCGTCATAGTTTGGGACGTTGCGTCCCTCAGCAACACCCTCATGGCAAGGGTCATGCCCGCCATCCCCAGTTCGTTCCGCGGCAGTCGAAAACGTGGTTTCCAGATTATTTATCAACTTCTCCTAGCGTTGGATTCGCCGGAACCACTATCTTGAGGGCGCGTAGAATCACCGGGCGCCGTCCCGAATCGAGACATGTGCGATGCCCCCTGTCCCGCCAGCTGCCAGCATCCTCGCCTCGCTCGGCCAAGCGACATTCGCCTGGGACCTGGCGACCGACGTGATCGCCTGGAGCGACAATGTGGCGACGGTCTTGCCGGATATCCCTGGCGCTGCGCTGGTGACCGGTGCCGAATTCGCAAAGCTGATCGAGCCGCAGCGTTCGGTTCGCACGGATGCGCTCGGCCAGGCCACGAATGTACCGAGCGGAGAGGGCGTTCCCTACCGGATCGAATATGGCGTGCGCGCCGTGACCTCTGCGCCGGTGATCTGGATCGAGGAGACCGGTTGCTGGTTTGCCGGCGCCGACGGCCGGCCGGCGCGTGCGCAGGGTATCGTCCGCATCAACAATGAGCGGCACGCCCGCGACGAGCAGCTGCTGAAGCTGTCGCGGCACGATCCGCTCACCAACGAGCTCAACCGCACCCATCTGATCGCATCGCTTGCCGAGGCGATCGAGGAGTGCGCGCGCTTCCGCTCCTCCTGCGCCTTCATGCTGATCGGCATTGATCATCTGGCGCGCGTCAACGATGCCTTCGGCTTCGATGTTGCCGACGCCGTCATCGCCGAGATCGCGAAGCGGATTCGGGCGCGGCTGCGCAGCGGCGACATGCTTGGCCGCTTCTCCGGCAACAAATTCGGCCTGATCCTGCGCAACTGCACCGTCGACGACACCAATGTCGCGGCCGAGCGCTTCCTCGCCGCGGTCCGCGACGAGGTGGTGCCGACCAGGTCCGGCCCGGTGTCGGTAACGGCCTCGATCGGCGCCGTCACCATCCCGCGCCATGCCAAGTCGGCGGAGGAGGCGGTCAATCGCGCCCAGGAGACGCTCGACGCCGCCAAGAGCCGTCGCGCCGGCTCGTTCGCGCTGTGGAAGCCGAATGTCGAGCGCGATGCCCAGCGCCGCGTCAACATCCGCGTCACCGACGAGATCGTCACGGCGCTGAACGAGCGCCGCATCGTGATCGGCTTCGAGCCCGTGGTCGACGCGCGCTCGCGGCAGGCTTCGTTCTACGAATGCCTGGTCCGCATGGAGCAGCAGGATGGCCAGGCATTGCTCGCGCCCGATATCGTGCCGGTCGCCGAGCGGCTCGGCCTGATCCGGCTGGTCGATCACCGCGTGCTGGAGCTCGCGATCGCCGAGCTCGCCTCGGCCCCCGACGTTCAGCTCAGCCTCAATATCTCGCCCGATACCACGATGGACCCCGACTGGTGGGCCACCATCGAATCGCTGATGCGTGCGCATCCCGGCGTCGGCGAGCGGTTGATCGTCGAGATCACCGAGACGGTGGCGATCCAGGATATCGACGACGTCCGCGGCTTCGTCACGCGGTTGAAGAATTTCGGCAGCCGGATCGCGATCGACGATTTCGGCGCCGGCTACACCTCGTTCCGCAACCTGCGCAAGCTCGGCGTCGACATCGTGAAGATCGACGGCGCCTTCGTGCAGAACATCGTGCGCTCGGCCGACGACCGCGCCTTCGTGCAGACGCTGATCGATCTGGCGCGGCGCCTGGAAATCAAGACGGTCGCCGAATGGGTGCAGGACGAAGAGGCCGCCGTGATGCTGCGCGAGTGGGGCTGCGACTTCATCCAGGGCCGCCTGATCGGTCTCGCCTCGCTGGACCGGCCGTGGAATGAACGGGCGGAGAAGGTCGTTCCGGCCGCCGGCTGACGTCGTCATACCTGCCACGCGGGTCATTGCGTTGACCCCGGCCCCCACAGCCCATATCCGGCAGCGCAAGCTCGTGCTCGAATTGCGCGGCTGCGCTTTCCGGAGAGCATCGCGGCATGGACTGGAACGACTTTCGGCTCATCCTTGCGATCAGCCGGACCGGCTCGCTGAGGGGAGCTGCGAAGGAGCTCGGCAACGACCACTCCACGATCTTCCGCTGGCTCAACGCGCTCGAGGCGAGGTTTCAGGTCCAGCTCTTTGCGCGGGATAGCGGCGTCTACACGCCGACGGATGCCGGAGATCGGATGCTGCTCGCCGCCGAGCGCATGGAGGCGGAAGTGCTTGCGATCGACCGCGAGGTGACCGGCCGGGATGCCCGGCTGTCCGGCAATCTGCGGATCACCTGCTCGGAATCCCTAGCCTACCGCATCCTCAACGACCTGCTTGCCGAGTTCAGGTCGAAGCACGCGGGGATCACGGTCGANTACCGCATCCTCAACGACCTGCTTGCCGAGTTCAGGTCGAAGCACGCGGGGATCACGGTCGAGCTGCTCGTCGACAACCGCCAGCTCGACCTGCTGCGGCGCGAGGCCGATATCGCGATCCGGGCGACGCGTCCGACCGAAGGCGACTTGTTCGGACGGCGGATCGCGGAGACGGCGTGGGCGCTCTATGCGAGCCCGCGCTATCTGGCCGGCCACGGCCGACCGGACGGCGCGCCGTTCGCGGGCCACAGCTTCATCGGCTGGGACAGTTCAGCGGTCGCGGCTGCGGCGAGCTGGCTCACCGAAACCGTGCCGAACGATCAGATCGTGTATCGCTCCAGCAGCCTGATCAACCAGATGATGGCGGTGAAGGCCGGCATCGGCATGGCGCTGCTGCCTTGCTATCTCGGCGATCAGGAAACCGACATCGAACGTCTGTCGATGCCAGAGGCCACGCTGACGCGCGAACTCTGGCTCATCACCCACCGCGACCTGCGCAACACCGCCCGCGTCCGCGCGTTCTTCGATGTCGTGGGGCAGGGGCTGACGGCGCGTCGGCAATTGCTCGAAGGACGCTCGCGCGATCGAGTCGCATCCTAGCAAGCCTCGGCCGAGGCCTTGTAACCTTGTTGCTGAAACGGATGCGCGTCGGCGAATGCCGGCAAGGCGAAGCAGCGCTGCCCCAGCGCCGCCACCTCGGGAAATGCCGCGAGGTCCATTCGATAGACGTCGGCGAGAGCTATCTGGCCCGCGATGCTGATGTCGGCGATTGTCGGCGTCGTTCCCAGCGCGAAGGGAGCTGCCGGACGCCGCACCAGCAACCGCTCATAGGTCGCAAGTCCCTCGGTGGCCCAATGCCTGCACCAGGACTCGATGGCGGCCTTGTCGGCGCCGAGCGCCTGACCGAGATAGTTGCGGACGCGCGGGACGGTCAGCGGATGTGCGTCCGCAGCGAGGATCATGGCCAATGACCGCGCATAGGCCCGCTCGGCGGCGTCGGCCGGCAACAGCCGTGGCTCGGCCGTGATCTCATCGAGATATTCGACGATCGCCAAGGACTGGAACACGAGGCGGCCGTCGTGAACCAGCGTCGGCACGACATGTTCTGGGTTCACTTCTGCGTAGCCCGGATCGAACTGGCGCCCGGAAAGAATGTCGATGTCGATTTCCTCGAAGGCGAGGTTCTTCAGTGCCAGCGCGACCCGGACGCGGAATGCCGCATTCGAGCGCCAGAAGCCGTAGAGCTGGATGGTCATTCGGGTTGCCTCTCTTAGCCAGGCCGTTGTCTAGCGTGGCACGGGAGGGGCGTCGCAGGCGATGCGATTGCCGCGCGGCAATCCGGGTTTGCGAGCCTGCAAGTGCAGGCTTGCTGGAACTGGCTCGGCCGGAGCGCGACGACCGGCGGATCATCGCGCTCCGGATTGTTCTTCGCGCCGGGCGCCTTTCGTCAGCTGTCGCCGCCGGCGAAGATGTCCTTGCGGATCACTGCATGGACGCCCCAATTGCCGTCGACCACCTGGGTGACGCCGAAATCGACGCCGAGCGAGATCAGCGAGATCGCCTCGTCCTCGGTCAGCTTCTTGGTCGTCATCAGGAATTTGCGCATCTTGCGGAAGGCGTCACGCAGAGCGAGGTCGACCGACGACTTCTTGTAGATTTCGGTCTGCGCGCCGGAGCCCAGTTCGCTGAGATAATTGGCGAAGCTGAAGCCGTGCACCAGCCATTCATCCTGGGTCTCCAGCATCGGGTAGTCGAGCGCTTCCAGCGCGGTGCCGGCGAGGTCCGCCTTCTTGTGCAGGATGATCTGGAAGGTGCCGTTGAGCGAGCATTCGATCGCGGTGCCGCACAGTTCGGAATCGCCCTGCGAGGCGTGGGAATCGCCGACCGACAGCAGGCCGCCCTCGACCGCCACCGGGTAATACATCGTGGCGCCCTTGCCGATCCGCCAATTGTCGATGTTGCCGCCGGTGTAGCTCGGCGGGATCGAATCGACGAACTCGGCCTCCTTCGGCGCGAGCCCGATCACGCCGAAATGCGGCCGCACCGGAATTCGCACATTCTTCAGGATGCCGTGGTTCTCCCTGACCGTCGAATGATCGACCGGGACGCCGGGATAATCGATGGTCTTGTGCACCACGCCGGACGGATCGGTCTGCGGCGTCCAGGTGAAGTTGTAGACGGCGCGGGCCCAGTTGCGTTCGCCGGTTGCGTCGACCTCGTAGATGGTGACGACCTCGCGCGGCTTCGGCTCGGTGAGCAGGTCCTTGTAGTGGAAGCCCCACGACGCCGCGGCGTTGCTGCCGAACGCCTTGCCGGAATATTTCGGGTTGGCGCAGGGCCGCGGCGCCACGTCGATGATGCGCAGCTCGAGCACATCGCCTTCCTCGGCGCCGCGCACGAACACCCTGTCTCTTATACACATCTAACACCGGCCCGGTGCAGATATGCACGCCGAGACCTTCGCCGGCGCCGCGTCCGAACAGCGAGGCGTCCATCGGGCCGGCACCGCGCCGGTTCACGCCCTTCTTCTCCTTGGTCCAGAGATAGACGCTCTCGACGCCGGGATCGCCCTTCACCATGCGCTCGGCATCGTCATTGGCGTGGTGCGTCAGTGCCTCGATCGTGATGAAGTCGCCGGAATTGATCTCGACACGTGGCTTCAATGTCTTGCTGAAATAGCCCCAATGCACGGTGTCGGCATTGGCCGGCAGATGATGATAGGCGCGCTGCGCCGGCTGGTGCTTCTCGGCGGCCGCCGCCATCTTCGGCGTCACCAGCGAGATGCCGCCGGCGGTCATCGCCGCGGCACCACCCGCCGCCGCGAAGCTCGAGCGCAGGAACGAACGGCGTTCCCGGTCGAGCGTCTCCTTGAACTGGCGATGATGCAATTCGAAGTCCGGGCAGTTCTTGTCGTCACCTGCGCACATCTTTGGCTCTCCCTTGGATCGAAAGTGTGCGCAAGAGTGCATCGCGTCGCGTCGTCCAGACATGACCAAGCGCGCCCAATAATTTGTAGGCGCGCGTGTTGTTCTCGCGACGCGAACGCCGGTGCAACGGTGCGCAGAGCAGCAGCGGCGGCCGCTCCTGCATCGCGGCATGGCCGGGATGGTCAAGAATTTGGACGCATGCGATCAAGTTGCACTGCGCTCGCCGCAGATGGCGCTGCCGTGCGACGGCGTCGCTTGCCTCTATTGCACGAGGGCTGGGCAGCGCGTGCCGCCGCAACGTGCTTGCCGCGCTCCTGCAATCGGTGCACGCTGCCTTCACGGCTCTGTGACTGGAAGGCCGCGGTGCGGCGGCCTGGAGGGATGATGGTCGCGACGACCTACCGGATTTCGGTCGATGCGATCCCGCGGCAAAACCGGCGGGAGGTGTGGCGCGAGGCGTTGTCCGGATTGCAGCTCGACTGCGAGTTGCCGGAGGCCGGCCAGTTCCAGTTCGGTGAGTTGACCGCGAAGCGTTCGACCAGCGGCGCGCAGCTCGCGCTGCTGCGTTCCACCGAGCAGCAGATCGTCTGCAACGGTCATGCGGCATCACCGGGATTGCCGGCGCGGGTTGCCATCGTCTTCCATGGTTACGGCCGCGGCAGCATCGTGTCCGGCCCACGCAGTTGCGAGTTCGCCGACAACGACGTTTCGGTGTGCGACCTGCAATCGCCCTGGCGCATGACCCTGCGCGAGGATTTCGAGGTCCTGCTGCTCGAATTGCCGCGCGAACGGCTGCTCGGCCGGCTCGGGCATAATCGCCTGCGCCTGCCGGCCGTGCTCGGCGCATCGATTGCCGCGGCGGCGGTGCGGCCGGTGATGCGGACATTGGGCGGCAATTTCGCGATCCTCGACAAGGCCGATCTCGCCACCGCCGAGGTCGCGGTCACCGAGCTCATCGCCGGCGCGCTGCTCGGCGAGACGCGGCTCGATGCGGAGGCGATGACGCAGGTCCAGGCCGGCCATTTGCGGCGGGTCGATGCCGCGATCGAGGCCCAGCTCGGCAATGCCGGCCTGACCATTGCGGACATCGCGCGGCAGGAAGGGCTGTCGCAGCGCTATTTGCAACGGCTGTTCGAGCGCCAGAGCACGACATTCTCCGCCTATGTGCGCGAGCGGCGGCTGGAGCGCTGCTGCAACGATCTGATCGATCCGAATTACGCCGACCAGCGCATCGCCGAAATCAGCTACCGCTGGGGTTTCACCGATCAAGCGCATTTCAGCCGCATGTTCAGCGCGACCTACGGCACCTCGCCGCGCGATTTCCGCAAAGCCGTGCCGCGCGATGCCGAGACCGAGCGTACGCGCGGCCGGCCGCGGCTAGCGCGCGGCTCCGCGACCGTGCTGCGGCTCGCACCAAGTCCGGTATCGCGCGAGACGATTGCGCAGCTCGAGCCGATCCTGCCGGTCGAGCCGGCGGCGGCGCCGGAAGGGCGGGACGCCTCCCATCATCATCTCAAGGTGTCCCGCGAGACCGCCCATTGGGGCTATCTCAGCCGCGCCATTCCGCCGGTCATGAGTGTGCAGTCGGGCGCGCTGGTGACGATCGAGACGCTGACCCAGCACGCCTTCGATGATTATGAGCGCATGATCAAGGACGATCCGGGCGCGGAGAGCGTGTTTCGCTGGACCGCCGAAGGCAAGTCGGTGGAGCGGCGTGGTGCCGGCCCGATGGACGGTTCGATCTTCGGCCGCGGTGCCGGCGAAGGCTTTGGCGTGCACATCTGCACCGGCCCGATCCATGTCTGCGGCGCGGAGCCGGGCGACGTGCTCGAGGTGCAGATCCTCGATATCTGGCCGCGGCCCTCCGCCAATCCGGCCTTCGCCGGCAAGTCGTTCGGCAGCAATGCCGCGGCTTGGTGGGGCTTTCAGTACAATGACCTGATCGATCCGCCGGCCAGGCGCGAGACCATCACGATCTTCGAGACCGACGCGCGGGCGGAATGGGCCCACGCCGTCTATTCCTATCGGTGGACGCCGCAGACCGATCCGTTCGGCGTGCGGCACGAGACGATGGATTATCCGGGCGTGCCGGTCGACCACGCCACCGTCGAGAAACAGCGGGGCGTGCTGGCCGGCGTGCGCATCCCGGCGCGATTGCATTTCGGCTTCATGGCGGTGGCGCCGCGCGAATCCGACATCATCGATTCGATTCCGCCCGGCTATTTCGGCGGCAATGTCGACAATTGGCGCGCCACCAAGGGCACCACGCTCTATCTGCCGGTCGCCGTGCCCGGCGCGCTGTTCTCGATCGGCGATCCGCATTTCGCGCAGGGCGACGGCGAGGTCAACGGCACCGCGCTCGAGCTATCGCTCACCGGCCAGTTTCGCTTCGTGTTGCACAAGAACGGCAAGGCCGCCAAGCCTCATGTCGAGGGGCTTGCGCATCCACTGCTGGAAACGCCGGAGGCGTGGATCCTGCACGGCTTCAGCTACGGCAATTATCTGCGGGAGCTCGGGCGGAATGCGCAGTCGGAAATCTACCAGCGTTCGTCGGTCGATCTCGCGCTGCGCAATGCGTTCCGCGCGACGCGCAAATTCCTGATGGAGTGCTATCGCCTCAGCGAGGACGAGGCGCTGGCGCTGATCTCGCTCGGTGTCGATTTCGGCGTCACCCAGGTTGCCGACGGCAATTGGGGCGTGCACGCGATCGTACCCAAGAACATGTTCGGCGGGACCGCGGCCACCTGACGCCGGCGAGATCCGCCGTCGTCAGGGCTGTTCGCGATTCGAGAAATGCCGATGGATCGGCCGATCGGCGAAGGACGTTACTCGTCCTTCTTCGCCGGCTGCGACATGCGCTCGAGACGCTCCTGCATGTCCTTCATCTGGCGGCGAAGGTCGTCGATGTTGCCGTTGTCGGGCGCGGGCTCCGGCACCTTCTCGGTCTCGGGGCCACCGCGTGGCGGCACGAACGGCTTGAACATCGAGAAAGTCTGCTGGAACAGCTCCATGTTGCGGCGGACCTGCTCCTCCAGCGGAGCAAACGGCGTCCCGCTCAGAGCACCCGCGATCTGCTTGCGGAATTTTTCCTGTTCCTTGGTCAGCGTCTCGATCGACTGTTCGAGATATTTCGGCACCACCATCTGCATGCTGTCGCCATAGAAGCGGATCAGCTGACGCAGGAAGGTGGTCGGCAGCAGGTTCTGGCCGGCCTTGTTTTCCTGTTCGAAGATGATTTGCGCGAGCACGGAGCGGGTGATGTCGTCGCCGGTCTTCGCATCATAAACGAGGAAATCCTCGCCTTCCTTCACCATCGCCGCGAGATCCTCGAGCGTCACATAGGTGCTCGTACCGGTATTATAGAGCCGCCGGTTCGCGTATTTCTTGATCGTGGTCGGTTGTTCAGATTTTGCCATGGGCTCTCACTTCAACGCCGAAGAACCTGGAACCCCACGGCATCGCCGCAGGGCTAAATGCAACGCATCGCAGCAAAGGTAAGCATTTTCAAAGCGGTTCGGCTACCGTTTTGTGCTGTGCGGTTAATTCCAAAGCATAGGATTTGCTCAGGAATGTGCCAAGAGCGTCATTTTGAGTGCGTCGCGGCGCGTTTTGCGCGTCACCGCGATTGACATGTCTCGATCAGGTTTACAGGATAGTCACCAAGAGACAGGCCCGCCAAACCGGCCGCCCGCCGTCGAGAAACCCAGCTACAACCCATAGGAGATGTCCATGTCAGACGATGTCGTCATCGTCAGCGCCGCCCGCACCCCGGTCGGCAGCTTCAACGGCGCATTCGCAACCACGCCGGCGCACGATCTCGGCGCGATCGCCATCAAGGCGGCGCTGGAGCGTGCCGGCGTCGAGGGTGGCCAGGTCTCCGAAGTCATCATGGGCCAGATCCTCACCGCGGCGCAGGGCCAGAACCCGGCTCGCCAGGCCTCGATCGCGGCCGGCATTCCGGTGGAGAGCCCGGCCTGGGGCGTCAACCAGCTCTGCGGTTCGGGCCTGCGCACCGTGGCGCTCGGCTACCAGGCGCTGCTCAACGGCGATTCGTCGATCGTCGTCGCGGGCGGCCAGGAGTCGATGAGCATGGCCCCGCACGCGCAATATCTGCGCGGTGGCGTCAAGATGGGCGGCCTCGAGCTGATCGACACCATGATCAAGGACGGCCTGTGGGATGCCTTCAACGGCTACCACATGGGCAACACCGCTGAGAACGTCGCCAAGCAGTACCAGATCACCCGCTCGCAGCAGGACGAGTTCGCGGTCGGTTCGCAGAACAAGGCCGAGGCGGCGCAGAAGGCCGGCAGGTTCAAGGACGAGATCGTCCCGGTCACCATCAAGTCGCGCAAGGGCGACATCGTGGTCGATGCCGACGAGTATCCGCGCCATGGCGCCACGATCGATGCGATGGCCAAGCTCCGCGCCGCCTTCGAGAAGGACGGCACCGTGACCGCCGGCAACGCCTCGGGCATCAATGACGGCGCCGCCGCCGTCGTGCTGATGACCGCCAAGGAAGCCGCCAAGCAGGGCAAGAAGGTGCTGGCCCGCATCGTCTCGTGGGGCCAGGCCGGCGTCGATCCCAAGATCATGGGCACCGGTCCGATCCCCGCCTCGCGCGCCGCGTTGAAGAAAGCCGGCTGGAACATCGCCGACCTCGATTTGATCGAGGCCAACGAGGCGTTCGCCGCGCAGGCCTGCGCGGTCAACAAGGATCTCGGCTGGGATCCGGCCAAGGTCAACGTCAATGGCGGTGCGATCGCGATCGGTCATCCGATCGGCGCATCGGGCGCGCGCATCTTGAATACGCTCGTTTATGAAATGCAGCGCCGCGACGCCAAGAAGGGCCTCGCGACACTGTGCATCGGCGGTGGCATGGGCATCGCCATGTGCGTTGCACGCGACTGAACAAAAGGCAGCGAGGCCGGCTAGGTGATGAAAAGATCATCTGTCAACCACGGCGCGAACTGATAGAAAAGATGCCCGGCTTTGCGCCGGGCATTTTTGTTTCGAGGGCATGATCCGGACCCGGCGAGCCGCGTTAGCGCAAAGGGCGAAGCGGCTTCCCGAAAAGGTCATGCTCAAAAGGGAGCTAAAGCGCGATGACGATTCAGCCTGATGTCATTGCGCTTTGTTGAGTGAGTGCGAAGGCCGGAGTGATCCGGCCATAAAAGACGGCCAAGGAGGAGACGGACATGGCACGTGTTGCATTGGTGACGGGCGGAACGCGAGGCATCGGAGCTGCTATCAGCAAGGCGCTGAAAGCGGCCGGCTACAACGTGGCGGCAAGCTACGCCGGTAATGATGCCGCGGCGGAGAAGTTCAAGGCAGACAACGGGATTCCCGTCTACAAGTGGGATGTCGCATCGTTCGACGCCTGCGCGGCCGGTGTGAAGAAGGTCGAAGCCGAACTCGGCCCGATCGACGTGCTGGTGAACAATGCCGGCATCACCCGCGACACCGCCTTCCACAAGATGACGCTGGAACAGTGGAATGCCGTGATCAACACCAACCTCGGCTCGCTGTTCAACATGACGCGCCAGGTGATCGAGGGCATGCGCGCCCGCAAATTCGGCCGCGTCATCTGCATCTCGTCGATCAACGGCCAGAAGGGCCAGTTCGGCCAGGTCAACTATTCGGCGGCGAAGGCCGGCGACATCGGCTTCACCAAGGCGCTGGCGATCGAGAACGCCAAGGGTGGCATCACCGTCAACGTGATCGCGCCCGGCTACATTAACACCGAAATGGTTCAGGCGGTGCCGAAGGACGTGCTGGAGAAGAACGTGATCCCGCAGATCCCGGTCAATCGCCTCGGCGAACCCGAGGAGATCGCGCGCGCGGTGGTCTTCCTGGCGGCCGACGATGCCGGCTTCATCACCGGCTCGACCTTGACCATCAATGGCGGCCAGTATCACGCCTGACGCGACTGGCGTCGTCGCGCCGCAGGCGCACTATTGATGAAGTCGTGATGCCCGGCCTTGTGCCGGGCATTTTCGTCTTTACAACCGCGAGGCACGAAGCAAAGACGTGGCCGGCCGCGACATAGGCGAGCGGAAGCAACGCCGTCCTCCGGACGGCTATGCCGGTCACCACGGATTGAATGCAAATGACGACCCGGACTGCCACCCTTGTCGGATTGACCGCCATCCTGATGTGGTCGCTGCTGTCGGTCATGACGGTCGCGACCGGGACGATACCGGCGTTCCAGCTCGCCGCCATGACCTTTGCGATCGGCGCCGCGGTCGCGTTCGCGAGCTTCCTGTTCCGTCCCAAGGCGTTCGGCGCCTTGAAGCAGCCGCTGCTCGCCTGGGTCGTCGGCGTCGGCGGCCTGTTCGGCTATCACGCACTGTATTTCCTGGCGCTGCGCTTCGCGCCGCCGGCCGAGGCCGGCCTGCTCAACTATCTCTGGCCGCTGTTGATCGTGCTGTTCTCCTCGCTGCTGCCGGGCGAGCGGCTTGCGATCCATCATATCGTCGGCGCGCTGCTCGGCCTTGTCGGCACCGTGCTGCTGTTTGCCGGTAATACCGGCAGCTTCACCAGAGAACAGATTCCAGGTTTCGCGGCGGCCTTCGTCGCGGCATTCGTATGGGCCGCTTATTCAGTGATGTCGCGTCGGCTCAAGGCGGTGCCGACCGACGCGGTGGCGGGCTTCTGCCTTGCGACCGCCGTGCTCGCGGCCGCCGTGCACATGATGGTGGAGACCACTGTGTGGCCGGCAACACCGCTGCAATGGCTTGCGGTCACGGCGCTCGGTATCGGTCCGGTCGGCGCCGCGTTCTTTGCCTGGGATATCGGCATGAAGCGCGGCGACATCCGCGTGCTCGGTGCCGCGTCCTACGCCACGCCGCTGCTCTCGACCGCGTTCCTGATCCTTGCGGGCTTTGCCAAGCCCAGTGCCAACATCGCGATCGCTGCGATCCTGATCGCCGGCGGCGGGCTGATCGCGGCGAAGGACATGGTGTGGAAGCGATGAGGTCGATCCTCTTCGTCATTCCGGGCCTGCGTGCTGCGCACGCATCCCGGAATGACGAGTTAGGCCGGCTCCCAGCCCTTCGGCGCCAGCTCGAACTTCGAAAACTCGAATCCGGGCGCAACCGTGCAGCCGACCAGCGTCCAGTCGCCGCTGCTTTCGGCGGCCTGCCAGGCGTCCGCCGGCACGATCGCCTGCGGTTGTTCGCCGCGCGCGACATCTGGTCCGAGCGTGATCGAATGCGGCGGCTCGCCGCCCCGCGCGATCCGCAAGGTCAGCGGCGCGCCGGCGTGATAGTGCCAGATTTCGACCGCGTCGACGCGGTGCCAGTGCGAGCGC
>BFBZ01001477.1_pt1 | contig 15560 bp, 14 predicted proteins | sample 1888401 | NCBI WGS metagenome assembly BFBZ01 (sample SAMD00112614, study PRJDB3348) | symbiont metagenome | host: Chara braunii | reverse complement strand
CGCCGGGCCACACCGCCGCGATCAGCGGATTGATGACGCCGAAAACTTCCACCAGCGCTACCAGCGTCGCGATGCCGATGACGACGCCCGGCACGACGATCGCGGCGGCAAAGAGCCCGTCGAAAATGGCTCGGGTGCGGGCGCCGAGCCGTTCCATGCCGATTGCCGCCATCGTGCCGAAGATCGCCGCCAGCGCCGCGCTGGTGAAGGCGATGATCAGGCTGTTGCGCAGGGCTTCCATCAAGAAGGTGTTGGAGAGCGCCCGCCCATACCATTGCGTCGAGAAGCCCGTGAACTCGCTCGCATTGCGGCCCGCATTGAAGGAAAACAGCACGACGAGCGCGATCGGCGTATAGAGAAACAGATAGACGAAAGTAACGAGCGCGCGCATCAGACGAGATCCACCTGGCGGGTGCCGGCAACGCGCCAGGCGATGCGCATGGCAACAAGCAAGACGATGACGACGACGGCAACGAGGGTGACAGCGATCGCCGATCCGAACGGCCAGTTGCGTGACTGAAGGAAGAGATCGACCAGCGCATTGCCGATAAAGAACACCTTGCCGCCGCCGAGAAGCTGCGGAATGAGGTATTCGCCGAGCAGCAGGATGGTGACCAGGGCAACACCGGTCATGACGCCGGGCAGGGATAGCGGCAGCGTAATGCCGAAGAAGGTGGATATGGGTTTGGCGCCGAGATCGGCGGATGCCTCCAGCAGCCGACGGTCGAGCTTTTCGAGGCTGACATAGATCGGCATGATCATCAGCGGCAGGTAGCCATAGACAATGCCGAGCAGCACGGCGCCAGGTGTGTTGATGAGCCTGACATTCTCTATCCCGAAGAATTCGAGCAGATGCGGAATGCCGCGTGCGCCGAGCAGATACATCCAGGCGTAAGTGCGAACGAGCAAGCTGGTCCAGAAGGGAACGACGACGAGGGAAACCAACAGCAACCGGCGCTGCGGGCTTGCCTTGACGGCGAGATAATAGGCAACCGGATACGCAACCAGCAAACAGGCAGCAGCACCGATCGGCGCCAGGATCAGCGTATTGACGAAGGCCGTTGCCCGCGCGCCGAGATTGGCGAATTGTTCAAAGGTAAATGCCGCCTGATATCCGCCTTCCGGGGCACGCTCGCCGAAGGCAAAGACGATGATGGCGATGAAGGGCAGCACCAGGAAAACGAACAACCAGATACTTGCCGGGCCGACAAGGGCAGCAGTGACGAGGCGCCGTTTTGTGGCAGAGGTGAGGGGCATCGAGAGGTTCTTTATCCGCCGGTTCGGAAGGCGAGGCCGGTCCCTTGCCACCAAGGCGGGCAGGGACCGGAGTTGGGCGAAGGCGATCAGGCTGACTTGAAACGAGCCATCAGTTCGGCGCGGTTCGGATCGGTCAACGTTGCCGCCGCGCCGAATTCCAGCGGTGTCAGCGCGGCCTCGTCAGGATAAACGATCTTGTTCGAGGTGATCTCCTTCGGCAGCAGCGCGATGACACGGCTATCGGTCGTCGGCGCACCGTTGGCGATGTGCTCCTTTACGGCATTCTTCGGGTCCATCAGGTAGTTGAGCAGAGCGTAGCCCGCCGCCTTGTTCGGGGCATCCTTCGGGATCGCGTAATAGTCGGTCCAGATCTCGCCGCCATCCTTGCCGAGCACATAGGCAAGCTCCGGCATGTCACGGTTGAGCTGCGCGCCATCATTGGTCCAACACATGGTCAGCCAGGCGTCCGTCGAACGCATCGACGGCTGATAGTCGGAGTTGATCGCGAAGAGATGCGGCTTGACCTTGATGAGCAGCTCTTCGGCCTTGGCGAGTTCTTCCGGCTTGATCGAATTGAAGTCGTAGCCGAGGGAAACGAGCGCGCTGCCGATAGTGGTCAACTGATAGTCATGCACCATGGCGCGGCCATCGGCTTCGGTCTGGGCAATCTCGAAGAAATCCTTCCAGCTTGAAAGCTTGGTCTTGAGCTTGTTGGTGTTCACGGAGAAGCCGGTTGTGCCCCAGTTCTTCGGCACGGCATAGGTCTTGCCGTCGATCTGCCCTTCCTTGGTAAAGCGCGGGCTTTCGGTCGCCTGGCTGAAGTTGGGGATCTTCGAAAGATCGAGTTCGTCGATAAGGCCAAGCTTGTGATGGGTCGAAATCGTATAGTTTGTCGGCACGAAGAGCGACCAGCCGGACGCGCCTGCCTGCAATTTCGCGAGCATTTCCTCATTCGAGCCGAAGACGTTGACCTCGACGGCGACGCCTGTCGCGGCCTTGAAGTTCTCGAAAGTGGCGGGGTCGTGATAGTTCGGCCAGGTCGCGATCGACATCTGCGTGCCGAGCTCACCGGCGGCATAGGCCGGTGTCGAAAGCGCACCCGGGAAGCGCGACAGAACCGCCGCCGCAAGGCCGAGGCCGGTGATGTTCAGGAAGTGGCGGCGGCTGACGGAGCCGCGCTTCAGGCGCATGAATTCGTCCATGAAGCCTTCGGCGGAAATGGGGAGATTGTCCTTGTAATCCTTGCTCATGATGCTGTTCCCTTGTTTTGGCTTATGCATTCGATGCTGGAAAGACATGTATGGCTTTGGGGTCGAAGCCGAGGAAAACCTCCTCGCCCGGCGCCACGAGATCGCTGTCGCTCATGCTGCGGCGATCGGCGGTGATCAGGAAATCGCCAAGCCCCGGAACGGTGACGGCATATTCCGCCGACGAGCCGAGGAAGATGCGATGCGTAACCGTGCCCTTGAACGACGCGCCCGTCGTCGCCCGGGTGCGGGCCAGGTGAATTGCTTCCGGCCGAAGGGCCGCAATTGCTGCGCCGGGAGAGAGGGGTTTGCCGGCCGCAATCGCGGAGCCATCCGCGAGGCGAAGCGTCGTGCCGTCCGCTTCCATCGTCGCGGCAATCCGGTTGGTCTTGCCGACGAAATCAGCAACGAAGAGATCGGCCGGTCGATCGTAGACTTCCTGCGGCGTCCCAAGCTGGCGGATGCGGCCGGCGCTCATGACGCAGACGATATCGGCCATCGAGAGCGCCTCTTCCTGGTCGTGGGTGACGAGGACGAAGGTGATGCCGAGCTCGCGCTGCAGCGTCTGCAATTCGATCTGCATGGCCGAGCGCAGCTTTTTGTCGAGCGCGGCCAGCGGCTCATCGAGCAGAAGAACGGAGGGGCGATTGACGATGGCGCGCGCCAGCGCCACGCGCTGCTGCTGGCCGCCCGACATCTCGTGGATCCGCCGTTTGGCAAAGCCGCCGAGTCGGACCATCTCCAGTGCCTCGGCAACGCGGCGGTCGATCTCCGCGGACCTGATCTTCGGGCGCATCTGCTTCAGCCCATAGGCGACGTTCTGCTCGACGTTGAAATGCGGAAACAGCGCGTAATGCTGGAACACCATGTTGACGGGACGGCGGAAGGCCGGAACGCCATTCATCTCGCGCCCGTCGATCAGCACCGTGCCTTCGCTCGGCTGCTCGAAGCCGCCGATCATGCGCAGGCATGTCGTCTTGCCGCAGCCTGATGGACCGAGCAGCGCCAGGAAGGCGCCCTTGGGCACATTGAGGTTGATGTCCGTCACGGCGGTCACGGCGCCATAGGCCTTGGTGACCGAACGGAATTCGATATCGTTCGTCGAAGCGGATGCCACGTCTGTTCCCTGCGGTTGGTCTGGAATTGGCAGTCTTTACTGCTCTAATGCCACCGTCGTTAAGGAAAGAGTAAGCCTGAGCTTCCTGCAAGGTATATACCCCGAAAGAGGTATTTCCGTGCAAAATGCTTCGTGGGAGGTGTATATGGAAACTGCGCTGTATTGCGCAGGGCGGCAGAGGGGATCCGTCAGATGAGCACCGACCTGGAGGGCCTTTTTGCTGCCTTCAGCGCCACGATCGGCAGACCGGCGATGGCGGATGCCGAGTTCGGAGAGACCTTTCGTCAAATGATGGCGGCGCTTGTGCGCTTCGACTATGTCGTCGTCTTCGCCTATCGCGGCAAGGAGCGGCCGATCGATCTTTACAGCACCTTCGACCCTGAAGAGCATATCGTCTTTGTGACGCTCTATCAGGCCGGTCCCTATCTGCTCGACCCCTTCTATCATACGGCGCGCGAGCGCCGTGAAGGCGTGCTCAGGATGCGGGAACTGGCGCCGGACCGCTTCTTTTCCAGCGAATATTACCGCACTTACTATGTCCAGACCGGTCTTGCCGAGGAGATCGGCTTCTTCGTGAATGCCGGTGAAGATGTCACGATCGTGCTGTCGCTGATGCGGCGCGAGACGACCGGCGTGTTTCCGCCGGCCGAATTCATGACGCTTAGGAAAGTCGAGCCACTCGTGACTGACATGGTGAGGCATTATTGGTCCGGCCTTGCGCCGCGCTTCGATGCGCAATTGGCGGCCGGCGGCAGGAGCAGGCGCAAGCTTGGCCAGACCGGAAACACTCCGCCTGCGGATGCCGTCTGGCGGGACCTCAACCTGACGAGCCGCGAGACTGCCATCGTCGAGCTGGTATTGCAGGGGCATTCATCGGAATCGATCGGGCTCAAGCTCAATATCTCGACGGGTACGGTGAAGGTTCATCGGCGCAATGTCTACCGCAAGCTCGGCATTTCCTCCCAGACACAGCTGCTCTCGCTGTACCTGAAGAACCTTTCATAGGTTGGTCAAAAAGCATCCATTCTTGTGGCGATGCCTCGACACGGTCGAGCGCTGCCACTGCACGCGGACCTTCAACTGCCTGAATGGCGAGATCGGTGCCGGCAGCCGCCGCAGCCCCGGTCGGAATAATCCCGGGCTATCGTAAGCTTGGCGTTTACGATAGCGGGATATAGGTGTCGAATTCAGAGAGATAATCCGACTTGCCAAGTCGGATTTGCAGAAGGATTGCCGCAAGAGTGCGTCTTATATTTCGCTACCTCAAGTTCGCGGTCTTGACGGTAGCCATCGTGTGGATCGCGGCGGCTGCCATCATCTGTGTGCGCGGCATTACCATGCGCTATGACAAGGCCGATATTGCGGTGGTCTTCGGCAACGCGCTTTACGGCGATGGGACCCCGAAGCCGATCTTGGCGTCTCGACTGGATGTCGCCGTGAATTGCTATCAGACGGGATATTGCGCAAAACTTTTTGTCAGCGGCAGTATCGACGGCCCGGGCCTCGATGAAGCAGCCGCGATGCAGACCTATCTATTGGCACGCGGCATTCCGGCCGATCGCATCATCGTCGACAACAAGGGCGACAACACGCTGGCAACGGCTCGCAATGCGATCGACTATATGCGGGAGCATCAGATTTCCCGCGTCATGCTGGTAAGCCAGTACTATCATCTCCCGAGGGCGCAACTCGCATTCGAGCGGGTGGGTGCCTCCGAGGTATATGGGACGTTTCCACACGCGTTTCAGATTCGCGATCTCTATTCGAGCTGGAGAGAAGTGCCCGCATTTGCAATTTACAGCATCAGGCTGGCGTTGAACCCGGATTCAAAACCCATTTCCTTCAGGCCGATGCAATTCATTTTGAGCGTCTTCGCCGCGCAATAGCCGCTACCGATTACATCGCTGTATTCGCAATGAAGTTCCGCTGCCGTCTCGGTATCCGCTTCCTCGTGCCGGCATATTAGAGTCTCGTCCTCAGCGAGGCCTGTTTGAAAAAGCTCGTCATAGGAGTATCCGTCGAGCCTATTTGTCTGGTCTCAAGAATCGACTCCACATACAAGCGATGAGGGTCAATGCTGCGTTCGATTTCACGCAATAGTGAATCGACGCCACATTTCACGTTTCGAAATAATGGTGGCTTCTTTATATCTAGGTGGAACCAAATGATGTTTTCGGGGTTACTAGCGACCCAGGGGGATTGCATGACACAGGTGAACCCGAAGGTACTCGTCGTCGAAGACGAACCTTTGCTACTGATGACGGCGATCGATATCGTCGAGGGTGCCGGTTTTGAAGCTGTTTCCGCTCGCAATGCCGACGAAGCCATCCGCCTCCTCGAGAGTGTTCCGGACATACGGATATTGTTTACCGACATTCACATGCCGGGGTCCATGGACGGCCTGAAACTGGCAGCCGCAGTGCGTGAGCGTTGGCCGCCGATCGAGATCATCGTCGCCTCCGGCATGACACGGCCCGAGGCGACGCAGATGCCGGAGCGCAGCGTTTTCTTTTCAAAGCCGTACGATCCCCGCAATGTCTCGGATGCGCTCCTCAAGTTCAGCGCATGACGGCATCGGTTGCCGTGTGAGCGAATAGTCGCCCCACCTCCTTCACTCGGCTCATCGCTAGCCCAATGCATTTCCGACACGGCCGCTACGCTGGACAGGCTAAACTCAAGGCTGCCTTCTCAAACCATCACCCCCCGCTCGGAACAAAAGCTCGCTGCCAGAGTTCGAGATAGCAGTGGCATTGATGGAGAAAGACATGAATGAGGACGATATCAGGAAGGCTGCCTATGCCCGCTGGCAAGCGGAAGGTGAGCCGGAAGGCCAGCACGAACGCCATTGGCGCGAAGCCGAGGAAGAGTTGACGTCAGGCAGCGATGAGCACACCTCGGCACCCTCCAGGGATCATGCAGACGATTCAATATCCTCGCCTTCCGAAGATGATGGCGAGACGAGTTCAGAAGCCATTCCTGCGCGCGGGAATGGGCAAAGAGGCTTCAAGCCCGGCGAGCTTGCCTCAGAGAACAAATAGGCCTGGTGCAAATACCGAAAGGCGGCGTCTGCTTCTTGCGGTCACGCGCCGGAAGAGCCGGCGCAATAATGCTCCCATCAAGCGGACAGCTGATCACCGGAAAACATACAATCGAAGGAGCCTACCATGACAAAGCGTCAGCCGGTGTCGGCGACAGCACATGTTTCGAGTGCTTCAAAGACACCAAAAAGCAATAGAATTCGCTCCGACAAAGGCAACAGAACAGCCTATAAACGCGGTGCAGATGCGGGCAGAAAGACGGACTCGCAACCGGCCAACCCCTATCCGGACGGCAGCGATGCCGCCAAGACTTTCGAACATGGGCAGCTGGATGCTCAAAAGGTCAGGAGCAACGACAAGCCGCCTGGGAGGTAGTCCGCCTTTCTCGGGTTGCCCGGCAACGGAGATGATCTTCATGGCCGCAAGTGACCCGCGACCTGTGATGCAAGATTATTCAAACGCTGTTTGATAATTAGCGCCTGGAAAGCGGACTCCCCTACTCCAACGCAGAATCGATTCCCAGGGCGGCGAGCGCCGGATTGGCGGCCATGGGCGTCTTGCTGATGGTCGCGCGCCAGGAGGCGCCTGACGTGCCGGGCTGCATGACGATGGCGATCGGCAGGGCGGCGGCGCCGAGCGCCGGCAGTTCGGCGGCATGTTCCGCCCGCATCAGGCGCGGATGGCTGTTGGAGTGCCGGTGCGTCATCGTGGGTAGCAGCGGCGTTGCGGCAGCGATGATTCCGTCCAGCAATTCCAAGGGCAGGCCGCCGCCGATGACGACGGTATCGGGGTCGAGCATGGCTTCGACGTTGCGGATGGCGATCTTCAAATATTGGCCGGCCTCCTGTTGCCAGGCGAGCAATCGAGCGTCGCCAGCGCGAAAACAGGCGGCCAGCTCTTCGGCGGGCACCTCGTCCGGCGTGCGCGTCGGGCCGCAGATGGTTTCAGCCGCCGAATAGAACGAGACATATTGCTCCAGGCAACCGCGGCTGCCGCAAGGGCAAAGCCGGCCGCCGGGCTTGACGATCATATGGCCGATTTCCCCGGCGCCCCCGAAAGCGCCGCGATAATGATGGCCGTCCATAACGAGGCCGCCACCGACGCCCAGATTGAAATGCAGGTAGAAGAAGCTGCGGGCGACGCGGCCAATGCCGTAGAGGCGTTCGCCGATGGCCGCCACGGTCGCGTCGTTTTCGACGAAGGTTCGCACGCCGGTCAGTTCTTCAAGCTTTGCCGCCAGCGGAAATTTGGTCCATTCGTCGGCTTCCTGAACCTTGTCATACCAGAACGTGCCGTTCTCAACTGTCCCCGGAACGCTGCAGCCGATGCCCCAGATCTTCTGCCGCTGTATCTCCGACGTCTCGACAAGCCGGTTCACCAGAGTGCCGAGTGTCTGGGCGATCAAGGCGGGCTCGCGCTCGATCAGATCCTGCGCCTCGCTGGCGACGACCGTGCCGGTGAGGTCGACGAGGACGCCGGAAACCCGGCGATAGGCGAGAGACAGGCCAATCGTATAGCCGCCCGCCGGATCGAGTGACAGCTCGACGGCGGGTTGTCCGCGCTGTCCCAAACGCTTGCCCTGCTGGCGAATCAAGCCGGCAACTTCCAGTTCCGACGCAATGTTGGAGATCGCCTGAACGGTAAGGCCAATCGTCTTTGCCAGTTCCGTGCGCGTGATTGGTCCGCCACGACGCACGGCATCGAAGACCGCGCGGCGATTGAGCGTGCGGGTCTGCGCCAGATTGGTGCCCGGCATTGCGCCGTCGCGATCTGCTGAAGTGGCCATGCCTGTTCTCTCATCAAAGCTCCGGTTGCAAGATATTCAAAAACCGTTTAATTAAAAAGTGTTGTGTTATTAGTCATGTGACACCTCGTTGCGGGCAAACGTGCCGGCACAGCCTTGGTCGGCATGCAAGGGCTTTCGGTTGACCGGAATGGCGGCGTCGGGAGTTCCTGTCCGGCAAGCTCCGGTCATGTCGGCTGCAAACACGAAGAGCATGCATCAGCTGAATATTCGAAGAGACGGAGCTCTCCAAAGGCTCAACTTCTTTCGAGTAATTAGTAACCAGATAGTTATGTAGTGACTGAGTTTGACCTTTGCCTCGCTCCCGAGGCCGGCTCTTGTCGCTGTTGAAAAATTGCTGAGATGGGCACTCCCCACGTTCTTGAATAGAGCGTTGCTGGAGGGGAAGTTCTTATTATCTCATTTCATAAATACAAATAAAATCAACATATTATTGAGATTATTGAGCCGTTTCATGCCCTTAGGGTAGATGATGAGAAATCATGCGCCACCGGTTCACAATTTCCTGGCGCCGATGCTGGCGATTTTTAAGTTTGGCTAGGTCAGCGCCGCTTGACAGGAGAATTTTGCCGCTGTTAGCTATTCACCAAATGGTTATTTATAAAAAAACCTGAGGGGCTAAAACGTGCAGGCTATGATCGGTATAGAGGGTGTCTCGAAGTCCTTCTCCACGAAGGGCGCCGGTCTCGTCACCGCCTTGAACACGGTTAATCTCACAATCCAGGACAATGAGTTCTTCACCCTGCTCGGCCCCTCGGGTTGCGGAAAGACGACGCTGCTGCGTCTGATCGGCGGGTTTGAGGCGCCGACGACGGGAAAGATCCGCATCGGTGATATCGACGCGGCCTCGTTGCCGCCGCAGAAGCGGCCTGTCAACACGGTGTTCCAGAGCTATGCGCTCTTCCCGCATATGACGATTGCCGAGAACGTTGCCTTCGGCCTGCAAATGCTCAAGGTACCGAAGGCCGATGTCGATCAGCGGGTGCGCGCAGCGCTAAGCATGGTGCGGCTCGACAATTATGCCTCGCGCAGCCCGCGCCAGCTTTCCGGCGGACAGCAGCAGCGCGTGGCGCTCGCCCGGGCGCTTGCGCCGCGTCCGAAGGTATTGCTGCTCGACGAGCCTTTGTCGGCGCTGGATCTGAAGCTCCGCAAGGAAATGCAATCCGAGCTGAAGCGCCTGCAGCGCGAGACCGGCATCACCTTCATTCTGGTCACGCATGATCAGGAAGAGGCGCTGGCAATGTCCGATCGTATCGCCGTCATGTCGGCTGGCAATATCCTGCAGGTGGGTGAGCCCAGGGAAATCTACGATAATCCGCAAAGCCATTTCGTGGCGGACTTCATCGGCGAATCCAACGTCATCCCGGGCATAGTTCTTGGCCGCGATCCCGCCATCATGGTTGCAGTGCGTCCGGAGCGGGTTGCCGTTTCGCCCGCCATCAATGCGGGGCAGGGGCGGGCCAGGGGCACGATCGCTTCCGTCACCTTTCTCGGTCTCGACACGCTCTATGAGGTCACGCTCGACGGCGGCAGCAAGGTCCGCAGCCGTTGCCGCGACGCCGAGCTTTCCCTGACTGCTGGGCAGTCTGTTGTCGTCGATTGGCCGAGTGGCGTCGAACGCCAGCTGTTGAATTGAGTGGAGGCGGTCTTGTGAACGAAAATCGCACTCTGGCTCTGATTGCCCCGGCCTTCCTGGTTATCGGCATCTTCATGGTGCTGCCGCTCTGCATCGCCGTTGTCTATTCCTTCATGACCGCCAACCCCTATGGCGGCGTGACGATGCCGCTGACGTTCGATGCCTATGTGCAGTTCCTGTTCCGGCGCGATTTCGACGATAGCTTGATGTTCTCGTGGAGCTACGTGATCATTATCCTCCGCTCCATCTATCTGGCGGCAGCAACGACGATCCTCTGTCTTGCGCTTGGCCTGCCTGTCGCTTGGTATATCGTTTGCCAATCGCCCGAGCGGCGGCGCATCCTGCTGTTCTTCGTGACGCTGCCGTTCTGGATCAACACACTGATCCGCACCTATTGCTGGGTCTTGATCCTGCGCGATGAAGGGCTGGCAAACGGCTTCCTGAAATCGCTTGGTGTGATCACCGATCCGTTGCCGCTGCTCTATAATGACGGTTCGATCCTGCTGGGCCTGGTCTATACTTCCCTGCCCTTCATGATCCTGCCCGTCTATTCGACGCTCGAGCGCATCGATCCCCGGCTGATCGAAGTGGCATACGATCTCTACGCCAATCGCTATGCCGTCTTCCGCCGGGTGATCTGGCCGCTGGCCAAGCCCGGTGCGCTGGTTGGCGCCAGCCTCGTCTTTGCACCTGCTCTCGGCTCTTTCCTGGCGCCGGATCTGCTCGGCGGCGGCAAGAAGCTGCTGATCGGCAGCCTCGTGCAGATGCAGTTCACGACATCGCGCAACTGGCCGTTCGGTGCTGCACTCTCGATCGTCGTGACGGTAGGCGTATTGCTGATCTTCCTTGCCCGGGCCCGCAAGGTGCCGGAGGAGGGCCGTTCATGAAGACCGCGAGACCCTTCGATTGGCGCCATACGCCCGGCCTTTCAGCCTTCACCGCCGTCATCATGCTGTTCTTTTACGCGCCGCTGGCGATCCTGTTGATCTACTCCTTCAATGCCAACCAGCTGGTGACGGTCTGGAGCGGCTTCAGTTTCCATTGGTTCGTCGACGTCGCGGCCAATACCGATATCCGCCGCGCTGCCTTCAACAGCATTATCATCGCGATTGCCGCGACCGTCGCTTCGACCCTGATCGCTACGGCCGGAGCTCTCGCGCTAGAGCGCGGCAAGCTGCGATTTGGCCGGGCGACGGTGACGGCGATGATCGCGCTGCCGCTGATCGTGCCTGAGATCATCGTGGCGATCATGACGCTGATCTTCTTCTCGATGGTCGGCATGCATAATGGTCTCGTCAATCTCATCATCGCCCATACCGTCTTCTGCATCCCGTTTGCGCTGCTGCCGGTGCAGGCCCGCCTGCGCGATATGGGCGGCGCGCTGGAAGAGGCGGCGCGCGATCTCTACGCCAGCGAGTGGCAGCTGTTCCGGCGCGTGACACTGCCGCTCTTGATGCCGGCAATTTCGGCCGGCGCCTTGATGGCCTTCGTCGTCTCGCTCGACGATTTCCTGATCAGCCTAATGGTGTCCGGAGCCGGCTCCACGACGCTGCCGGTCTATGTCTACGGCATGATGCGGCTTGGCGTGACGCCGGAGGTCAATGCCATCTCCACCATTCTGCTTGCGGTCTCGCTGGTCTTCGTCACGGCGTCGCTTTTGCTCGGACGACGAAGCCAGAAGGCAGAACAATAATCTCTAGGCAAAAATAACAGAGAGGGAACCATGACCAAAATGAAGAAACTGCTCCTGAGTGCCAGCCTGCTTGCATGCGTCGCCTGCGCCATGCCGCATGCGGCTTTTGCCGATGCCGGCGTCCTGCATATCTATAATTGGACCGACTATACCTCCGACGAGATGGTCAAGAAATTCGAGGCGGAAACCGGCATCAAGGTGACGATCGACACCTATGATTCCAACGAAACCGCTCTTGCCAAGATTAGCTCCGGCGCATCCGGCTATGACGTGATGATCATCAGCAACGACTTCGTGCCGATCTTCGCCAGCCAGGGCCTGCTGCAGGATGTCGGCGTCGCCTCGATGCCGAACTTCAAGAACCTGGAGCCGAAATGGCAGAAGCGTCCGTGGGACGTCGATGCCAAATACTCGGTTCCGTGGGTATGGGGAACGACGTCATACTCGGTGGATACCGCCATCTACAAGGGCCCGACCGATAGCTTAAAGGCGCTGTTCGAGCCATCCGCCGACCTCAAGGGCAAGATCGGCATGTTCGGCTCGCCAAGCGAGGTTATGTCGCTGGCATTGCTTTATCTCGGCAAGGACCAATGCAACGTCAACCCGGCCGACCTGAAGCAACTCGACGCCTTGCTCCAGGCACAAAAATCCTTCGTGAAGGTCTATAATTCCGACGGAACGACGGAGCGCCAGGTTTCCGGCGAAACCGTCATGCACGAGCAATGGTCGGGCAAGGCGCTGGCTGCGCGCCAGCAGAAGTCGACCATCAAATACGTCATTCCCAAGGAAGGCGTGATCGGCTGGATGGACAATGTGGCCGTTCCGAAGGGCGCTCCCGATCTGGAGAACGCCAAGAAGTTTCTGAACTTCCTGATGGACCCCGAGAACATCGCCCTGCAGCAGAAGTCGACCGGCTATCAGAGCGCGGTCGCCGGATCGAACAAGTATCTGCCGCCGGAAGTCGGCAACTCACCGGAATTCAACCCGCCGTCCGACCTCAAGATCGTCTTCGCACCCTCCTGCCCGGAAAAGGCGACGCGCGCCTATGACCGGATCTGGACGGACCTGCGCCAGTAACACCGACCATCGGACAGGCCGCGCGTGGCGGCCTGTCGACAACGACGAACCGCGAGGGATGGCCGTTCAGCCGGCCGCCGCCGCAATAGAATAGGGAACAGAGTGCCATGAATCAGACCGTTCACCCCGCTGCGGCGCAAGCCGGCGTTGCTGCACCGCCGCCGCCAACCTACCTGAAGGCTCTTTCGCCGCTGACCGCGGATGAAATCCGCATCGTTGCCGATGTCGTCAAGGCCGATCCGGAGCTGGGACCGGCTGCGCTCTTTGAAAATATCGATCTTCGCGAGCCGACGCCGGCGGAATATCGCGCTCATCTGGAAGGCAAGACCTTGCCCCGCGAGGCGCGTGTCAACGTCAATCATATCGACAAGCCGGGCGTTTGGCAGTTGATCATCTCGCTTGCCGATAGATCGATCGTCGGCCGCAAGCATTTCCCGACGGCTCGCGCCGGCTTCATGGTCGAGCAGATGCTGAGCGTCGAGGTCAACGTCAAGAACGATCCGCGCTTCATCGAGGCCTGCCGCAAGCGCGGTATCGACGACATGACCGGCGTCATCGTCGACTCCTGGTCCGGCGGCAATTTCGGCCACAAGGATGAAGAGGGCCGGCTGATCTCGCACACTTTCTCATGGCTACGTGTTCACGAGTTTGGAAATTACTATGCGCATCCGATCGAGGGTCTGAACGCCGTGATCGACGTCAAGACCGGTGAGGTTCTGCGCGTCGACGATCATCCCGATCATCCGCCGATCCCGATGACGCGTTATGACTACGACCCCGAATTCCTGCCCGCACCGCCGGCGCCGCTTAAGACGCTCGATGTCGTGCAGCCCGAGGGTGTCAGCTTCACCATCGATGGTCATGCGATTTCCTGGGACAAGTGGACGCTGGCGATCGGCTTCACACCGCGCGAAGGCCTGGTACTGCACGATATCCGCTATGACGGACGTTCCGTCGTTCGCCGGGCTGCAATCGCCGAGCTGGTCGTGCCCTATGGCTCGCCGCTCTTCGGCCATGCCCGCCAGAATATTTTTGACGTCGGCGAATATGGCTTCGGCAAGCTGACCAATTCGCTCAAGCTCGGCTGCGATTGCCTGGGCACCATCCATTATCTCGATGCCCATGTGAACGGCATCAAGGGTGAAGCCGTTACCATCGAAAAGGCGGTCTGCATCCACGAGGAAGATACCGGTATCCTCTGGAAGCATTGGGACTTCCGTACCGGCCGCACCGTGCTGAAGCGCGGCCGCAAGCTGGTGATCTCCTCGATCTGCACGGTGGGCAATTACGAGTATGCGCAATACTGGTATCTGGACCTGGCGGGCGAGATCGAATTCGAAATGAAGGCGACCGGCATCGTCAACACCAATGCCTGCCATCCCGGCCAGCCGGACAAGTACTCGGTCGAAATCCAGCCGGGGCTCGGCGCGCCGATCCATCAGCATGTGTTCTGCGCCCGCCTCGACATGGCCGTCGATGGTTCGGGTAACAGCGTTGTCGAGACCAACTCCTACATGGAGCCGACGAGCGCCACAAACCCCTACGGCAATGCCTTCTATGCCGAGGATACCGTGCTGAAGACGGAACTTGCGGCGGCCCGCAGAGCTGATCTCTCCACGCATCGCAGCTGGAAGGTCGTCAATCCCAACAAGCTCAATCACGTCGGCAAGCCCGTGGGCTACAAGCTGCATGCGCCCAATTGCGTCACGCCGATGATCCAGGACGACGGTGCTTCCGGCACGCGGTCCAACTTCATCCGCAACCACATCTGGGTCACGCCTTTCAATGAGAACGAGCGCTATCCGGCTGGCGAGTTCGTCGCCAACTCCGATGGGTCCGACGGCCTTGCAGAGTTCGTCAAGCAGGATCGTCCGGTCGAGAACACCGACATCGTGCTTTGGCACTCTTTCGGACTGCACCATGTCGTCCGCCCGGAGGACTTTCCGGTGCAGCCCTGCATATCCTGCGGCTTCTCGCTGGCGCCTGCCGGGTTCTTCGAGATGAATCCATCGAACAACCTGCCGGATACGGTCAACAAAGCGAGCGTCCTTGCGGGCGACGGCTCGAAGGGATGCTGCTGCTGATCTCCTCAAATTAGGCAGCAGCTCACATGGCGGCTTCGCTGGCCGGGGCCGCCATGTGCTCTCCATCAACACTCCAGTCGGTATTTGCGATGAGTTCGACCATCATGCTTCGCGACACACAGATGCAGGCGATCCTTCTGGGGATTGCCTTTGTCAGTGCGCTTTGCTGGTGGCTTCTCGTTTCGATCATGCCGATGGCAGGCATCATGATGTGCGGCGTCGAGGGGATTGGGTCGAACATACCGGCCTGGAATTCAGGCCGGGCATTCAGCCTCCTGGCAATGTGGATTGTCATGACACCGGCTATGATGCTGCCGGGCGCGGCTCCTGCAATCATGCAGGCGTCCTGGAATCATCGCGGCCGCCTCGATGTCTATACTGCAGCCATGTCGGTCGCGAGCGGCTATCTCCTCGTAATCCTGCTCGGAAGCGTTGTCGCGGCACTGGTACAATGGGCTCTGGAATCCCACGGCGTCCTGATCGGCGGCGCGACCATGGGCAATCCGAAATGGAGCGGCCTTCTTTTCATTGCTGCAGGCCTTTATCAGGTCCTGCCGTTCAGGCGCTCGCCGAAGCCGTTTTGCGTAACGGGGACTTGCGGCGGGGG
>BFBZ01001476.1_pt1 | contig 15571 bp, 10 predicted proteins | sample 1888401 | NCBI WGS metagenome assembly BFBZ01 (sample SAMD00112614, study PRJDB3348) | symbiont metagenome | host: Chara braunii | reverse complement strand
CCCGCCGAGGCCCGAACGGGACGCGCCGGGCACAAACGAATTCGAGTCCCCGTCCCCGACACGGTCGCCTGAGCGGAGGACCTCCGGCAACAGCGGTGCCTGCCAGTTTGGTTGCTCGTCGTGATCGATCAGAAAGCGTCTCTCGCTTCCGCCCACATATACGTTCACGAGACCGCCAACGACGTTCGACTGCGCGTCCGCAGCCGAACCGAGTCTGCCGATCGATCCGGTCCCGTCCGTGCTATAGGCCAATTCGACCGTGATCGTGGAACCGAATTGCAGAATCAGAATCGGAATCGTTTCGCCGGCGTATTCGACTGTACCGCTGGTCACCGAGGGCGTTCCGAGTTGATCGAGATTCGAAACGCCTCCGAGAATATCCGACATTTGTCGAGACGTAAGAGGAGCAGTCTGAGTACCCACGTGTGCCTGCCAAGGGCCGGCCGCCGGAATCTCCACGAAACGCACCTGGGTATCGGCCGACGCCAATTGCTGCGCAAGAGTGGAGCCCGTGAGATCGGTGCCGGCGGCATTCGGAACGAAGCGGTCGGTCAGGGGTTCGAGTGACAGCCGGGCGCGCAGTGGCATTTGATCCGAGGGCCGCGCACGGGGCCGGAGCCGGCGCCACGCCGCGGACCCGAATCGGACGATCGACCGCACGCCAAACATATCGGTGCCCCCTCCTGGGATGTTCGAGCGCGAGCGCCCTCACGGCGCCCCGGCGTGGTCGGCGACTAGCGCCCGGAACCCGTCGGTCGTGCGGACCGGGTTCAGGGCCGCGTCGTGTTCGACATTGCGGCGCCAGAACTCCGCACGCTCCGCTTTCGGGAGCGCTCCCAGCGCGGCCCCAAGCAACTCGATGGCACGGTCCCGGTGCTCACGCTGCTTCGTGCGCTCGGCCGGATCGTCCCGCGGCGTGCTGCCCGCGGCCTGCGCGAAGATGCGAGCGGCGTTGTACCGGGTGCGGGGCCGGTCCGGGCCGAGTTCCAGAGCCTTGTCCGCGTCCCGCACGGCCTCCGCAACGTGGCCGCTCTTCGCGAGCACGTACCCCCGGCCATTGTAACCGTCGCTGTTCCCGGGATCGGTGCTCACCACCCGCTCGAAATCGCGCAGCGCCAGCGGCCAGGTTTCCAGCATCACGTAGCACCACCCGCGCCCGGCGTGGTCCGCGGCCGCGTGCGCCGGATCGTCACCGTCCAGCGCCCGACCATAATCCTCGGCGGCCGCGGCGTAATCGCCAACGGCGACCGCGGCCTGTGCCCGTGCCCGGTACACGCGGACCTCGGGGCGCCGGCCGGCCTTGCGCTCGCCGTCCACGTGCCGGCTCAGTGCCTGAATCGCGTCCGCGAAACGGTCCAGGCGGAGCAGCGCCTCCGCGCGGACCCGGTGCGCCGCAGCGTCGTCGGGCACCGCCGCGAGGGCCGCATCCGCGGCCCGAAGGGCCCCTTCGGTCTTTTCGCATTTCAGCAACAGTTGCCCCTGGCGCCGGAGATCGGCCGCGGCGGCCGGACTCGACGCCCCGGCCGGTTCGTGCCGGACCGCCTGCTCCAGGTCACTCACCGCCGCGCTCCAATCGTTCAGTTCCTCATTAATTTTGGCCCGACCGCGGAAGACGTCCGCCAGTGCGGCCGACCGCGCTACACCGACGGCGCGGTCGAGTTGCTCTCGGGCCTTGAGCAACTGCCCGCGGTCCTTGCGCGCGAGATCCTGGTACGCCTTGGCGAGATCGAAGTAGGCCGGCACTTCGCCCGGCTTCAGTTCGGCCGCGCGGGTGAGATCGGGAATGGCCCCGGTCGGGTCGTTCCGCCGGATGCGGCCGACACCGCGGTTGATGTACAACGCGTACAGGGCCGTCGGGTCGGGTGCGTCCCGGAGTTTGCGTTCGACCTGGTCGTAGTCGGCCTCGGCGGCCGCGGCGTCCCCCAGTTCGTCTTCGGCCATCGCGCGTTGGAGGTACGGCCAGACGCGCTCGGTGTGTTCCTGAATACAGTGCGTCAGGTGTTCGCGGGCCAGGAGCAGGTGCGCCCGGCGGACATCGGCCCGCGGCTGGTCCTTCAAGTAACAGACGCCCAGCGCGTACCGGGCTCCGAAGTGATCGGGTTGAGCGGCCAGAGCCTCATAGTAAGCGGTCCGCGCGTCCGCCACGCGCCCGGCGCGACACAGATCGTTGCCGCGCAGGAACCACTCGAAGCCGCGCGTGAGTGCGTGCTGCGGCCCGGCGACGGATCGTTCTCGGCGCCGGGCCGCGATCAGTGGCGTTTCGACGCCGAGTTGGGCGGCGTAATCCAACACGGCACCGGCCCGATCGCGGCCGTCCGCCACGGCGGCCTCTGCGTCGCACAGTTCCAGTAGCAGTTCACAGCAGCCCTCGCGGATCTCTCTCTTCTCCGCGGCCGCCAGGTGAAGCGCGTCCAGCCCCGATGCGCCGCGGCCGGGCGCGAGATCGAACAAGCGCAGCGCTTCGCTGACGGACGTTCGTGTCTGCCGCAAGCGGTCCCCCGTATTCGACCCGTTAAACGGCGTGGCGTCGAAGCCGACCTCGCAGCGCAAAGCGCGGAAGCGCCGCAGCCGCGCCGCGTCCGTCAGCCGGTTGTCGATCCGCTTCTGCAACCGGTCCGCGTTCCCGGCCAGTTCGTCGAGCCCCTCATCCGCGGGGAACGCCGCCCGCGCCGCTGCCAGCCGGGCCGCCACCTGCTCGTGCAACTGGTCGCTCGCCTCTTGCCAGTGCCCGGCGTTCACGTGCCCCTGGACGTCGCTGAGCAGCCGGTTCACGTCCGCGACCGCGGCCTCGCGCTCGGCGCGGGCCAGGCGCTGCCGCAGATCGACCTCGTGCGCCACGGCCGTCCCCACCGCCATGACCAGGGCCGTGACGATCCCGGCCGCGGCGCCCGGCCGGCGCTGGACCCACTTCCAGGCGCGTTCCCACACGGGCGCGGGCCGCGCCCGAACGGGCCGCCGGGCCAGGAACCGCCCCAGGTCGTCGGCCAGTTCGGCGGCACTGGCGTAGCGGTGCGCCGGGTCCTTGTGCAGGCACTTCAGGCAGATCGTTTCCAGGTCGCGCGGGGTGGCGGGGGCGAGCTGCCGCGGCGCGACCGGGTCGCGCCCGATGACCTGCGCCAGGGTGCCCCAGACCGTTGTGCCCCGGAACGGCGGCTGGCCGGTCAGGAGTTCGTACAGGATGGCCCCCAGCGCGTAGACGTCCGCCGCCGGTCCGACGGCGGTGCCGTGAACCTGCTCGGGGGCCATGTAGTACGGCGTGCCGAGGATGTCGCCGGTGCGGGTCTGCGCGTCCTCGGCGTTGAGCCGTTTGGCCAGGCCGAAGTCGGCGATCTTGGGCGTGCCGTCCTCGGCGAAGAGGACGTTCGCCGGTTTCAGGTCGCGGTGAATCACGCCGGCCCGGTGTGCGGCGTGGACGGCCCGCGCCAGCGTTTCCACCAACTCGGCCGCGGCGCGGCTAGGCTGCGGGCCGCCGCGCAGGCGCGCCTCCAGGGTGCCGCCGGGCGCGAACTCCAGGGCGAGGTAGGGCCGCCCGCCCGTTTCGCCGAACTCGTATATCTGAATAATGTTCGGATGGCCAATCCGTGCCAGTGCCAGCGCTTCCCCGCGCAGCCGGGCGGCCTCGCGCGGGTCAGCGAGCGCGCCGCCCCTCAACACCTTGAGGGCCGTCATCCGCTTCAGCCCGGTGCCCCGCGCGCCGTACACCACGCCGTTGCCGCCCCGGCCCAGTTCGGTCAGGATCTCGTAGCCCGTCACGGAAGGGAGTTCGGCCCCCGGGCGGCGGACGCCGGCCGTTTCGTTGTCCACCGCGGTCGTCAGCGGCGGCGTCCCGGAACGGATGAACTCGTGGACCTCGAAATGGGCCCGGAGCTGCTCGCGGAACTGGGGGAAGCGCCGGACGTACTCTTCCGGAGCCGGCTCCTCGCCGCGGCGGCTGCGCAGGAGGATCTCGTGGTAAATGAGATCGAGGGCGGCCTCGGTGTCCAGTTCCGCCCGCCGCTCCAGGAAGGTCTCCACCGGCGTGCGCTCCCCGCGCCGCCAACAGCCGCTCTGATCGTCGAGGAGGGCGTCGATCGACGTCCGGGAGGAATCGGCCCCGGCGAACGGGGGTTCGAGATCATCCATGATTCCACTCTTCCAGTCCGAGTTGGTTCGAGACGCGGTCGAGGGCGCGGGCCAACCGCTTGCGCACGGCGTCGGGGGTGCCGCCGACCTCCGCGGCGATTTCCGCCCAGTCGCACCGCTCGGCGCGCCGGTCCGCCAGGCGGCGCTCGTCATCGGTCAGGCGCTTGCGCACTTCGTGGAGCAGGTCCTTCCAGGCCAACTGACCGCTCGGGCTCGGCTCCGGGGTCGCCAGCCCGGCGAACAGCGCGTCTACGGAAGGCCCGGGGCGCTCGCGCCGCGCGACGAAGGGCACGCGGCCCGCGCTGACGAGTTTGTTGCGGGCCATGACGACCAGAAGGCGAACGAGTTTGGCCGGGCAATCGAGATCGTATTGCCCGGAAGATGCGCGGATGAAAAAGCTGGCGAGAACGTCCTGGCAGACGTCCATCGAATCGAGGACGCGGCGGGCGCGCGAGTCGCGCAACTTGAGACGCACCACGCGGCGCACGGCCGGCATGTAACGCGTCACCAGTTCGGCGGCGGCCGTGTGGTCACCGGTGCGGACCCGACAAATCAGGTCGAGAAAATCACGATCTGCGTCCACCAAGTGCCCTCCGTGGCGGCCGGCAGGGCCGACTGATCTCGTTATACCTATCGCAACAGCCCCCCTCCGCCGGACGTTAAAATGGGAAAATCATTCACTATTTACCGGAAGTGAATAATCGGTGGACGAGCGCGGCCCGTGTCACCGCACGCGGATCTGTTGCGTCATTCGCCCGAAGTGAATCGCAGTCAATGCGTTGCGCAAGATCGCGTTCATGCGTGCGACGTCATGTGGGCCTCAGTAGCATTGGACAAGAAACGACACGAGCCGGCCCCGTGAGGCCGGCTACTGGAAAGACGTTCCGGACTTTGTTCGCATACAGGACACGGCTCTTAACTGCGCCCGTCGGCAGTGTCCCATATCTTGGGAAGGCGCGTCTGCCGCCGAGCCCCGCGTTTGGCCCGGCGGCAGACGCGCCTTCCCATCAATTATGCGAACGCATTGGCGATCGTGGTCCAATCGACTCGGAGAACGGAACGAATTCCGGCCTGAGATTACGAGGCGGTGAGGCACGGAGTCGCGGGCGGCCGCGTATCGGCGCTCGGTCGGCGCGGCTCCGACTTCGGCGCGGCTTTGCGGCGCGGGCGGCGCCCCACTACGCGGGTGGTGTGCATGTAGTAGGCAATTTCCAGAAGCAGTTCGGAAACGGGACGGGTGGGGCCCGGGACGCGTGCGGTCGGCATGGGAACCTCGTGTAGTTTCTGGGGCGCATCCGTTCAGCCGGCCGAATGGTTGCACGGAGCGTGCCACCGGTCCGAATCCGCAGTGAGCCGATCCCGGCTCGCCCTTCCCACGCTCCGATTGTTGTCGCTCCTCTTTCGTCGTCCGCCGAGAACGGCCCACACCGCCCCGCTGACCGTACCGCAATGGCCCGGGTGTACAAACGAGCTCCGAATCGGCGGCAAGAATTACCCACGAACACCGGAGCGAGTCCTCTCAAAGTGGGTCACGCGCTCCGCGAGTTGAGGCCCGCCMCCTCCGCCGATATGGGGAGGGCGCGACTCGCGGAGCGCATCGCCGACTTTCCCCAGACCGCGTGCTGCGCGCCGGCCACCCATTCTGTGAACGGATACACGCGGCAGCCAACTGAGCCGCCACGCTCCCTCATATGGGCGCAAAAAAGCCCGCTCCCATTGGGAGCGGGCCAGTTACGACCACTTCCCGAGCGCGCCTCTTACTCGCCACTGCTCAGGCACGCGCCGGCACGGCTCTTCCACTCACTCTCGGTCTCGGTCGAGTTCTTGGTCGGGTGGACATGGTCCTCGTGGACGCGCCCCACCCACGCGGTCGGGACGAAGCGGTGCTGGCCGTAGAGAATAAGTTTGCAACCGCCGCGCCGGGCATAGGGCGGCCTGTCGCTTGCCGGCGCGAATGGCGTCTTCGAGCCTCCGGGTCAACTCGGCGATTCGGGCTTCGAGTTCGGCCACGCGGTTGAAGAGGGCCCGACAGCCGGGACACGCGGGTTCATCCATGCCGCCATCGTAGCAACCGGGGCGCCGACCAGAGATAACCGGGTGTCAGATGGGACGCTATTCAATGACTCCGTGTCGCCGTTACGGCACCGCGCGAACGAACGCCTTCTTGTCCGTCGGGTTGACGGAGACGGTAACAGACCCGCTACCCGCCGCGAACTCAACGTCCCAATCGCTCCCATGACGCCGGATGAAGTAACTGTCGTAGTTGATCCGCTGCGGCTTCTGGCTGTTGGTCCGCTCACAATAGGCTCGTGCGATCGCGACGACTGCTGCCGCAGTGAGCGGCTCACCCTCGCGTTTCTCCGTGGCCCTCAGGCGCGCGGTTCCTGTGGCGTGGCGTCCGGGTACCTCCTCCGCGATCGTCACCTCCACCACGACCTGGTAGACCCCGACATCGAGAACGGGGATCGTCTCCCCCGTGGCGACCGAGACCGAAAGCCGACGTGATTCCCCGGGTGCCAGTTCGAGCCGCTTCTGCTCCTTGCCTCCCCAGCCGGCGGTGAACACATGCACGGAGCCCTTCGCCAGTTTCACACGCGGCACGTCCCAAAGCAGCGTGATCGGCTTCCCCGACGTGTTGGAGACGGTGCATGTGACGTCGATCGCGGACGATTGCGCCTGCGTCAGGGTGGCCGGGGCGAGTGACACCTCGAACGGCGGGTCACCTGCGCGGGCGGTTCCGCCGAGTAACAGCACCAGGAGAGCCAGGAGCACGCGGGTGGGGCTGTCCGGCATGAAATCGGCCTCTTGTCGAGACAAGGGTAGCTGCTGGGGTGACCTTCCCTCAGTGTACCGTGACGGGTGGTCCTCCGCTACCCGTTGTGAAGTCAGGCGGCAAGGCGATTCGGGAGGCCACCCGCCCGAACGCGACGAACCACAAAGGGCGCTAAACAATTACTGACTCCGGTGCCCACCGACGAAGGGAACGAGTTGGGAGTGAAACGAGTACCTCMCCTTTACMCCCGGTTTGCCCGGCGGACCGCCGGCCCTCAAAAATGGGGTGACGAGCCGTTACTTTTCTGGCAGGCGATACGGCTTCTTCGCCTCGTACAGTTCGAGCCGCAGGCGCGGTTCGAGGTACTCGACTTTGGCGTAAGCGGCGTTCTCCAGCGCCCGCTTTTGGAGCTTGACCGCTTCGTCGAACTGACCGGCTTCCGCATAGGCCGCGGCGAGCGCGGCGAGCGCGTGCGGTTGCTTCCACTGCGTCTGCTCGCACAACCGCTTCGCGTCCGCGTGCGCCTTCTTCGCGTCGCGGTACTTCGCGTCCGGGCACGCCGCCCGTAACAGCGACCGGTACTGCAAACCGGCCGGGTCGTTCCGGTTGATCACGAGAGCGGCGTCGAGGTCCGCGGCCGCGCGCTCCCACTCGCACTTGAACAACCGCGCGGAGCCGCGGTTCGCGATGACATTCGTCAACATGGGGTTGTGCTCGAGCGCCGCTTCGCAATCGGCAACGGCCCGATCCCACTCTCGTTTTCCGACCCGCGCGACACCGCGGTTCGCGAGCGCGGTCGCGCACTTGGGGTCCAGGCGGAGCGCCGCGTCGCAGTCGGCGACGGCCTTGTCCCATTCGCCTTTGCCGTCCCAGGCGCCGCCGCGGTTCGCGAGCGCGGCCACGCACTTGGGGTCCAGGCGGAGCGCCGCGTCGCAGTCGGCGATGGCCTTGTCCCACTCGCCCTTTACGAGCCAACCGAGGCCGCGAGCCATCAGAGCGTCCAGGTGCTCCGGGCCGACGCGGAGCGCCGCATCGCAATCGGCGATGGCCCCGTCCCACGCCCCCTTCAGACCCCGAGCCCGGGCGCGCCCGATGAACGCCCAAGCGTTTTTGGGATCGAGGGCCAGCGCCTTGTCGAAATCGCTGATAGCGGCGTCCGGCTCCCCCATCAGGGTAAACGCGTGCCCCCGGGCCGCAAACGCCGCGGCGTTCGACGGGTCGAGGCGAATCGCTTCGGAGAAATCGGTCGCCCCGCCCGGGATGCCGCCGCTCATCCGATATCGCCCGCGTTGGAGGTAGACGTCGGAGGGTGCGAGGGTGTTTTTTTCAAGACTGGCGAGTACGCCACCGGGCACGTGGGACCGGTCGAGGTGTGTGAGATCGGGGCGGAGCCGGATCACTTCGTCCAGATCCCGGACGGCGTTCGCCCACTCCCGCTGCGTCGCCCACAGGTCCGCCCGGTTCACAAGCGCGGCGACGAAATCGGGGTTGAGCCGGATGGCCTCCGTGTAATCCGCGAGGGCCCGGGCGGGCGCCCCCTTCGCCCGCAACAGCGCGCGGTCAAAAAAGGCCATCGGGTTCCGGGGGTCGATCCGGATCGCGGCGTCGAGGTCCGCGAGCGCCTTCACGGGGTCCCCCTTCTCGGCCCAACAGGACCCGCGGCCTATGAACGCATCGGCGGCGTTCGGGTCGATACGAATGGCCCAGTCCAGATCGGCGATCGCCCGGTCCCACTCTCTTTTCAGCACCCGAATGCCCCCGCGTGCGACGAACGCCGCGGCGTATGTCGGATCGGCCTCGATGGCCCGATCGCAGTATTCCAGTGCGAGGTCGCCCCCTTTTTTGAGAACGCAGAGCGCTCCGTGACATTGCAGCGCGACAGCGTTTCTCGGGTCGAGCCGAATCGCTTCATCGAGGTCCGTCTGCGCCCGGTCGTACAGCCCGAGGTCGATCCGGGCCATCCCCCGGTAGCAATACGCCTCGGAGGTCTTCGCGTCACAGGCACTCGCTAGCTCCAGGTCCCGAACGGCCCGCTTGGAATCGCCCCGCGCCGACCACACGCGGCTCCGCGCGACGAGCAGTGCCGCCTCGCCCGGGGCGAGCCGAATGGCCTCATCCAGACCGGCCAGCGCCCGATCGTATTCACCGAGTTGCACCCACGCATCCGCGCGGCTCCCGTACAGCCCCGTGTTTTTCGGATCGAGCTGAACGGCCCGGTCGTAATCCGCAACGGCCCGGGAGCGGTCGCCCGTCCGGAGCCACGCCCGCGCGCGGAAGCGAAACGCCTTCGCGTTGTGAGGGTCGAGGCGGATCGCCGCGTCGAACTCGCGGATCGCCGCGTCGAATTGGCCCGCGCCGAGATGCGCAACGCCGCGCTCGACGGCGGCCACCGCTTTGAGCGCCGCGGGCGGCGACGCGATCGGCCGGGCCAGTGCCACGGGCGCGCCGAATAACGCGACCAGAAGGGCGAGACGAAACACCGCGGCCCCCTTCCCGATGAGGTTCGGACCGCGGCCCTTTACGTAAGTTCGCCCGTGCGTGTCAACGTGAAACTGCCTCTGATCAGCCGTACACTTTGCACCCCGGCAGGGCCGCGCGGAGCGCCGCGAGGCCGACGGCCGTGAGGCGTTCACAGTCGGTGAGTTCGAGCGTGGAGAGGACCGTCAGGCCGTGGAGGTGGGCCAATCCGGCGTCGGTGATGTGGGGGCAGCCGCGCAGGAACAGTTGCCTCAGACCGGGGAGCGCCGTCAGGTGCGCGAGAGCGGCGTCGGTCACGCCCGCGCAGTAGGAGAGGTTCAGGTAGCGCAGGCTCGTCAAACCGGACAGGGCGCGGACCGCGGTCACGTCCTCCTCGGTGGCCGCGGAGTTGATCGAGAACCGGTACACCTCTCCCGGCGCCAGCCGCACCCGGGCCGGGGTCGTGGTGACGAGCTGCCACTCGGCCCCCGGGCGCCCCGCGGCCCGCGCGTACCACCGCCCGCGCGCCGTCAGGTCCAGCGACCGCGGCACCGGCGCCGACAGGTCCGGGCCGCTCAGGGGCGCGAGCTCTTCCGTCGGATCGTCCCGCGAATCGCTCTCGGGGACCGCCGCCAACGGACGGCCCGCGACCGTCTTCTTCCGCACCAAGGCGTCGAGCCGCGTCTCCCACTCGGTCGCGTCCTGCGGCCGGTGCCGCGGGTCGAGCGCCACGCTCCGCACGATGAGCGACGCCAGTTCCGGCGGGACGCGCAGGCCCCGCAGCTCGGCCGCGATGTCGGGGCCGGGAATGGCCGTGAGGTCGCCGAGAACGAGCTGGTACGCGATCACGCCGATCGCGTACACGTCGTCCCGCGGGTGGGCCGGGCTGCCGAGGAACTGCTCGTGGGGCGCGTACCGCGAGCTGCCCGCCGCCCGGAGCATCGTCGGCACGCGAACGGCCAACCCGGTGCCGTCGTGCGGCCGCTCGACACGGGCGGCCTCCTCGGCCGCGCCGCCGATGCCGAAATCGGTGATGCGCGGCACCTTGCCGGCCATCAGAATATTCTCGGGCTTCATGTCGCGGTGGACGAGGGGCGGGTCGAGGCGGTGGAACCGCGCGAGCGCGCCGGTAATGGCGTGGAGCGCCCGCACCGCGCGGCCGAGCCGGCGCGGCGGCGGCAGTGTGCGCCACTCGGCGACCGCCCCGGCGAGGGTGCCGCCCTCGACGTACTCGTACATGAGCCAGGGGATGTCGCCGCTGAGGTTGCATTCCAGGAGCGGGACGACGTTCGGGTGGTCCCCGCCGTGCCGCATGACGCGGGCGACGACCGTCTTCTCGTGTGTGACGAGCTGGTGCCGGGCGACCGGATCGGTACAGAACTTGACAGCGGCCGCGCCCTTCCGCTCGTGCCGGGCGAGCCACACCTCACCGAACCCGCCGCCGCCGAGCCGGCGCTCCAGGACCCACATTTCCAGGTTCGGGAGCGGGTCGCCGGGCGCGAAAATCGACCGCGGCGTCTGGCGGGCGACGTCGGTGGGGGACTGTTCGCGCGTGTTCGGATCGACCGGTAACCGGTCGCCGGTTTCGCTCATGTCGGGTCCCGGGTCAGGAAACACCATCATACCACGGCGGTAAGAGATTGGAACGCCGAGCGCCGGGGCMCCCGCCCCGAGCGGCCCGGCCAAACGGACCCGGTGTGAGATAGAAGTGCCACCCCGGCGCATCAAAACGACACACTCCCGGCTCGCTCGCGCTCGAACTCGCCTATCAGACGTGCGAACCGGGCAACCGCCGTTGATCGCATTGGAAGCCGAGCGAACCGGCCGGCAGAACTTGCGCGGGTTGGGGGATACGGTGGGCACCCCGGTCCGGAGCGGCACCGCTCCGGTTCGCATTGCTCCGGCGCACCGGGCGTCTTATCATCAAGGCCGTTACACCTGAATTACAACTCGGGTTCAACCATGACGGCCACCGACATCGTCGCGAGCCCGTTGGGTGGGCTGCGGGTGCTGGTTGCGGAGCGCGAAGAGGACGGCGCCGTGGCCCTCACCGCCGTGCTGCGGTACAACGGGTTCGACACACGGGAGGCGCGGACCGAAGAGGACATGATGCGCACGGCCCGCGAGACCGGTCCGGCGGTGCTGATCCTCGACCTCGACTTGCCGGGCGGGGACAACTGCGGCGTCATCCGGCGCGTGCGCGAACTCCCGGACCCGCCCGAGGTGGTGGTCGTTACCGCGCACACCGCCCCGCGGGTTCGGGCCGCCGCGCTTCGGGCCGGTGCGGCGGCGTACCTGCTCAAACCGGCGGACCCGATCGAACTCGTCCGGCTCGTGACTTCTCTGGGCGCGAAGCGCTGAACCGCCGGTCCGTCTGTGCGGACCGGCGGTTCAGCGCACGGGCGGKGCGGKCCGTAGCCCAGAAAACCACCCGTCGGCTCGCATCACGATTTGTTCGACCGCCTCGCATTACCGGGGGGTCCGCGCCGTCGGGACCGGAATGATGGCGGTGCCCTCGTTCGATCCCGGTAGCGTCAGCGGCCCCGCGATGACCCGAGTGTCGCCCGGGATCGGGCGCTCGGCTTCGATGAACAGTCCCATCTCACTCTGACAGCACCGCGGCCAGCCCGATCGCAGGAACCCGAGTATCTCGACCCGGTTGCACACAACCGTTCGCGCACAGGTGCTACACCACAACAGCGAATAGCGTTGGCCCACGAGCGGCTCTGTGTCTGCCGACATGAAGAGGGTCCGGGCGACGAGGTTCGAATGAACACCGAGCGTACCGAGCATCTGGCGAGTGGAGGAAATCATTGTCAACAACGCGTATTGCGTCAAGCGGAGCGCGTGCCAAATGCGAGCAATTGACGGTCTCCGGCACCACACAGCCGGAACGACGAACGCCGGCAAGAACCACCCCGTAGAAGAACACGGTGGCGAGGTGCTGCGAAGGAGCGACCGGGACACAAGCCAAGAAATGAAATCGGGCCTGATTGAGATGATCGTTGCCCCGAACGCGGCAACTCACCGTGGACTTCCGTCATTTCGTCTTATCGCAATCCGTTGAAACACGGACGCGTCGCGACCACCGGTTGGTCCCGGCAGCCGCGACGCATTCGAGCATTGGTTACCAGCGGCGCCAGCCGCGATACCCCCCGTAGTAGCCGTACCGGGGGCCGTAGTAGCCGGTGTACGCAGGGTAGGTGCGGTAGCCCGACCAGGACCACGTCGAATACGGGTTCGTCCAGCCGTAAGAGTATGTCCGGTAGCCAGGGTAGTTGTAGCCATACGAGTAGGCATACGACGGATAGGAGTAGCTGGCCGACGTAACCCACGCCCCCGAAGGGTCGATAACCGGGTACGTGTACACTTGAGCGTGAGCCGCGTTAGGCGTTCCTGCGGTCAGGGCCAGAGCGACACCGGCCACCGCGGTGAAAAGATAGGTGCGCATCAGATCCCCCATTTAAAGCGGGCGAAGACAGCGGAATCGGGCACCGGCTAAAACCGGCATGGGAGATCAACATGCAACGATCGTGCCAATAAGCTCGAAGTGGAACGCCCATGCAAACGGTGTAACACGGGTTGGTTTGAACCGCGCACAACGCCGAAACGACTCGTCAGGCGGTACGTTGAATTGCCACGAAGCGAAATGACAGGCCTCACACCTTCACCTGGTCACCGAACCTCCGGCGCAAGGCCCTTGCGCCGGTGGCCGTGATGAGGTTGTCGCGGATGCTCAGTTCGCGCACACCGCTCAGGTACGGCGACGCGGCCAGCGCCGCCGCGCCGGCGTCGCCCACGCGGTTCTTCCACAGGTCGAGGTACTTCAAGTTCGCAACGTGCGGTGACGCGGCCAGCGCAGCCGCACCGGCGTCCGACACCCGACACTCGCGAAGGACCAGTTCCGTGAACGGTTCCAGTTGCGGACTCGCGACCAGCGCCCCCGCGCCCGCATCGCCGATCGGGTTCATGGAGAGGTTCAGTTCCGGTCCCACGAGGCGCTCCAGGAGCGGCGATTCGGCCAGCGCCTGAACCCCGCGGTCGCCGGTGCCGGTGTTCTGAATTTCCAACACGTTCAGCCGCCCGGCCAGTGGCGACGCGGCCAGCGCGATCAGGCCGTCACACCCGAAGCGGTTCCGGAACGCCCGCAACGAAACCAGCCCGTGCAGGTGCGGCGAACCGACGAGGAGGCGCATCCCGTCCGGCTCAATATCGCACCCGGACACATCGAGCGCCGACAGGTTCACGAACGGGGCCGCGGCGAGAAGGGCCGCGTCGGTGTCGGTCAGAGACGCCCGCACCGTCAGCCACCGCACGCCGCGGAGGTCGGCGCCGGCCAGGAGGGGCAAAAAACCGGCCTCGACCGCGGGCGCGAACACGCGGAGCGAGCGCACGTGGGGAAAGTTCGCGCACGCGAGGAGCCGCTTGAGCTGCGGCGGGGGGAGGCGCTCGGCCGGCGGGGGGACCAGGCGGAGCGTCGGCTGCGGCGCCCGGCCCAGTTCGTACCGGACGCCGAGGTACGGGCGCAGGGTCTGAGACGCGCGCAGGCCCCTGAGTTCGTTTAATCCGGCGACATCGACCCCGGCCTCTTCCACCCACGCGGCCAGTGGCGACGCGAACCACTTTCCGAGGGCGCGGTCCGTTAGCTCCTTGATCGTCAGGTTGACCGTGAGCAGCCCGCGGACGAACCGCCACGGAGCATGCCGCGCAAGCGGGTCGAATTTGAACACGGGCGCCGCCGCGTTCGCCACCGTGCCGCCGAACCCGAACGGCTCTCGTCGGCGCAGCTCGTCCAGGCGCCGGGGCAGGTCGCCCAGCCACCGGGCGGCGTTCGCGGAGAGCAACTGCGCTTCGGCGGCACGGAGCTGGGCGAGCCGCCCGGTGTCCCAGGTGGGGCGACCGAGCTCCACCTGGACCCGGATCAGCGCCGCCCGGGCGCGGGCCTCGTCCGGTCCGGAGAGCCCGGCGGTATCGGCGTTCTCGTCCAGCCAGTCGGCCAGCACAAGGCGCGGCGTGTCGTCGGCCGGCGCGGCCCGGCAGCCGGCCAACAGCCCGAGCAGGTCCGGCGACAGCGGGGAAGACCGAGCGGAACGCCGAACCACGTCGCACCCCTCGCGAGTAAACGGGCGCACCCGAGCGGACTCCCGCTCCAATTATACCATCGGCAAGTCCAATCCGTTCTCGCGCGCGCATCGGATGGCGAGATCGTACCCGGCGTCCGCGTGTCGCATCACACCAGTTCCAGGATCGTTGCGCAGTACGCGCGCGATCCGCTTGGCCGCTTCCGGTGTCCCGTCGCACACGATCACGACGCCCGCGTGCTGGCTGAACCCCATGCCCACCCCGCCGCCGTGGTGGAGTGACACCCACGTCGCGCCGCCCGCGGTATTCAGGAGCGCGTTGAGGAGCGGCCAGTCGGACACCGCATCGGACCCGTCCTGCATGCCTTCCGTCTCTCTGTTGGGACTGGCCACCGAGCCGGAATCGAGGTGATCGCGACCGATCACGATCGGCGCCTTGAGTTCGCCCATCGCCACCATCAGGTTGAACGCGAGCCCGACGCGGGCACGGTCCTTGAGCCCCAACCAGCAGATGCGCGCCGGCAGCCCCTGAAACGCGATTCGCTCTTTGGCCATGTCCAGCCAGCGGTGCAGGTGCGGATCGGGGACGAGTTCTTTCACCTTCGCATCGGTTAAGGCGATGTCTTCGGGATCGCCCGACAGCGCGACCCAGCGAAACGGCCCGGTGCCCTCGCAGAAGAGTGGCCTAATGTACGCGGGGACAAAGCCCGGAATGTCGAACGCGTTCGCCACCCCGGATTCCTTTGCGGCTTGCCGGATATTGTTGCCGTAGTCGAGTGCAACGGCCCCACGCGCCTGAAGCTCCAGCACCGCGCGCACGTGAACGGCCATTGATTCCCTCGCCGCTGCGATCACCGTTTGTGGTTGTGTCTTTGCCTTCGCGCGCCACTCCGCGACCAGCCACCCTTGCGGCAAATAACCGTTAAGTGGGTCGTGCGCGCTCGTCTGATCGGTCACCACGTCGGGCGTGATGCCCCGCGCCACGAGTTCGGAACACACGTCGGCCGCGTTACCGAGCAGCCCCACCGATACCGGCTCGCGCCCGCGAACGAGCGCGAGCGCCTCGTCCAGACCGGATGCCTTTCGGTCGAGGTAGCGCGTCCGCAGGCGGAAATCGATGCGGCTCTCGTCGCACTCC
>BFBZ01000007.1_pt595 | contig 15573 bp, 13 predicted proteins | sample 1888401 | NCBI WGS metagenome assembly BFBZ01 (sample SAMD00112614, study PRJDB3348) | symbiont metagenome | host: Chara braunii | reverse complement strand
TGATCCCGTAGCGCGACAGCGCCTGGCGGTTCAGTTTGACGGTGAGCACCGGCAATCCCGAGGTCTGCTCGGTTTTGACATCCGCGGCCCCCTGCACGTTCTGCAGGATCGCCTGCACCCGCGCCGCCGCCTGGATCAGGACATCGAGATCGTCACCGAATATCTTGACGCCCACGTCGCTGCGGATGCCCGATACCGTTTCGTTCATGCGCTGCTGGATCGGCTGCGAAATCCCATAGGCGTTGCCGGGGACATCTTCGGCTGCCTCCTGGATGTCCGAGACAACGGCAGCCTTCGACTTGCCGGGATCGGGCCACTCCTTCCGCGGCTTGAGCATGACATAGCCGTCCGACCCAGACGGCGGCATCGGATCGGTTGCAACCTCCGCCGTCCCCGTGCGCGCGAACACTTCCTTGACTTCAGGCACCTTGAGCAGTCGCTTTTCGACCATCGCCTGCATGTCCAGCGATTGTGTCAGGCTGGTTCCGGGAATCCGGATCGCTTCAAACGAAACATCGCCTTCGTCGAGGCTTGGGATGAATTCACCGCCCATGCGGGTGGCGGCGATACCACAGACAGCGATCAGCAACACCGCAATCACCGCGATGCCGAACCTGTTGCGGATCGAGGCGACGAGCAGCGGCGTATAGATCCGGCGCGCCCCCCGCATGAAGAAATTATCATGTTCGGAAACACTGCCGGTGACCAGCAGGGCCACCGCCGCCGGCACAAACGTCAGCGACAGGATGCTGGCCCCGGTCAACGCCATCAGCACCGTCAAGGCCATCGGCGTGAACATCTTTCCTTCGACGCCGGTCAGCGTCAGGATCGGCAGGTACACGACAGCAATAATGAATGTCCCGAACAGGCTGGGGCGGATCACCTCGCGCGACCCCGCGAGAATGGTGTCAAAACGTTCCTGGCGGTCGAGCACGCGGCCGAGCCGGTGCTGCTCCGTCGCCAGCAGGCGCAGGCAATTCTCCACGATGATGACGGCGCCGTCGATGATGATGCCGAAATCGATGGCGCCAAGGCTCATCAGATTGGCGCTGACCCTGTTCGCCACCATGCCGGTGATGGTGAACAGCATGGACAGCGGAATAACGCACGCGGTTGCAATCGCTGCCTTGAAGTTGCCCAGGATCAAGAACAGGACAACGATCACCAGAAGGGCGCCTTCAATGAGATTCCTCTGGACGGTCGCAACAGTCGCCTCAACGAGACGTGCCCGGTCGTAGACGGTGCGCGCAATCACGCCGTCCGGCAATGAACGGCCGATCGCCTTGAGTTTGGCGGCCACGCGCTGCGCCACCGTGCGGCTGTTTTCGCCGATCAGCAGCATTGCGGTGCCCAGGACGACCTCTTTCCCGTTCAACGTCGCCGCACCGGTGCGCAGGTCCTTGCCTTCCCTGACGTCGGCGACATCAGACACCCGCACAGGAACGCCATTTCGCGACCCGATCACGATATCCTTGATTTCGTCGATGTTGCCGACCTGTCCCGGTGTGCGAACGAGGTATTGCTCGCCGTTGTGCTCGATGTAGCCGGCACCGACGTTGGCATTGTTGACCGCCAATGCCGCCATGACGTCGCGGAAACTGAGCTTGTAGGCCATCAGTTGCGCGGGATCGGGCAGCACGTGGAACTGCCTCTCAAATCCGCCGACGGTGTTGACCTCATTGACGCCAGCAACAGTTCGCAACTGCGGCCTGATGATCCAGTCCTGAATCGTGCGCAAGTCGCTGGCGGTGTAGGGCTGTCCACTTGCGTTGCGAGCCTCGGGTCGGGCTTCGACCGTGAACATGTAGATTTCGCCCAGTCCCGTGGACACCGGTCCCATCGCGGTCTCGATGCCCGCTGGCAACTGATCCCTGACCTGCTGAATCCGCTCGTTGACCAGTTGTCTGGCGAAGTAGATGTCGGTGCCGTCCTTGAAGATGGCTGTGACCTGACTGAGCCCGTAGCGCGATTGCGATCGCGTATTCTCCAGGTTCGGCAATCCTCCCATGGCGGTCTCGATCGGAAACGTGATGCGCTGCTCGACTTCCAGCGGCGAGTAACCCGGTGCACGGCTGTTGATCTGGACCTGGACGTTGGTGATGTCGGGAACAGCGTCGATCGGCAGGCGCGTGTAATTCCATGCGCCAAGGGCGGCCATGGCGAGGACGCCGATCATCACCAGCCATCGCTGACGGATGGCGAAGGACAGGATGCCGTCAATCATCGCAGTTCTCCGGGCGTCTGTATCAGGGTGGGGACGACATCAATCATTGTCCGGCGATCCTTTCGCCAGCTCCGCCTTCACGATGAAACTGTTCTGTGCGGCATAAACGTCGCCTTCCAGCACACCGAACGTGATTTCGACGAACTGCGGATCACGCTCGCCGATCTCGACGTCGCGGGCCTCGAATGTCTCGCCGTTGCGGACAAAGACGACCGTGCGGTTCTCGATGATCTGCAACGCGGAGGACTTCACCGCGACGCCCACCTTCTTCGCGGACAAGGTCAGCCGGGCCGTGATGAACAGGCCGGGTCGCAGCCGCGACTCCGAGTTCGGAACGATCGCCCTTGCAAGCACGCTCTGCGTGTCACTGCTGCCGACCGGCGATAGATATGAAATTTGGGCCTCGATCGCCGGCTTGCTGTCCGCGGGATCGATGAAGACCTGATCGCCGATGTTGACCCGCGTCAGGTCGCGCCGGTAGACGGAGAAATCGACCCATACCGTCGACAGATCGGCGACGACGAACGCCGGCTTCTGCTCCGAGACATATTCCCCGAGGGTGGTCTGCCGATCGATCACCGTGCCAGCGAGCGGCGTCCTCAATTCATACGGCGTGAGGCTCTGATTGCTTTCGACAATGGCAAGCACATCGCCCTTCTGGACGCGATCGCCGATCCGCTTGCGCACGTCGCGGACGATCCCCGGAAAGCGCGGCGTCACCTGGACCAGCGATTCCTGGTTCGGCTGGACCATCCCGTTCAGAAACAGGCCGTCGCGCAGCACAGCGGGTGAGGCCTTCGCAAGCTCTATTCCGGCTGACGCGACCTTGGCGTCGCTCAGCACGACGCTATCCGAATGTTCTTCCTTTTCAGCCTTCTCGGTTGCGGTCGTTTTCGTGGTCGCCGGCGTCAACATCCGGTAGCCGCCGTAGACCAACGCCGCGGCAACCAGAACGAAGACCAGATATCGGATCAATCCTTGAATCATCTTGAACTCTCGCGGGTGAGCGAAAACGGGTTACCGACGAGACCTTCAATCGTCGCAATGGCAATGTGGAAGTTCTGCAGGGCTTCCTGCTCCCGCAGCAGCGCCTGCAGGGCCGAGCCTCGAACATCGAGCAGCTCGAGCAACGTAAAGCGACCTTGCAGATAGCCGCTCTGGATGGTCTCGGTGGCGCTGCGCGCATTCGGAATGACTGAGGTCCGCAACAGCTTGAGTTCGGCGAGCGCGCCATTCAACGCATCGTAGGCACGGCCGGCGATGCTGATCAGGACGAGCTTGTTGATCGCACGCTCGGCGCCGGTCTTTGCCAGCGTCTCCTGCGCAGCAATGATGTTGCCGGTGTTCTGGTCGAAGACCGGAAGTGGCATCGATACGCCCAGCCGCACCGCATTGTCGTTGGTGTCCTGGAAGTGCCGCCATCCCGCCGAGAGCTGAACGTCGGGGATCGGCTTGAGGCGGGCCAGAATGAGCTCCGCATTGCGTTGCGCCGTCACCGCCGTCCAGCGCATCAGTTGCGGGTTGGCTTCGATGGCCTGGACCACCGACTGGAACGGCGGCGGCTGCCCCACACTGGCAAACCGTCCCACCGCGTCGCCGAAGCGGGCGCTGCTCTCGCCCATCAGGATGGCAAGGTCGCGACGCGCGGTCGCCAGTTGTGCCCTGGCGCGTTCGCGATCGACACGGAACAGGTCGGCCGCCACCTGAGCCCGCAGCGTTTCCGCCGGCGAAGAAGCCCCCTCCTGGACGCGCTTCTGCAACTGGGGAATGAACTGGTCGAGGCTCGAAACCTGCTCGTCGAAGATTTCAATCCGGCGTTGGGCGCTCATCACCGTGATGAATGCGATCGCCGTCTCCGACAGCACCTCCAACTCGGTGGCTCGGCGTTGCCAAACCGCGGTGCCGACGCCGGCGTCGCCTGCCGCCAGACGCGCCTCGCGCTTGCCGCCGAGTTCGACGAGCTGGCTGAGCTGGAGGTTCGTCTCCGCCGACCGCAGCCCTCTGTAAGGTCCGGACCCGAGCGCGTTGTCGAGCTCGAAGGACAGATCCGGATTCGGAAGAGCGCCGGCCTGGACCTTGAGGCCTGCCGCAATCCCGACATCGCGCTCCGCCGCCGTGAGGCGCGGGTTCGCGGCCAGAGCGCGCTGCAGAGCCTGGGGCAACGAAATCGATCGTGCCCGCTCGGCGGCTTCAACCGGAATTGTCACGACAAGCCATGCGCACATCAGGCGCAAAGCCACTCCTGGGAAATACATCTGATCAACCGGAAAAACGAAAAGACTGCGACGCGGCTCTGCCGCGCGCGGCTACGATTTTGAGGTCAAATGTTTGGGGGGCGGCGTATCAAGTCCGGGATGGTCTTCCAGTACGAACGTCGGAGCCTCGAAAGACAATTTGACTGGTTCAGCCGATGGCTCGGCAACAAGCACAGGCGCCGGCATAACGACCGGGGCGCAGGTGTAACAATGCTCGACAACCCTTGACGACTTCTGAGCTCCATCGCCGTCAAGTGAATAGATAATGTCGCTGGATGACGCCGTCGCGCCTTCCTCATCGGCGCAAGAGATTTCGCCGCCAAAGCCTACAACGAGGTAAATGGCGCAAAGCATCGCCACCAGCATCCGGCGCATAGCCGGCCATCGGCGTCCAATCCTTTGCCGGGCTGTCTGTTTCATCAACAGCAGACTTAACAAAGATTTCGGCGCAAGACTATTGCGTAAGATCATTTCGGTCACGTGCTCAGGGCGCGAAGTTCGACGAGGTTTGGCCTCCAGGAAGAGGCCGCCTCCGTCTATTTCGAGGGTGTTCGGAAGTCCTTTGCTCCGCGGCCCCCGTCGGCAAATCGAATGCGCCGAAAGAAGTCATGAACAACGAAGGAACTCCTTGTGTGAAGGCATGCGCCAGGTGGGGCTGCAATGCTCACGCCGCGACGGGCCCAATGTGAGTTTTTTGAGAACAAATAAAGAACTCGCGCAACTGCTTCGTCACAAGGTGTCGAGCAGATTCTCCGCGGCCCGGCGCGTGATCGGCAGCGTGAACGCCCGCGCGTTGGAGCGCCGTCGTTCCCGTTCCGCAGCCCGGCTCCAGCCCCCTGCTCAGCGCGCCGACGAGCGGAATTCACTCCAGTTGCGCCAATGGGTCGGCTGGATATCGGCGTGCCTTTGACCCCGGGCGTCGATCCAATTGGATCCCTCCCTGTGACACGCAAGCTGGAACGTATGGACGATGCCATCATAGTCCAGCACGCAGATTTCGAGATCCCGGTCAGATGGCGCCGTCGAGGTGGGCAGCCATTCGGTGGAGAAGGAATGCATGATGTGCCTCCATGATGAACGGACTCACGCGTCTCGCTGTCCGTGGTCACTGACCGGGGTCGTTGCAGGGGTTGTAGCCGTTTGGTCCAAAATCCGGATCGCACCCAAACCCGCCATTGCGCATCACGGGAGCTGTGAAACCGCGGCGGTCGACGGCGTCGGACGTGAAGGCGTCAGGCATCGCGCCGCCAACACTCAGGGCATATCCGTGATGATGGCGCGCTGATTTTCTGTTCACGACATGGGCGTCCGATACGGAGCCGAGAAGGAGCAATGCGACGATCGCCGTGCCGAGGGTTCTGGACATGATGCCTCTCCATGCGAGTTGATAGTCTGGAGACCGAAGCGACAAACGCTTTATTCCGAAATGCGGTTGGACGTGGCGACCGATCACGGAGTTCTGATTGAGGCGCAGCGGAAGGCTGCCACGCAGCCCCGGCCGTTCGCCTCACCGCTTGCGCGCCACGATGAAGGGGCGGTTGTCGTCGCCCCTCCCTGCATGGTTTTCCGTGGCGAGAATCTCGAAGCCCGCGGCGCCGATCAACCGGCCGAGCTCCGCGCCCCGAAAGACGCCGGCATAGGGCGCCATGCCGATCGCGCGCATCGCCGGCAAGACGAGCCGGATGAGGGGATTCATGTTGCCGACGCAAGGCGTCTTGGAAATGAACAGGCCATCCGCGGCAAGCAAGGCGTGGATCCGGCGCAGCGTGCCGGGCATCAGCGCGGAATTCGCCGGCATCCCGACCTGCATGAGATGTGCGTTGAGCGGCCTGCCCTGCACGTTGAAGGCGGACTGACCGTCGAACGTCAGCGAGATCGCAAACGTTTCACCGGGGCTCAGGCTCCAGTTCTGATGAGCGAAGCCGAGCTGCCAGCTCAGGCCCTCGCCAACCGACACCATGAAATAAATGCCACTTTGATACGTCGCCCCCGCCGCACAGTGGCTGAAGGCGCCGGCTTGATCATTGGTTTAGGCGCCGCCGCTCTAGTTGCCGACTTTGACGGACTCGAACGGCTGGCGTGCATCAGCGGTGCCGATGGCTGCCAACCACGCGATGCAGCGCGAAAAACCCAAAACGCTTCATGGAATGCCCCCATCTACGGCGAGCACAATTGGGCGCGACAATCGGAGTCCAGAGGGGCGGCTGGGTTGTGCTCTGGGACAAAGCAGGACCTACCATAGAAGCTTGTTTGTGGCCTGCCCCGGATCTGTGATAGCGCTGGAAGGAAGCGGCCCTAGTCCGATAGAGCAAGCTATGCTGGCGTTCGAATTAGAGCCCCGTCTCCTTGCAATCGATGCTGGCCAGATCGACCATGGCGACTATGTCGCGCTCTATCTTTTCGATGTGCTCGCGCGCAGGCCCCAGCGAAGAGATGCCATTTCGCTCGGCCGAAGCGTAGCTGGCAGGTAATGGCCGCTTCGGCGCCCAGAACGCCCCCGTCCGCTAATGTCTCCGCACAGCAGCCCTTCGCTCTTGACCAAATCATTGAAAGCGCTAATTGTTATCGTCACAAAACACAACCAGCGATATAAGGTAGTTGGGGAGCTCAGGTCTTCGAGACTCTCATTGTTTTTAGTATTCTTGTGACAATTGATTTCAGACATATAGAGGGCATTTTATGCGGCGCAGTTTGGTCGCGAGCGTCCTTTCCTTCGTAGTCACGCTCTATCTAGTTCAGCCCCTACCTGCCTTCGCGGGAAAGCTACTAGATGTCTATGTGGCGTACGTTAAAGTGAAAGATCCCGACGCTGCGCGGACGACCGACGAGCAAAAGAACATGCTCGCATATCTGACCAAACTGATCCGCCAGGAGCTCAAGAAGTCGCCTCGTGTGAACGTGGATACTGAACTGGGTATCTCCACTTGGTTCATGGATAGCGACTGGGAAGAATTGGCTCAGTCTGGCAAAACGCATTTCATTGTTGCGATTCCAGAAGTCACGAATGATGGCACATCTGACGATTTCATCAAGGTGTCCTGGGAAGTCGGTCAAATAGGAAACGTTGGTGGTAAAATGGTGCCGGTTTTCGCTGGCTCTCTTTCTCCGGTTGCAACGGCAAAAATCATACGGACCGCAACCGGCGCAGCCATTGAGAATTCCAGGCCTGAAGACAAGGCGTCTGCAATTGCTGACACTATGCGCAAGATTTTTCCCGAGCTTGGTTCGACGTTCAGCTATTTCATAGGTTGTTTCGAAATTGACAAAGCCCCAAATGCGAATCTCGCTACCCAATGGTCGCAACGTCGGCAGGAACTCCTGACCAAGCTGTTGTCTCAACTGAGTACACGCAATGAGCTGCAATATGCGACTGAGGAGTTGATCAATCCGAGCGATGAGGCTCGTTCTATCTGCCTGGATGATCCGGACAAGCGCTCTGCGACCGCCAAGAAGGCGGATTTCTTGCTTCGTGGCGTAGCCAGCAATCTTCCAGCGGCCAGGATCGCTGTGCGCGTGACGGTGCAAAATAGGCCGGGCTCGCGAAGGCTGCACAACGATTTAACCTATCAGCCAAACGCGCTTTCTCCCGCTTTCTACAAGCAGGTGTTCGATTGGTCGACAAAGTATGAAGGAAACTCTGCCTGGGAGTTGTCGGCATGCGGAAAATATCCGGAGTTTTGGGGAGCTGAGCCGAAGCTCGAATCTTTTGCCGGCGCCCTTGCCACCGGATTTCAAGAAAAGCTCGCGATCGAAGTAGATACCACGGTCAATCGGCGCAGTTGCCGTTGAACCCAACTGCGACGGTTGCTTTGGAGATGTCATGGCGAGTTGCAATAGCTATGTTTTAGTCGTGGCGGCGATCTTGGCCAGTCCGGCTATTTCTTTTTCCGCTTTTGCTCAGGATGGCACACCGCGTGCTGCACTATGCGGGCCACGCGTCACTGGCCAGATCAACGTCGTTGTAGGATCGTTTCCGCAATCGGGTGCCGCGGCTGAGAACTCAACCAAAAACCTCAAAGCTGTCTTTTCCGGCGTAATTGTTGGCAGTCTAGGTTCGGCCGGAAACATCGCCGCAGTCATTTGGGATTCCGACGATCGTCAATATCCAGATTTGCGGCTGCAGATGGAGGCTCTGCTTTCGCAGGGAGGGTCCGGGCAGAGTCCCCAGGCTCAGCGCGCCATGACGGATATCGCAGAGTTTCTCAAGACGCAAAATTGTGACTATCTGGTAGGGGGGCAGATCGTACGCGACTCCAAACTTCTGATTGCAACGCCGTTTATTTTGAACGTGGCAGAGAGTTCTTTTGCAAGCAATCTCAGCCCAGTGGTTCAGGAGGCCGCAGCTCCAGCTAACAGTGCCGCAGAATTGTTTGCAATAAAGTTCGTCCGATACATCCAAAGCAAACGACCAAGTTCGCCGAGCAATCGTCAGCAGGTTGCGATTGGATGTTTTATGGAACAAGGCGCCGATAGGGAGCGCGTCGCCGCCAACAGCAATCAACGTTTCGTCCTAAGCGATACTGTCGATGCCATACAGGGAGCGCTCTTTGCTGAATTATCATCCGACGGGCGTTTGGCCGGTCGCTTGTCCAAACCCTCGACAGCTCTTTGCCCTTTGTCTGGTCCGAAGGATTGGGCCCCAGAAACGATCGCGGTGTTTGGCGGTGTCGTTGAATCTACGGGCGGGCAGTTCACGCTTCGCCTCTCTGCGCGCGCCATCGAGAGGGGATCCTCGGCGGGCTTCGAAATTTCATTGACCCCCAACAATGACGATGGTTTTGCCGTGCAGACGAAGCCTATATCACAGGCGAAGCCTGCAGTTGATTTTGCTGCGGTCCGTGACTTTGTCGGCAAAGTGCGCCGAATAGTTTCGGTGGGGATGACTGCTGACGGCGTTATTTTTCCCGGCAGAGACACAGACCTCCCATCTGGTCCCGAAGCCCTCTCGAGCATGCTGACCTCGCTCCTGGAAAGTGGAAAGAACGAAGAGGCCTTGACTTTGGGGTTCAAGGCTCTGTCTCGCGGACGTGACAATCCAATCGCTCTACTTGTTATTGCGCGAGCCTTTTTCAACAAGTCCGATGCCGTTGCCGGGTCTCAATATCTATCGAGTGCCCTGGCCATGCGAAATAAGGTGGCTGATGCGGCACTTGGGCCATTTTTGGAAAGCGCCGCAAACGCTTACAAGTCTAGCGGACTTACGGAACTCGCGATCAACACGTTCGCGCAGGCAAGAGATATTTTTCGCGGTCAGGGCCGCGACGACGATTCCGGAAGACTTGTCCGATCTATCGCTCTACTGCTCTTCAAGAGTGGCAAGCCGGAGGAGGCCAGGAGGACTCTTCTTCCGCAGGCTGAAGGCAAGAACGATACAGAGGCGATATTCGCCCTTGCTCAAATCGACCTATCCACTGGCAACATCAATTCAGCGGTCGAGTGGCTCATTAGAGGCAGCACGCTGGATCCGAATGATACGAGATTCAAGAGTCAACTCGCATCGGCAAATCGCCTTCTCGCTAGAAACGCCTTGGCGGCGAAGGATCGCGAGAAAGACCAGGAAGCAGTTTCGTATCTAGAGCAAGCGCTCAAATATGACGATGATACCGAAACAATCTATCTGTTGGGAATTGTGTCGTACCGACAGGGCCAATATGAGCGGGCCATCGCCTATTACGAACGGCTATTATCCCGTCCAGGATATAAGGAATACTATCGCTGGTCAGAGGCGGCATGGCTCAATGTTCTCGAATGTTATCTGCTGACCGAACGATGGGATGCGGTGTTGTCCCGGGCCCCAATCGCGATTGAATCCGCTCTCGTGGGTAAGAGCGACTCGCAGCTAGTTGCGCTATATTTGCAATCGATCGCGGTCGCATTAAAAGACCCGCGACAGCCCGCCGACGCTTTCTTCGCAAGTGAGCCATACAAGAAGTACAGCGAATTACGGAAGTTTGTATCGAGCAAGAGGCTTTCGTGGAACAATGCTTCGATTCTTTCCTTTCTGGACAAGCAAGAGGGTAATCCAGACACCCTCCAGGCGGTTAGAGCGTTGGCACGGGACTTTAGCGCTAAGACCGACCCGACCAACCAATAGGCCGGACTATTTGATTGTGCGGGGCTGCAATGCATGCTAGGGTTGCGCAGACTTTATTATATTATTTTTTGGAACTTTCTCATGAAGGCAGTACGCTGGGCGATATTGGCTTTGACCATTTTTGGCGGATTTTCCTGCCTAGACGTACGTGTGGGCATTCGGCCCGCCTATGCCGGATGCTCCGCAAACGGCTGCTAAGTGCCGGCGGTCGGACCGCTAGACGTTTGGTCCTGCACGCTGTGCTGGGGCTGGCGGTTTTAACTAACCGCGCAGAAGCTGACTTTCTCGACTGTTTGGTTTTTATTTCTGCCAGCCTCACCTATGAGGATGGGCGTCCGGAGAAGAGTCTCGGTACCGGATCCGGCTTTGTTATCAGTAAAGACGGCTTCGTTGTTACCGCCAAACATGTCGTCCCGACTGAAATTCCAGCCGGCGCTACACTGGTGATGAAGGGGAGCCTGCGGAGCAAAGATCCGCCGTATAAGACTTTGAGCCTCTATCAAATAACGACGCTGGGAGTAGACATTACGCTCCTCAGATTTGATCCCAACACGCAACCGTCTTGGGAATATCTGAAAGTAAGCTCGAAGAAAATTTCGGATTTTCGATTGGGCGAAAATGTGGTGGCGTGGGGATTCGCGCTAACCGAGGGGCTAAATAGAGTCGATACAAAGATTTCGTCGCTTACTGGCCCAGAGAATACAGTTCAAGTCGGAGCCGGAATCGTCAGGGGGATGAGTGGCGGACCAGTTGTCGACACGTCAAACAACGTGGTTGGTGTCGTGACGGGTGGCGCAAAGGGCGAAGCAGCTTTAAACTACTTTACGCCGATCCTTTACGCCAATCCTCTTATCCGTGATATTGCTGAGTATGCAGACGATCAACCTGCCGCCGCGAAGGGACCGGCTTCGGTCAGGGAGGCAATTGTCAAGAATTACGAAATTAACGAATCAAGAACAATCGGCGCCCTGCAGAGCAAACCCTTCTCTATTACAAAGGACGCTGTTGCCGGTCGGCTCATAACAAAAGCGAATTTCGTCATCACAAACAACTCAGGCATATCTGATATTTCGGTTGCCGTCGCAGATGACAAAAAATCGGTGACACTGAAGTATGTCGTCAAGGGCAGCGGCACCTTGATTGGAAATATTCTTACCGAACAACAATAACGCTCTATTCATCTATTCATAAAGACTGTGGACGCACTGTAGATCGGCAGGCACGATCTCAATGTTTGATGCCACTTCATAGCCATCGAGCGTCCAGCTTGCCTTGATCGGATACATCATAATGGACTTAGGATCGAAACTCGGTGCCCCTCGGCAAGCATATGATCTGGCGAACACGTCGAATATATTCCTCTGAACTTTCGTGGCACTCCATCCATAGGAGGCCAGTTCAGCTATAATTGCGGACTTGTCCCATTTGATCCCCCCATCAGGATGCTGATGCTCATGCCGCATCCCTAATGCATGGCCGAACTCGTGTCGGATCACACTTTTCATTCGATCGGCAGGAACGTCTTCGCGCACATCGCCCAGATGCATCGTCGGCGAAGATGGATCCGCCACCAAAGTTGCCTGACGACCGATCAGCGACTGGTTGAAATTCGGCGCAACATCAAATGTTATTCGGATATGCTTTTTTGAGCTGTCGCCGAAAGCAAACTGAATCTTTTCGGCGCCGGTCGACACTAGCCACTCGGATGCATATTTTTTTACTGCCTCGATCTGGAAAGGCGTGCCATCTAAGAAGGAAACGCCAATCCTGATCTTGCCATTACCTCCGGGAAGCGAGTCGCTCTGCTTCCACGAGTCATCGCCGAACGCAAGCTGAAAGTCTCGTAGCGTCAGCGGCTTCAGTGGATCGGCATTGCCTTTATCAATGACGAGCTTGCCGCCAGTATTCAGAAACTTTGATAGTTCGACAGTCTTCGTCTCGTCGTATTCGGTGATTTGGGGCGTCAAACAGAGGAAGCTTTCAGCGGCCGAAGCCGTGATGCTGCCCTGAGCAATGGACAACAGGCAACTCAAATAAATCCAGGATTGGTTCGGCATTTTTCCTCACGCTCGGATGACCGCCGAAGATGTAATTCATACGACCTGGCGGATCAGCACTTCACCGCCGCGTGCCGGCCTTGCATCTACTACAATTGGTGGTACATTTATTGTATTGCAACTTAGCTGCGGCGGTCTAGCTAGACGTTTAGGCTACTATCTAGTTTTTTAAATGCCGAGGCAGTGCATGAAATCGGCGTGCAGGATCGATCAGCTTCTCGCTAGCTCGAAGCAATGGAGTTCTTTCGAAGACTCGAGAGGCTCATGGAATGCCGTGACGGATTCGGCTTTCAACCCAGTTCTGCTCGAGGGAGACGAGTATCGTCTGTCTCGCATGTTTCAGATACGAGCCACCATGCTGAACGATTACCCTCACGAAACTTGAAAGAAACGGGCATGATGTGTCGAGATTAACACCAGGAGTGTGGTTGTAAGTATCGTCCGCAAGAATCAATCGACGCAAGCTTGCAACCGAATCAGCGCCACCGAAGCTTCTTTGCACGAGCGTTGACGCCTACACCGAGCGCTGCAGATTTGGAATGCGGTCGGCGAACTGATATGCGCTCACATCCGACGCATGTTTCACGATGTCCGCGAGTTGGGAAGCGAGGGGGAGCTATCGCGAGAAAACAGATTAGGTTGCTGGCAGGTGGTGATCGTTGCAGTCACGATAGCTCCTTCGTTCGGAACAAACGAGGTGAGCTTGATTGCGTAAACTGGGTCAGCGCGTACTTCGGCGGCCTTGCGCGCGAGCGCTGTAAAGATCTCACCAATATAGACCTGTTCCTTGAACGGTGAAACAGTAACGGTTACGGAAGCGACGGCGTTAGTCGTGCAGGGCGGATTACGATCCAGATAAACGGCAACGCCGAAAATTCTGAAAGATTCTGACGCGAGATTCTCGTGGCCGATATCAAGGCCATAGCAAAGCGCCAGCACACCGCATGACAGACCGAGCGATCTTACTGATTTAAATTTTGCTTTGCTCATCGTTTTTGCATTTCGCAACCAAAGCTGAAGTTGCCAACGTGAAGTCACAAGTGCCCTCGCCCCGATTTAGGGCCCCACAAATTTAAGATTATTACGCAAATCGTTTTATTGGAGAGAATCGATGCGTACATACTCCATGCTTTTACTTACAGTAGCTTGGCTCTCTCTCTTCGGCGGATCGGACAGGTCCATGGCGCAAAGAGTCCATGCCGTGCTAGTAGCCCACACGCTTGACCCGACAATCGGAACAGGTGCCGCCGAGAGTAAGACAAATATCGCCTCGTTCCTGGAGAATGTAAAAACCCTCACCGGACTTGACGTCGCTAGTACCGAAGTGGACGGTTCGAATTTCAACTGCCAATCGATCATCGAAGCAATCAGCAGTCTCAACGTCTCAGCTAACGACGTCGTGTTCTTCTACTACGCGGGGCACGGCTTTCGCAGGGACAGCTCGCAGACTCAGTTTCCAGAATTTTACTGCTCGGCACCAGGAGAGGCGACGGAAACGCTTTCGCAGGCCGTGGACTCGATCAGGGCGAAACAGCCTCGGCTAATCATTGCGATTGCGGATGCTTGCAATAAGATAACCGAGCCGCCTCCCCAGGCAGCGGCTCAGGCGCCGGGGCGAGAAGTTGACCGAAAGCGAGCCCTGTTGCACCTGTTCAAAGATTACAGAGGCACTCTGATCATGTCGGGGGCAATCCCTGGAGAGTATTCCTGGTATATGACTGCAGGTTCGTCGCTCGGCGGATTTTTCACGAACCAGCTTCTCGAAGCCATAAGTCAGAACATCAACCGCAGCGGCCCGAATGTTAGTTGGGAAGCCATCGCGACCGACGCAACCAAGCCAATCTTCATACCCACTGCTCCCCCTGTGACTCAGAATCCGCAATATTTGGCCGTCGGTCTGTCGGCAGGTCCTATTATTGCCGCGCTGAGCCCTGTCACCGGTGAGGATGCGAGCCAGGACCAGATAGACCCCGCAGAACTTCGGCGCTTTTGGATCGGAGATATTTTGCCTCAAGCGGCCGCACCGCCCTACATTCTAACCAACCAGGAACGGATGAAGTTTCCCGGCACCTTTGGAATAGACCTTTCGCATTACAGCTTCGATGTCGATCCCAGTAATCCGATCTGCCAAACTCCGCAGGGATACTCGACGACTGCTTGTTCCTGTGTCTCGGATTGGCAAGCCGTGGCGAATAATGGGATCCGCTATGTCTACAGTAAAGCCAGCGACGGAAGCGGCGTCGATCTCTCGTTTGCGAAGTTCTGGATGGATTTAAAGGAGAAGCACGACGCAAAGATCCTGTTCAGGGGCGCCTACCATTTTCTTCGCCCTGGCATCGATCCGGACAAGCAGGCGGATGCTTTCCTTCATGCCGTGGGAGCGATAAACGGACAAAGGCCAGCACAATTGTCGCCCGTGCTCGATATCGAGTGGTCCAACAAAAGAATTGCTCCGAACACTCCCGAATTTCAGGCCTGTCCTGTAACCCGGCGCACCGAAAACGACCAAGGAAAGTACTTCTGCGACATGTGGTACCAAGTGCCATCAGCAACAATCGCAGCTATGGCGAAGAAATGGATCGAGCGGGTCGAGCAGTCAACCGGCCTACCGGTGACGGTCTACACAAACCCAACCGCGTGGTGGAATCCCGTGATGTCTTCCAATGGAGACGAGCTGTTGAAGAATCGCGCCGTATGGACGTCACGATACACTTCGGCCGGACCGCAATACGATCCCCGATGGACAGCGCTGAACGGCAGTTCGTTCTGGAAGATGGCTCCGCTGCCGCGAGGAGCTTCTTATCCCCCTCCAAACGGCAGATATTCCACTCCGCATTTTTGGCAATTCACTGAAAGCAGTTTTTTGGCTGCGAATTTCCTGACCTGTGGTGGACGTTTGTCGCGAAAATCGGTCGATTTGAACTTCATACCGGTCAGTGAAAG
>BFBZ01001475.1_pt1 | contig 15574 bp, 15 predicted proteins | sample 1888401 | NCBI WGS metagenome assembly BFBZ01 (sample SAMD00112614, study PRJDB3348) | symbiont metagenome | host: Chara braunii | reverse complement strand
TTCTTGTGGTCGTAGCCGGCCGAGCCACCGGAAGCGAAGGCGTCATCCAGCCAGAAGCCAGCTTCCTGCGCCAGCGCGTTGGCGGTGTCGGAGAAGGTGGCCGTGCCCTTGTCGGCGGCGACGACGAAATAGGGGTCGTCACCATCGAGCCGCACGGTGTCGGCAGGCGGAATGATGTCGGCGCCGGAGATATTGTCGGTGATGGACAGCAGCGTGCGGATATAGGTCTTGTAGGCTTCGCGGCCGGTGTTGAAGATCTCGTCGCGGCTGCCGCCGACGGGGAGCTTCTTCGGATAGAAACCGCCCTTGGCGCCCACGGGCACGATGACGGCGTTCTTGACCTGCTGTGCCTTCACGAGACCCAGCACTTCGGTGCGATAGTCTTCTGCGCGGTCCGACCAGCGCAGGCCGCCACGGGCCACCTTGCCGAAGCGCAGATGCACGCCTTCCACTTCGACGCCGTAGACGAAGATTTCGCGGAAGGGCCGTGGCTCGGGCAGGCCGTCGAGAAGCTTCGGATCGAGCTTGAAGGCCAGCATCGCCTTCGGCGTACCGTCGGCGTTCTTCTGGAAGTAGTTGGTGCGCAGGGTCGCGTCGATGGCGTTGACATAGCGGCGGAGAATCCGGTCGTCATCGAGGCTCGGAACGTCGGCGAGCTCGGTTTCGATGGCCTCATGTAGTTCGGAAAGCTTCTTCGTGCGGTTCTTGTCGTTGAGTTTCGGATCGAGCGTGTCGTGGAACAGGCGGAAAAGCGAGGCTGCGACGCGCGGATATTTGTCGAGCGTCGCGGCGATGTAATCCTGGGAATAGGCGATGCCGGCCTGGCGCAGGTAGCGCGAATAGGCGCGCAGCACATTGGCTTCGCGGGCGGAGAGATCGGCTGATACGATCAGCCGGTTGAAGACGTCGTTATCGATCGTGCCGCCGAAAGCGGCAAGGAAGGCTTCCTTCAGGGCAGCACCGTGGCGGGCAAGATCGATCGTCAGGCCACCGCGGGCTTCCAACTCCATATCATGCAGCACGACATGGCCGGCCGAACCGTCCTTGGCCGTTACATAGATGTCGAAAGTCCGCTCGCTGATGACGTTGAAGCCGAGGTTTTCCAGGAGCGGCACGCGGCGCGACAGCGCCAGATTGCCCTGACCGTGGAAGATCTTCAGCGAAAGGATATCGCCCGTCTCGTCCTTGCGGACGTAGAAGCCGATGCGGATCGGATCGGCGCCGGCCGTGGCCGAAATGTCGGGCAGGTCAGCAAAGGCGTCTTCAGGCGTAAAGGCTTCCTGGAAAGCCTGGCTGACAGAGATGCGCGGCGCTTTCGGGCCGGCCAGCATGACGAAACGCTCGTCCCAGCGGGCTGTTATGGCGCGGATCGCTTCTTCCAGCTTGGCCTGTGGAACATGCGGCGTCTTGCCGGCGCTGCGGCCGATGATGAAATGCACGCGCGCCACGCCGCCTTCCGGGAAAGCCGGATAATAGGCGGAAACGCGGCCATCATAGACAGTCTTCAGGTAGTTACCGATCTTCTCGCGGACGACGGAATCATATTCTTCGCGCGGGACATAGACGATGACGGAGACGAAGCGGTCGAAATGGTCGATGCGCGGCAGCGCGCGCACGCGCGGCCGGTCGGTGAGGTCGTTGATCTGCTCGGCGAAGCTCGCAAGCAGGGTCGTGTCGATCTGGAAGAGGTCGTCGCGCGGATAGGATTCCAGCGTATTGTCGAGCATGCGGCCGGAATGGCTCGTGGGGTCGAAGCCGAAGTGATCCTTGACCTTCTGCACCTTCGAGCGCAGCAGCGGCACTTCGATGGCGGCGCTGGTATAGGCTGTCGAGGTGAAGAGGCCGACGATGCGCAGCTCGCCCGTGACGTTGCCGTCAGCGTCGAAGCGCTTGACGCCGACATAATCCATATAGGCGCGGCGGTGAACGATGGATTTGACGTTGGCCTTGGTGACGATCAGGAAGTCCGGCCCATTGAGGAAGGCGAGGATCTCCGGCGTCGTGGTGACGGCATCCTTGCCCTGTCTCAGGACGCGGACATCCGGATTGGAGAGAATGCCGAGGCCGGTGCCGCGATCACGCTCGACCTTGGCGTCCGTGCCCTTGCCGGAATAGACATATTCGCGCATGCCGAGGAAGGTGAAATTGCCGTCCCGCAACCAGGCGAGGAAGGCCAGCGCCTCGTCGCGATCGCTCTTGCGGCGTCCCGCCGCCTCATAGGTGGAGAGCTCCGAAATGACAATATCGAGGCGCGCCAGCATCGGCTTCCAGTCGGAAACGGTGAGATGCGTCTGATCGAGCACGGTCTGTACGCGCTTGATCAGGTCCGTTGCCTGCGCTGCCGTCAGGGGCGACAGATGAAGCTGGATATGGCTGACGCGATGGGCAGGATCGCTCGGGTGATCGGCGGAATAGAGGCTGGGCTGCTTGCCGTCCTCGATCACCAGGATCGGGTGCACGGCCATATAGAGGTCGCGGTAGGTGCTGCTGACCTCGCCCATGATCGATTCGTAGAGGAAGGGCATGTTGTGGTCGGTGATCGACAGGATCGACACTGTAACGCCATCGGGCTCGATACCGGCCACCTGCTCGATGCTGACGCGCGGAGAGGTACCGCTCCAGGCGGCCAGCTCCTTGGCTGCGTGCGCCGCAGCAAGGGCCAGCATTTCCGGGCTGTAATGCTCGATGTCGTCATTGCTTGCCCGGCCGAACAGGATTTCGGGGTCGATATGGGCTCCCCCCGCCGCGGTCGCGATCTTGCGGGCTGCGTCGATCTGTTTTTCCCGTTTCGGATTGGTCTTGGGCGCCATGAAATTCCTCCGGATTTTCGAATTTTGAGCACAGTAGCAGAAGGTTTAGCGAAAAAACTGGCAAAAAGAATGCGAATTTGGTTGCTTTCGGACCAATTTGAGCCCGTTTTTTCAAAAATCTTGCCGAAAGCTGCGATATCGACGCGAAGCGCATGAGACCGGCGTGAAGTTGGCGGACTCGGCCTTTCAACAAAGGGTTTCATGACTCTGTGAAGTGCAGTTGACAGAGTGCCGCGAAAGGGATCATCAACGGCGCCATTGCAGTTTGAGACCCCTGAACTGAGAGCAAGCATCATGTCGCAAATGTCGGCCGGCGCCGTTATCGTCATCTCCAGTCATGTCGTCAGAGGTTCCGTCGGAAATCGCGCCGCGGTGTTTGCGTTGGAAACGCTCGGGCATCCGGTCTGGGCGCTGCCGACCGTGGTTCTGCCCTGGCATCCCGGCCATGGCCGTTCGACGCGGCTGACCTTCAACGAGGCGGATTTCGACCATGCGATCGACGATCTGATCGCCGCCCCCTGGCTTTCGGAGGTGAAGGCGGTTCTCTCCGGATATTTCGGCAATGCAGCGCAGGCGCTTTCCGTTGCAAAGCTGGTGGCGGCGCTGCGAGAGAAGAACCCCGATCTCATTTATGCCTGCGATCCTGTCATCGGCGATGCGGGCGGGCTCTATGTGCCGGAAGCGACGGCGGAAGCCATTCGCGATCATCTGATCCCGCTCGCATCACTGGCGACCCCTAACCGTTATGAGCTTGCCTGGCTTGCCGGTGCGCCGCTCGACGACAACAATGCCATCATGGAAGCGGCATTGGCTCTCGGGCCGTCACGCATGCTGGTGACCTCGGCGGTGCCGATGATGTCAGGTGGTATCGGTAACCTCTATCTCAGCGGGCGAAATGCCTTGCTTGCCGAGCACCGCAGCATCGAGAATGCCCCGAACGGGCTTGGCGATCTGCTCTCCGCTCTGTTCCTGTCGCACCTGCTGTCCGGCATCGACGAGGAAAGGGCGCTGCAGCTGACGACGGCGAGCGTCTATGAGGTGCTGGCGCGCGCCGTCAAGCGCGGCAGCGACGAACTGACGCTGGCGGCGGATGCGGCGAGCCTGTCGACGCCGATGGCGATGGTGCAGCTCAGGCACCTCGTGCACCCGGCTCAACGGCGCAAGAAATAGCAGCGTGATGCAACAGGAGCTTTTTGCAGCGCAATAGTTGCCATCCGCCTGACTGCGCTGTAATTCAATATCCATGCAAAGCTTTCCCGACACCCTTTTGAACGGCTATCGCAATTTCATGAGTGGGCGTTACGTCGACGAGCGCGAACGCTATCGCACGCTCGCCGAGCGCGGCCAGAATCCGTCGACCCTCGTGATTGCCTGTTGTGACTCCCGCTCGGCACCGGAGATCATCTTCGATGCCGGTCCGGGAGAGCTCTTCGTCATCCGCAACGTCGCCAATATGGTGCCGCCCTATGAGCCGGATGGGAATTTTCACTCGACCTCGGCGGCACTCGAATTTGCTGTCCTGTCGCTCAAGGTGGCCAATATCGTCGTCATGGGCCATGGCCGCTGCGGCGGCATTCGCGCCGCCCTCGATCCGAATGCTGAACCGCTGTCGCCGGGCGACTTTATCGGCCGCTGGATGGGCCTGCTGAAGCCGGCTGCCGAACAGATCCAGAGCAACGACATCATGACGCCGACCGAGCGGCAGACGGCGCTGGAGCGCATTTCTATCCGCAATTCGCTCGACAATCTGCGCAGCTTTCCGGAGATCAAGGCGCGGGAAGAAGAAGGCAAGCTGAACCTGCATGGCGCATGGTTCGATATTTCGACGGGGGAATTGTGGGTGATGGACCCCGAAACCCGCGATTTCGTCCGGCCCGATGTCTAGAGCTGTTCCGCTTTTCTTCGAATAGCGAAAATGCTCTATCTTCCTGTTTCTTTGCGCATTCCGGACGGAAAACCGCTGCGCACTTTTCCTGGAAGTACTCTAAGATCTGAAGGCAGACCAAACAAAAAAAGGCGCCGCAGACCATATGGTCGCAGCGCCTTTTTGTTTTGGTCCAACTTATCTGCCGTCGATCTGCTGGCCGATATAGGCGATTGCCTGCTGATAGACCTTGGCGTCGTTCCAGCCGGCAATGGCGGAGAAATTCGGCTCACCCGGCTGATAGCCGGCGCCGGGTTGCCAGCCATGGCCACGCAGGAAGTTCGCCGTTGAGGCAAGCGCGTCCGCGCGCGATCCTACAAGGTCGACCCTGCCGTCGCCATCTTCATCGACACCGAAGGCGACGACGTTTTTCGGCATGAACTGCGTCTGGCCGATTTCGCCATGGGCGGCGCCACGGGCCGACGGGCTGAGATAGCCTTCGCCGACGAGCTTCAGAGCAGAGTAGAGCTGTTCGGTGAAGAAGGCCGAGCGGCGGCAGTCATAGGAAAGGGTTGCCACGGCCGAAAGCGTGTGCTGATCGCCCATATAGCTGCCGAAGCCGGTTTCCATACCCCAGATCGCGATGATCGGGCCCGGGGAAACGCCAAAACGCTTCTCGATCTTGGCAAAGAGCGCGGCATTGGCCTGCTTCATGCTCTTGCCGCGATTGATGATCGTCTGGCCGCCGCGCTTCTTCATGAATTCCTCGAAGGAAAGCTTGAAGCTCTTCTGGCCGCGATCGGCGCGTATGGTGGGCTGGTTGTAATGGACGTTGGCGAAAGCCCGGTCGAGGACGGACGGGCTGACACCCTGTCCCTGCGCTTCGCGCTTGAATTCCTGCACCCAATTCTCGAAACCAGCGGAAGTGTTGCCGCAGGATGCGGCGTTTGCCATCATCGGCATCGCCAGCAGCAMCCCGCCCGCCACGAGAGCTGCCATTCCAGACTTTGTGATGCGCATTCAATTTCCCCGAATTCTTACCGCGCTACGAACGCGGTAACCGTTTTTTTAAAGCACACATAAACCCACCAATCTCTGGGTTTATGCGGTTTCTCGCCACCACTGGACCATGCCAGCATCCGGCCGTCCTGTCATTATCACATTTTAGCGATCAATGTTTTCGCGTCTCGTAAAACATTGCCGCCAGATGCATTTGCAAAAGCCCCGCCTTTCATCCGAAATGGCGAGGCTTCCATTCAATCCTGCTTAGCTAGCGAAGATTTATAAACCGTAAATTGGTTTACGAATTCTTATGCAGCCTGCTTGCGCGGCTTGATCAGCCCACGGTTGACGAGCAGTTCGGCGATCTGAATGGCGTTCAGCGCCGCACCCTTGCGCAGATTGTCGGAGACGACCCAGATGTTGAGGCCGTTTTCGACGGTCGCATCCTCGCGGATACGCGAAATATAGGTCGCGTCCTCGCCGGCGGATTCGTAAGGCGTGATGTAGCCGCCGTTTTCATGCTTGTCGATGACGAGGCAGCCCGGTGCTTCGCGCAGGATGTCGCGGGCCTGATCGGCAGTGATCTCGTTTTCGAACTCGATATTGACCGATTCCGAATGACCGATGAAAACCGGCACGCGAACAGCGGTGCAGGTGACCTTGATCTTCGGGTCGAGCATCTTCTTGGTTTCAGCCAGCACCTTCCACTCTTCCTTGGTGTAGCCGTCTTCCATGAAGACGTCGATGTGCGGAATGACGTTGAAGGCGATGCGCTTGGTGAACTTCTTGTTCTCGATCGGGTCGGCGACGAAGACGGCGCGGGTCTGGTTGAACAGCTCGTCCATGCCATCCTTGCCGGCACCGGAAACGGACTGGTAGGTCGAGACGACGACGCGCTTGATCTTGGCGAAATCATGCAGCGGCTTCAGCGCGACGACGAGCTGCGCGGTCGAGCAATTCGGGTTGGCGATGATGTTGCGCTTGGTGAACTGCGTGATGGCATCCGGATTGACTTCCGGCACGATCAGCGGCACGTCGGCGTCGTAGCGCCAGGCAGAGGAGTTGTCGATGACGACACAGCCCTGGGCGCCGATCTTCGGCGAGAACTTCTTCGAAACGTCTCCGCCGGCCGACATCAGGCAAATGTCGGTGTTGGAGAAATCGTAGTTCTCCAGGTTGGAAACCTTCAGCGTCCGGTCGCCATAGGAAACCTCGGTTCCCTGCGAGCGGGCGGATGCGAGCGCCACGACTTCATCGGCCGGAAAGCCGCGTTCGGACAGGATGTTGAGCATTTCACGGCCGACATTCCCGGTCGCGCCCGCTACTGCTACTTTGAAACCCATTTCTCAAGCTCTCTTTCTCTTCTCTCCTCTTTGGCGAGGGGGGAACCGCGGCCATGACGACCGGTTCCTGTCCCCGACCGAGCCGGGGAGAGAGCGGCAGGCCAGAGACGTCAGACGGTTTTCGTCGTCGTTTTGGCCTTGGTTTTGGAAGAAACCGGAAAATAGACGTCCGGCCCGGCACATTCCGCCAGGTGACTGAAGCATTCGATCTGTTCGAAGCGAGCCATGGAAGTCTTCCTTTTCCGTCGCCGGTTCTAAGAGGTTTTCCACAGGAGTCAAGGATTTCCTCGTTTCCGCCGAGGCGGGAGCGAGGAAATCGAGATTATGGCATCCAGCTGCCGGCCAATCGCGCCCGGCAGCGGATGTCGCTGTGACTAGCGGTTTGACTTGCGGGTGGATTCGAACAGGAACCATGTGCGGCGTTCCGTCTCGTCCAGCCAGTTTTCGAGAAGGCTGGCGGTGGCGATATCGCCATATTCGTCGCAGACGTCGTGAACGGCGCGGATTTCGGCTGAAAGCTTGAGGTTGTTATCCGCCAGCTCGGCCAGCATGTCCTGCGGGTCGACATATTCGGCGTCGTTGTCCGGAATGCGCTGAAGCTTGGCGATCTGGCCGATCGACCGCAGCGTGGTGCCGCCAATCTTGCGGGCGCGTTCGGCCATGGGGTCGGTCATCGCGAAAATCTGATCGCCCTGCTCGTCCAGCAGCAGGTGATAGTCGCGGAAATGCGGCCCGCTCATGTGCCAATGGAAATTCTTGGTTTTCAGATAGAGTGCAAAGACATCCGCCAGCAGCGCAGTCAGCGCCGCGGAAATGTCGCGTGTCGCGTCTTCGCTGAGATTGGTGCGGGTACCCAGTTTCGATTTGGTATTGGCGGTATTCATAAAAACGTCCTCCGTTTGTTTTTCACGACAGCGATCGCCGGCGGATATTAGGGGAGTTCAATGACATCAGCTGTTGTGTTGGATCGCATTGAAGACGCGATCTGTTTTGAAATTTCGCGGACGAGATGTCGCGGCGCGGCACGGTCGACTGCGGTGCTATGCGGAAAACCCGAGCACAGTTACTAAATAGGAAAATGGATTGGTTTGGCAATCGCTTGCTAACATAATGGCCAGGCATGCGGTTGTGTCACGCCCGGCAAACCGCCCTCTTGTCGGAGGGCGGTATCGCGAAGGGTAGTTACTTCAGGCCGCCGCCGGCATAGATGGTTTCACCCGTCAGCCAGTGAGCATCCTGCGACGCCAGGAAGACGGCGATCGGTGCGATGTCCGTCGGTTGACCAATGCGGCCAAGCGGCGTCTGGGAGACGAGGTGCTTTTCGAAATCGCTGCCAATGACGCCCGCCGCAACGACGCCCTCGGTCTCGACGCCGCCCGGTGCCAGGTTGTTGACCCGGATATTCCGCGATCCGAGTTCCTTTGCGAGGACCTGGGTGATCGAGCTTACGGCGGCCTTGGTCGCGGTGTAGACGGACGCGGTCGGCAGGTTCATGCTGACGGCGTTAGAGCCGATGTTGATGATATTGCCGCCCTCCGGGCCGAAATGCTTGACGGCTTCGCGCGTGGTCAGCAGCGTGCCCAGCACGTTGATATTGAATTCACGATGGAACTCCTCCTCGGTGAACTCTTCTATCGGCGCGAATTGATAGACGCCGGCATTGTTGACGAGAATGTCGACGCCGCCGAAGGCCTGTTTCGTTTCTTCGAAGAGCCGCTTGACGTCCTCGGATTTTGAAACGTCGCCGTGGACTGCGAGCGCCTTGCCGCCCTTGGCGGTAATTTCCGCAACCACCTTGTCGGCACCCTCGCGGCTCGAGGCATAGTTGACCACGACGGCAGCACCTGCCTCGCCCATTGCCTTGGCGATGCCCGCACCGATGCCCTTGGATGCTCCGGTCACGATTGCGACCTTGCCTGTCAGTTTGCTCATGTCATCTTCCTCAGATAATTGTTAGACAATTTTATAATCATCAAACTGTTTGACGTGCGCGACCCGAAAACCGTTCGCTGCTGTCACTTTGATATTTAGATAATCATCTAATTGATACAAGAGCAGGAGGCGCGAATTGCAAAGACGAAATTTTTAAATTCTGGAAAGCTCCGCCATGTAGGCATTCAGAACGTCGCGGCACAGCACGAGATTTGCGAATTTGCCTTCGCGCTGGATCTCGATGAGACCGGCGTTTTCGAGTTCCTTGATATGGTGGGATATGGTTGCGGCGCTGACGGTGTGGCACTCGTTGAGAATGCTGCAGGGCATCGGCTCGGTCCGCTTGCCGATTTCTTTCAGGATCTGCACCCGGCGCGGCTCGGCGAGCGCCCGGGAAATCAATCCCAGCTGTCTTTCGCTCAAACGTATCGGGCCGGCATCCATGGTTTTCATCGCAGTGGAAACGAAATCGGGTTGACCGTTTTTGGCGGTCGGTATCCTGCCAGATATATGAATGACCGATGAGCTTGGCAACCTTTACGGCGGGGTTGTGGTGGGAGGTTGCCGTTCGACGGCCAAAGGAGTTCCTATGCCCGTCAAGCGCGCAGCTTTATTTTGTAGCGTGGCTGGGAGTTCTTGAGCGCGATAATCGTCGCCGGTCGAAGGCTTACTTGCTCTTCAAAAGCGGCCATTTCGGCGTCGGCCAGCCGGCGGCATTGATGCGGAAGAGCAGGCCATAGCGGGTGTAGACGATTGCGGTCATGAAGGAAAACCATCCGCCGAGTGCAAGACCGGCTATGACATCGCTCGGATAATGCGCGCCTATCATGACGCGCGTGATCGCCAGCCAGAGGGCGCAGGCGGCAAAGATGTAGCGATAGCGCGGGAAGAGGAATGCAAGGGCGACGAAGAGGGCGCCGATGGTGGTGGCATGGCCCGATGGGAAGCTTTCGAAACTGGCCCGACCGTTGAATGGCGAGAAGCCGAAGGGACCCCAATCGGCGAAATGCGTGGGTCGGGCGCGGCCGATGGCGCGTTTCAGCAGGTTGGCGAGAAGGCCGGAGAGCACGATGGTCGTCAGCAGATAGCCGCCGATCTGGCAGATGCGCAGCGCCTGGCAACGACAGCGTTGTGAGTGAAGCAGCCTGCTGCCGGCCCAGCCTTCGAAGAACAGGAAAGCACTGATGATGATGATCCAGCCGGAATCGCCGAAATCGGTCAGCGCCCCGCCAAAGAAGCGAATGGAGGGCGAGAGGGTTTTGAGCGTCGCGCCGACAGGCCAGTCGAACAGCAGGGCGGAGAGAAGAACGATATTGGCCGTCAGGAAAAGACAGATCTTCCAGTGAGATGGCGCAAGCCGCGCATCGCTTCGCCGCCAACGTCTGTCAAGAGACGTCAAGATCGCCTGCATATCTACCGTCCCTGTCGTCTAACTTCCAATCAAGTCGACAAGAACACCTATCAGGCTCCTGTAACAGTATTTTTAAGGTCGTCGCCCATCGCTTCGTCGAGTCGGGATCTATGGGATTCTTCGTTGCCGTCAAAGAAAAACCCCGCACTGCGCGAGCAGAGCGGGGTTGGTGTTTCACGTGAAATATAGCTGACGATTTATGCCGAGAGAGCCTTGAATTCGGCCAGGATGGCGTCGCCCATTTCGGCCGTGCCGACCTGGCGGCTGCCTGCCGACATGATGTCGCCGGTGCGGATGCCACTGTCCAGCACGTTGGCAATCGCCTTTTCCAGCGCATCGGCTTCAGCAATCAGGTTGAAGGAGTAACGCAGGCACATGGCGAAGGAGGCGATCATGGCAATCGGGTTGGCGATGCCCTTGCCGGCGATATCTGGAGCCGAGCCGTGTACCGGCTCATAGAGCGCCTTGCGCTTGCCCGTCTTGGCGTTGGGGGCGCCGAGCGAAGCCGATGGCAGCATGCCGAGCGAGCCGGTCAGCATGGCGGCAACGTCGGACAGCATGTCGCCGAACAGGTTGTCGGTGACGATGACGTCGAACTGCTTCGGCTGGCGCACGAGCTGCATGCCGCCGGCATCGGCGAGCATGTGCTCGAGCTGCACGTCGGAATATTTTTCCTTGTGCGTCGCGGTGACGACCTGATTCCAGAGCACGCCTGACTTCATGACGTTGCGCTTTTCCATCGAGCAGACGCGGTTGTTGCGGGTACGCGCCAGTTCGAAGGCGACGCCGGCAATGCGCTCGATCTCGTAGGTGTCATAGATCTGGGTGTCGATGCCGCGCTTCTGGCCGTTGCCGAGATCGATGATTTCCTTCGGCTCGCCGAAATAGACGCCGCCGGTGAGCTCGCGGATGATGAGGATATCGAGGCCGTCGACCAGTTCCGGCTTCAGCGAGGAAGCGGATGCCAGTGCCGGATAGCAGATGGCCGGGCGCAGGTTTGCAAACAGCTGGAGATCCTTGCGCAGGCGCAGCAGGCCGGCTTCCGGACGCACTTCGTAAGGCACGTCATCCCACTTCGGACCGCCGACGGCGCCGAAGAGAACGGCGTCAGCCGCCATTGCCTTTTCCATGTCGGCATCGGAGATCGCCGCCCCATGCGCGTCATAGGCGCTCCCGCCGACAAGGCCCTCGTCGGTGACGAAACCGGCATTCTTGGCCTCGTTCATGTAAGCGATGATCTTGCGAACTTCGCCCATGGCCTCGGGGCCAATGCCGTCACCCGGCAGAAGGAAGAGATTGCGCACTGTCATGGGGAAGCCTCCGCAAAAGAAAAAGTTGCGGGGTTTTTAGACCCGCAAATGCGGCTTTTCAAGCGAGGAAGCGGCCGAAACGGTACGGTTTTCGGGCTTTTGAGTATAACCCACCACCCCTCGCCCTTCGAGACGGCCCTTTGGGCCTCCTCAGGGTGAGGGGTGGGTCTTTTGCTCGATCATGGGCCTCCCTGATCCTTCGACAAGCTCAGGATGAGGGCGGAGCGAGCTGCTAGCCGGGCGAGAGAACTAGCCCTCATGGTTAGGAGGCCCGAAGGGTCGTCTCGAACCACGAGGGCGGGTGATTACCTCAACCGGCTCTCCCCAATGATCAGTTACTCAGCCAACCCGAGCGAAGCCAGATAAGCAGCCGATGCCGGGATCTTCGACTTGTCCTTGATCTCGATGATCAGCCGCGGATTGCTGTCGAGCTTGGCAAGGGCGGCGAAGACGGCGCGCCAGTGAATATTGCCTTCGCCGAGGCTCCAGTGGCGGTCGGCATAGCCATCGGCATCCTGCAGGKGGACATGCTGCAGACGGKTGCCGGCGGCGKGGRCATAGTAATCGACCGGCGGAGCGCCTGTGTAACCATGGGCATAATGGGCATGGCCGGTGTCGATCGACACGGCGACGGCGGGCGAGTTGAAGCTGTTTGCAAGACCGACGCGGATATGGGGATCCTTGTCCTCGATGTTCTCGATGACCATGGTGAGGCCGATGTCTTCGGCGCGCTTCACGGCATCCTTGAGCGTCAGATGCGTGTATTCGATGATCTTTTCGCGCTCGCCCTTGTTGTTGTCGAGGTTGTTGTAGGACCAGGACGTATAAGGGCTATGGACGACCATCTGTGTGGCGCCGATATTGGCGCAGACGTCGAGCGCCTGCAGCAGGCGCTTGGAAACGACAGCGCGGACATCCGGGTCCTGCGAGGCGATGACGAAGCCCCAGAACGGGCCGTGAATGCCGAGGCGGCCCTGATGGCCATCGAGCAGCTTGCGGGCGCGCTCGGCCAGCGGCTGCCAGTCGCCGTTCAAAACTTCGGCTTCGACGAAGCTCTGCAGTTCCAGATCGCGCGGCTTTTCGAGCAGCCAGTTGCGATGGGTTTCGACGTCGTCAAGCGTCATGGCGGCGCCGACAATAGGAAGGGATGTCATGGATGGGCTCCATTGCGTGGAGAGGAATTAAGACGGGAGGAGAGGCCGCAATGGCCTCGGCAGGCTTATATGGACCCCCTTCTTGTCGATCATATTACAACACGCAGAAAAGGAGGGCCTTTCCAAATGCTTAAAACAAAAAGCCGGGCTGTTAAGCCCGGCTTTGAAACGTGACAGTTATGATGAAACCGATCAGGCGGCCCAAGGGCGCGACGCGGCGTTCGACTTTTCGTAAGTGTCGATCGCGGAGGATTTCTCCAGCGTCAGGCCGATATCGTCGAGGCCGTTCAGCAGGCAATGGCGCTTGAATTCGTCGAGTTCGAACTTGAGCGAACCGCCGTCCGGGCCGGTGATTTCGAGGTTTTCCAGATCGATCGTCAGGATAGCGTTGGAGCCGCGCGAGGCGTCGTCCATCAGCTTGTCGAGATCTTCCTGGCTGACCTTGATCGGCAGGATGCCGTTCTTGAAGCAGTTATTGTAGAAGATGTCGGCGAAGCTTGTGGATATGACGCAGCGGATGCCGAAGTCGAGGAGCGCCCAAGGCGCGTGCTCGCGCGAGGAACCGCAGCCGAAATTATCGCCGGCGACGAGGATCTTGGCATTCTGATAGGCCGGCTTGTTCAGCACGAAATCCTGGTTCAGCGAACCATCTTCATGGTAGCGGGCTTCAGCAAACAGGCCCTTGCCGAGACCGGTGCGCTTGATGGTCTTCAAATAATCCTTCGGGATGATCATGTCGGTATCGACATTGACGACCGGGAGGGGTGCCGCGACACCGGTCAACTTCACGAACTTGTCCATGGGGTCCTGCCTTCATTCTCGTCTAAAGCACGAATTATCCTGCCAATAGAGCAAATCCGGCCCGAAATGAAGGAGAATCTTGGAAATGCTCTAAAACGCGGATCTTTGGTCGCAGCCTGCCCATCAGACATAGGTCCAGATCGAGGCAAATGCGTTCGGCAGCCTGCAAACAGGCTGCCGCTGCCCTGTATTCGACGTCAGAGATCGATGATCGTGCCGCGACCGTCGTTCCAGATGCGCATTTCGCGCTGGCTGTTCGTCTTGGCGCGCACCGGTGCCGGCTTCATGCGAAGCGAAATCGCACGGGCTGCCATAAGCACAGTGAGGATACCACCGACGGCAAGCGTCAGCGAAACGGTAAACAGCGCCATGGCTGCAAACACGGTGATACCGGCAAGCGCGATGAACAGGGAACGGATATTCTGCATGGTCGAGACCTCTCTACTTACAGCAATGTGGGCCTGTTCCTTTTCATCTGCAAGAGGAGCGTGGCTTTTTGTTGACTTGCCTGGAGATTAAAAGCGCGGCAAAACGGCGCTATGAGCCAATCCTCCTCTTCCCGCCCCGCCCGCCTGCGCCGCTCGGTCTTAAGCGTCCCCGCCATCAACCGCCGCGCTTTGGAAAAGCTTGCCAGCCTCGATTGCGATGCTGTTATCTTCGATCTCGAAGATTCGGTTTCGCCGGAAAAGAAGGCCGAGGCGCGGGAGAATTTGCGGGCGTTCTTCGCCTCGTCTCCGCTATCGGCCAAGGAGCGGATCATCCGCATCAATGCGCTTTCCTCCAATTTCGGCGCCGAGGATCTGGCGCTGGTCGTGGAGCTGGAGCCGGATGCGGTGTTGCTGCCCAAGGTGGATGAGCCGCAGGACGTGATGCTCGTGGGTGACAGGCTCGCGGAAGCCGATGCGCCGGAAAACCTGCGCATCTGGGCGATGATCGAGACCCCGCGCGGCATCCTGAATGCCGCTTCGATCGCCGAGGCCGGACGCACCGCGGGCAGCAGGCTCGATTGCTTCGTCGTCGGGCTCAACGATCTCAGAAAGGAAACGGGCGTGCTGCCGCAGTCGGGCCGCGCCTATCTTGTGCCCTGGCTGATGCAGGTGGTGTTGGCCGTCAGTGCCTATGGGCTTGAGGCCATCGACAGCGTTTTCAACGATTTCAAGGATATGGACACGCTCGATGCCGAATGCGCCCAGGGTATCGCCATGGGCTTTTCTGGCAAGATGCTGATTCATCCGAGCCAGATCGAGGCCGCCAATCGGCATTTTGGTCCGGATGAAGCGGCTGTTGCCGAGGCTGAGGCGATCATATCAGCCTTTGCCGAACCGGGTGCCGCCGATCTCAATGTCGTGAACCTCGGCGGCCGGATGGTGGAACGGCTGCATCTTGTCCAGGCGGAAAGACTCGTCCATAAAGTTCGCCTGATCGAGCAGCGCCATCGCCCTTCGACAAGCTCAGGGTGAGGGCTTATATTTACGAAAGACGCTTTGATGAAACTCTACCGCTTCCTCACCGGCCCCGATGATGCTTCTTTCTGCCACAAGGTATCGGCAGCGCTGAACAAGGGCTGGGAGCTCTCGGGCTCGCCGACCTATGCCTTCAATGCCGGGAGCGGCCGGATGGAATGCGGCCAGGCCGTCGTCAAGGAAGTCGCCGGCAAGGATTACGATCCGGAGATGAAGCTTTCCGAGCAGTAAGAGGACGTAATTCCTCATCGAAGGCTTGATGTTTTTCCCTGACCGTCCTGCGGTCGGGGCCGATACTACCGATCCGTCGCTTCCTCGGCGCTCGCCTCGATGCGTTCCATGTCCTCGTCGCTCAGGCCGAAATGATGACCGATCTCGTGGATCAGGACATGGGTGATGATATCGCCGAGGGTTTCCTCGTTTTCAGCCCAGTAATCGATGATCGGCCGGCGGTAGAGGCGGATCTTGTTCGGCATTTCGCCGG
>BFBZ01001474.1_pt1 | contig 15577 bp, 11 predicted proteins | sample 1888401 | NCBI WGS metagenome assembly BFBZ01 (sample SAMD00112614, study PRJDB3348) | symbiont metagenome | host: Chara braunii | reverse complement strand
TGCGTCCCGGCCGCTTCGACCGCCAGGTCGTGGTCTCGAACCCCGACATCATCGGCCGCGAGCAGATCCTCAAGGTTCACGTCCGCAAGGTGCCGCTGGCGCCGGACGTCAATCTCAAGACCATCGCCCGCGGCACCCCCGGCTTCTCCGGCGCCGACCTGATGAACCTCGTCAACGAGGCCGCTCTGACCGCCGCTCGCCGCAACAAGCGGATGGTAACGCAGTCCGAGTTCGAGGAGGCCAAGGACAAGGTGCTGATGGGCGCTGAGCGCCGCTCGATGGTCATGACCGAGGAAGAGAAGATGCTGACCGCCTATCACGAGGCGGGACATGCGATCGTCGGCCTCAACGTCCCGAGCCACGACCCGATCCACAAGGCGACCATCATTCCGCGCGGCCGCGCGCTCGGCATGGTGCAGTCGCTGCCCGAGGCCGACCGCCACTCGCATACCCGTGAGTGGTGCGTCTCGAAGCTTGCGATGATGTTCGGCGGCCGTGAGGCCGAGGTGCAGAAGTTCGGTCCGGAGAAGGTGACCAACGGCGCCACCGGCGACATCCAGCAGGCCACCAACCTCGCTCGTGCGATGGTGATGGAATGGGGCATGTCCGACAAGCTCGGCCGCGTCCGCTACCAGAGCAACGAGCAGGAGGTCTTCCTGGGTCATTCGGTGGCGCGCTCGACCAACATCTCCGACGATACCGCCCGCCTGATCGACTCCGAAATTCGCGGCCTGATCGAGGCCGGCGAGCAGGAGGCGCGCCGCATCATCACCGAGAAGCGCGACGATTGGGAAGCGATCGCCCAGGCGCTGCTCGAATACGAGACGCTGACCGGCGAGGAGATCAACGACCTCCTGAAGGGCAAGAAGCCGAACCGCGAATCGGCGATCGAGCCGTCGACGCCGCGGGCGTCGGCCGTGCCGCCGGCCGGCAAGCCGCGGCCGCGACCCGATCCGGGCCTGGAGCCGCAGCCTCAGGCGTGAGCCAGGGTTGATATGCAACGGACATCCGGCGGTCAGCCCGTCTGATCCGGAAGATTAAGAGAAACGACAGGCCCGGCTTGCAGCCGGGCCTTTTGTTTGCTTGGAGATCGGTGCCGGCGGTGGTCCGAACCGCAGGTTATGAGCGTGGGAGAAGTCCGTGTGTTGACGGGGTTGCCGCGGACCGCATCCAGCGGCGCCGCGCGCATCACGGCTTGTCGAACCAGGCCTTCCACTGCGGGACGGCGGTCGCGAACGTGCCGCGATGGCTGGTCGGCCCGGTCGACACCGCCTCGACCTTGCTGTTACCGGCCCCGATCGCCTGCTGGTAGGTCATCGCCAGGCGGCCGAGACCGGTCGAGATCGCCTCGTCGGTCTCACCGTAATAGTTGCGCACCGGCGTCTTGATGATCCAGCGATAGGCCTGCGTCTGCGCGACCAGGCGGCCGTAGGCCGACGCCGCGAAATACTCCGCATCGAAATAGTCGGGCTTGAGCAGCTTGTGCAGATCGGTCGGGACGTCGGCGACGTTGAAGGGCTCGCGCTCATAGGCCTTGCGCGCCACATCGTAGTAGCTGTCGCTGATCACCGAGCGCGCCAGCCCCGGCACCGCATAGTAGTTCTCGAACGCGAACGCCGACAGGATGAACAGCGAATTGACCCAGGCGGCGTCGTTCTTGCGCGGGAAGCTGAGGAAGCCGTTGAGCGCCACGGACACGTCGACAGGAGCGCTCGCGGTCGCCGCCGCCGTCACCGGCAGGCCGGCGCTTTCGAGCTTCTCGAGAAAGGCCATGGTCACGAAGCCGCCTTGCGACCAGCCGGCGATGTCGAGCCCGGCGCTCGTCAGCTTCATCTGGTCGAGCACCGCGCGGCTCGCCCGCAGCATGTCGTAGGTGGCCTGCTGATGGCTGGCCTTCACCATGTAGCCTTCTGGCTCGGTCGAGATGCCCATCCCGAAATAATCGGCGCCGATCAGCAGATAGCCTTGTCCCGCGAACTGCGCGATCATCAGCTGGGTCTCGGGCGACTGCTCCGGAAACGACGGCACCTCCTGCTTTCCGTACACCGTGCCGTGCTGATAGGACACCATCGGCAGGCTGGTCTCGCCGGTCTCGGGCACTGCGAGCAGGCCGCTCGCCGTGATCGGCTTGTTTCCGCGCTCGGGGATGACGGACGCATAGGTGACGCGATAGAGCCGGACGGCGTTGCGGGCCGGGGTGTAGGTCACCGAAACGCCCGCGAATTTCGGCGTGTCGACGGTGAGGATGGTGTTCAGCCGGGCGACGTCCCAGCGGGCCAGATATTCATAGCTGACGTCGGAGGAGACGCGCACGGGCCCCTTGTCCTGGGCGCGGCTTGCGGCCGGACAAATGACGCAGACGAGCAGGGCGATGAGAGCGCGATGAACGAACATGGGATCTCCCCGGCCTGCCGCCGTTGGTTGCATTCGGACCCCTGCGATACAGTTTGCGAGTAAACAATCGGTGCGGCGCCGGCAGTCGCGCGCCGCTGCCCGCGCTTAAGCCTTCTTCAAGCGTCCGCGCCTATGTCTCGATCGGGAATGCATCCATGCAGCGCGGGGCGAGGTCCAGATGGCCGACAATCCTGATGCCGCCGCGATCCCATCGCAGCGTCGTGACGTTCCGCTCGGCCTGTTCGCGGCCTGCTTTGCGCTCGCCTGCATCAACGCCTCGTTCTTCCCGGCCGGACTGTGGTCGGGCACCTGGATCTGGGACCAGGCCGGGCTCGGCATTCCCACGGACTTCGTCAATGTCTGGGCGGCCGGCAAGCTCGCGCTGCAGGGACATCCGGCGCTGGCCTGGGACTGGGACGTGCAGCGCCAGGTCGAGCTCGCTCTGCTGCGGCAGGATTTTCCGGGCTACTTCGCCTGGCACTACCCGCCGCCATTCCTGTTCGTCGCGGCGTTCCTGGCGCAATTTCCCTACACGCTCGCCTTTGTCGGCTGGGTCTATGCCAGCTTCGTTCCCTATGCGCTCGCCATGCGCGCGATCGTCGGCCGCGGCTTCGGCTTGCTGCTCGCAGCCGGCTTTCCGGCCCTGTTCTCGAACGCGCTGGTCGGGCAGAACGGATGCCTCACCGCCGCGCTCGTCGGCGGCACACTCTATCTGCTGCCGGTGCGGCCGGTGCTGGCGGGGATCTGTCTCGGCCTGCTGACCTACAAGCCGCAATATGGCCTGCTCTTCCCGATCGTGCTGATCGCCACCCAGCGCTGGACAGCCTTCATCTCTGCGAGCGTCACCGCCATCGTGCTGGCGCTGCTGTCATGGCTCGCCTTCGGGCTGGAGAGTTGGCAGGCCTTCTTCCATTGGCTGCCGATGTTCTCGCAGGCGTTCCTGACCGAGGGCAAGGCGACCTGGTGGAAGCTGCAGAGTCTGTTTTCGCTGGTCCGCTATTTCGGCGGCTCGGAAGCGCTCGGCTGGACCTTCCAATGGGTGCTGACCGCGGCCGTTGCGGTCGTGCTGGTGATGCTGTGGCGCAGCCCCGTGCGCTATGCTCTGAAGGCGGCCGCGCTGGCCGTCGGACTGCTGCTGACGACGCCTTATCTGTTCATGTACGACATGATGGTTCAGGCCATCGCCGTGGCGTGGCTGGTGCGGATCGGCCTCGCCGAGGGCTTTCGCCGCTACGAGCTGCCCGCGCTCGGCGGCATCGCGGCGCTTCAGATCACGTTCATGCTGTCCGGGATTCCGCTTGGGCTCGCCGCCAATCTAATCATGGCCGGCTTGGTGCTGGCGCGCGCCGGCTCGTGGTGGCGTCGGCGGCCGGTGCCCGCCGGCATGGCGCTCGCGCACGCCTGACGCATCGATCGCGCAGCGCAGGGTCATGATTTCTCTTGTCTTATCCCGTGAACAGGTGTTCAGTTCTTCCCAGCCATTTGTGAGGTCGATCCTCCAAAAACACTGAACCAGCGTTCGCCGGGTGCCCTGGACGAGCGCGTCCGGGACGAGAAACGCCATGGTCTATCGGCGAACCCATCAGGTCGTGAAGCGGCTGGCGGCCCGCCGCAGTGCGATTCTGGCAGCCGCGCGCGAAACCGCCGCGGAAGGCGGCATGTCGGCCGTCCAGATCGCCCCTGTGGCGATCCGGGCCAATGTCGCAGCCGGCACCGTCTATCGCTACTTTCCTTCCAAGGCCGATCTGATCTCGGAGCTGATCGCGGAAGTCTCGCGCGACGAGCTCGCTGCCGTCCGGCGCGCCGCCGATGCGGCGCCTGGGCCGTCCTCGGCCCTGGCCGCCGCGGTGTCCACGGTGGCAGTGCACATCCTGTCGCAGCGCAAGCTCGCCTGGGGCATCCTGGCCGAGCCGGTCGACGTCGACGTGACGGCGTCACGGATCGCGAGCCGCCGCGAGATCGTCGGCGAGATCGCCTCGCGGATCGACGCGGCCGTCCGTGCCGGCCACCTTCCGGCGCAGGACACCCAGTTGGCCGCGACCGCGCTGCTCGGCGCGCTGCACGAGGCGCTGGTGGGGCCGCTGGCGACAGAGAATCCCGACGACCCTGCCAAACTCCGCGACACCGTTCAGGCGGTCACCCTGCTGGCGCTGCGCGCGGTCGGCGTCATGGATGCGCGTGCGCGCGGTCTCGTCGTGCAGGCCGTGCTGCCGGTCAGGAGCCTGGTCGGCGCGTAGTCCGCGCCACCCACGCCTGTCGGGCAAGGCCGCGCTTAAGCAAGGATTCACCCGTCGCGGCGATGGTGGGGGCTGGCGCGCCGCGAGAAGGCCGCCCTTGCCTCACTCCAGGTGCCTCCTCGGACGATGTCGATTGCACGCAACCCTCTGGCGACGCGCCTCGTCATCGCCGGATCGGCCGCCGCCGGCGCCGTCTATGCGTATCTCGCCGGCGAGGATATCAACTGGGACTGGCAGAACTATCACGACTATGCCGGCTTCGCGCTGCTGCACGGCCGCTTCGATGTCGATGTGGCGCCCGGCGGCTTTCAGAGCTTCCTCAATCCGCTGATCTACCTGCTGCCTTACGCGGTCCGCCACGGGCTCGAGGCGCCGTGGTGGGGCGTCGCGCTGGGCGCGCTGCACGGCCTCAATCTCGCGCTGGTCTATTGGGTCGCGCGCGTGCTGCTCGGGCGCGCGGCTGACGCGTCCACGCTCGGCGCCGCGCTCATCATCGCCGCCCTCAGTCCGATGGCGCTGTCCGAGGTCGGCACCAGCTTCGCCGACATTCTGACGACCATTCCGATCCTCGCCGGCATCGCGCTGATTTTCGGGGAAGATGACGCGCGCGGCCGCCGTTTCGTCGCCGCGGGCCTGCTGATCGGCGCGGCCACGGGATTGAAGCTCACCAATGCGACGTTTCTGGTCGGAGCGGGCGTGTCGCTGCTGCTGGTGGCGCGGCCGTGGCGCGCGATCGTCGCGTTCGGGGCCGGCAGTGCGGCCGGCGCGATCGTGACCGCGGGGCCGTGGGCGCTGAAGATGGCGCGCGACTACGGCAGCCCGCTGTTTCCGTTCTACAACACGATCTTCCGTTCGCCCGAAGCGCCGCAGGCCTCGATCGTCGATACGCGCTTCATGCCGCAGGGACTGCTCGATGCGCTCGCCTATCCATTCTATTGGGTGATCGGCAAGCATCCCTCGTCGGAATGGCCGTTCCGCGATCCGCGCTTCGCCATCGTCATCGTGCTGCTCGTCGCGCTGATCGTCACCGGCCTGTGGCAGCGGCGCGAGGTGCTGCCGCTGCGCGAGCGTCGCCTCCTGATCTTCTTCTGGCTCAGCTACGTCCTGTGGATGCTGGCCTTCTCGATCCAACGCTATCTGATGCCGCTCGAGCTGTTGTCGGCGCCGCTGATCGTCCTGCTGCTCATCCGCCTGATCGATTCCTGGCAGGCGGGCTCTGGCCTGGACGTGTCACCGTCGCGGCGGATGACGCAAGCCGTCACGGTGATGGCCGCGCTCGGCATCGCGCTGGCGTCGCAGCCGACCGACTGGATGCGGCGGTCGTGGTCGGACCCCTATCGGCCACAGCTCGCGGCCAACCTGCAGCGTCCGGCGACATTCCTGCTGCTGCAGAAGCCGCTCGGCTACGTCACGTCGTTCCTGCCACAGGGCTCGCGCGTCTATCAGTTGTCCGAGCTCGTGGTGCCGATCGTGCCTGGCGGCGTGCTTGACCGCCGGGTTCGCAACGGCCTAGCCAACCCGCTGCCGGGAGGCGTATGGGCGCTGTATCTGTCCAGAAGCCCGGCCGACAACCCGCCGCGGCTCGAGGTGCTCGCCGACTACGACCTCCAGATCGATGCGTCGCGTGGCTGCGAGCGCATTCCTGGCGCCGCCGGCATTGCCATCGAGGCCTGTCCGGTGCTCGCGCGGCTCAAGCCCCCGTCCACGGCCGGATTGGGCGCGATCGATACGACCCAATAGGTCGTCTCAGATATGGGCGTCGCTCGACGGCCCGACATAGGCGATCCGCACCATGTTCGTGGTGCCGGGCGTGCCGAGCGGCACGCCGGCGACGATGATGACGCGCTGTCCGGCGCGGACGAAGCCGTCGCGGAAGGCAATCGAGCCGGCGCGCTCGACCATGTCGTCCTGGTCGCGCGCGTCCTCGGCCACCACGCAGTGCACGCCCCAGACGACCGACAAGCGGCGCCCGGTCGCCAGGTTGGGCGTGATCGCGACCACCGGCGGCTTCGGCCGCTCGCGCGCGACACGGATGGCGGTGGAGCCTGACGAGGTCCAGCAGATGATGGTGGGCAGATCGAGATTCTCCGCAATCTGCCGCGCGGCTTCGGCGATGGCGTCGCCCGCGGTCGATTCCGGCTCCGGCCGTTGGGCCGCGATCACGGAGCGGTAGACAACGTCGCGCTCGACCTCCTCGCCGATGCGGTTCATGGTCGACACCGCCTCGACCGGATATTTGCCGGCGGCCGACTCGGCCGACAGCATGATGGCGTCGGCGCCTTCATAGACGGCGGTGGCGACGTCGGAGACCTCGGCGCGGGTCGGCACCGGCGACTGGATCATCGATTCCAGCATCTGCGTCGCCACCACCACCGGCTTGCCGGCGCGGCGCGCCAGCCGGGTCATCTGCTTCTGCAGTCCGGGCACGCGCTCCAGCGGCAGCTCGACGCCGAGATCGCCGCGCGCCACCATCAAGGCATCGGAGACATCGACGATGTCGTTGAGCCGGTCGATCGCCTGCGGCTTCTCGATCTTGGACATCACCGCGGCGCGGCCGCGGATGATCTTCTTGGCTTCCAGCACGTCGTCGGCGCGCTGCACGAAGGACAGCGCGATCCAGTCGATGCCGACGTTCAAGGCTGCATCGAGGTCCGCGCGGTCCTTCGGCGTCATCGCCGAGACCGGCAGGTCGGTGTCCGGCAGGCTCACGCCCTTGCGGTCGGACATCCTGCCGCCGATCACGACCCGGGTGACGGCGCGGGTCGGCGAGGTCTCCTCGGCGATCAGCCGCACCTTGCCGTCATCCAGCAGCAGCGCATGTCCCGGCTGCAGGGCGGCCAGGATTTCCGGATGCGGCAGGTGGACCCGCGTCACATCGCCCGGCGTCTTGTCCGAATCGAGCACGAAGCTCTGGCCGTTGTTGAGCTGAACCGGGCCCTCGGCGAAGGTGCCGAGCCTGAGCTTCGGGCCCTGGAGGTCGACCAGAATGCCGATCGGGCGGCCGTAGCTCGCCTCCACGCTGCGGATCGTGGCCACCAGCTCCCGCAACTTGTCGTGCGAGGTGTGGCTCATGTTGATCCTGAAGATGTCGGCTCCGGCCTCGAACAGCTTGCGAATCATCGTGCTGTCCGAGGAGGCGGGACCGAGCGTGGCGAGGATCTTGATGCGTCGCAGCCGCCTCATGGCTTGGGTGCTTGCCCTGGCGGCAGGGCCGGCGCGGCCGCCGGCGGCGTGCCCTGCGGCCCATTCGGCAGACCGGGGACGTTGCCTCCGGGCCCGAGCGTGCCCGGGATACCTGGAACGCGCTGCTGCGCCGGCTGCTCATTGGCCTCCGTGAGCTGCACGGTCCAGGCACGCTGGTCGCCGGTGTCGACCTCGAAGAAGCCGGTGCGGTCGAATCCTCGGGCCAGGCAATTGTCGGTGCCCTTGATGGTGAATTCCTTGTCACGCGAGCACATGAAGGCCTGTCCCGACCATTCACCGCCGCGGTCATAGTCCAGCGCATAGATGTAATAATAGCGCGCCACCAGCGTGCCCTTGAGCAGCGTCTCGCAGCTGCGTGACGACACGTTCCACCAGCCTTCCGTGGTCCAGCCTTCGGCGTCCTTGTAGCCGAGGGCGATCCCGACCCGGCTGGAGGTGTTGTTGCAGAGCCGAAAATCGGCGGCCGCCGGGGACGACCACAGACAGAGCGCGGCCAACCCAAGCAGCGAAAGCAGTCCGTAACCGGGGCGGAAGGGATTGCGATGCAAGAGAGAGGAGATTTTCGGGATCATTGCGCGACGCTATATCAACCGTTGAACGATGTCGCTGGGCTTGGCTGCGGCCATCAACGCCATGACGATCTCGTGCGAAGCCGCTGCGATCCAGCGCCTCGCTCCTCCTGACGGTGCTGCGATATGGCCAAATCTGCGACGAAGCCTCATTATATAGCAGACATCCGTCACGGCGCGGAACAGGGAACAAAGAGATGACGATGGACAGCACCACCCGGACCGAGCTCGAAGCCGCCGCCTTTCGCCGGCTCGTCGAGCATCTGCGGACCAGAACCGACGTTCAGAACATCGATCTGATGAACCTGGCAGGCTTCTGCCGCAACTGCCTCTCCAACTGGCTGAAGGACGCCGCCGACGCCCAGGGGGCGCCAATGACCAGGGACGAGAGCCGCGAGGCGGTCTATGGCATGCCCTACGAGCAATGGAAGGCGAAGTACCAGCGCGAGGCGAGCGCCGAGCAGCACGAAGCGTTCAAGAAGGCGCATCCGGGCCACTGAATCCGGAACGAGCGCGCAGGAGACGCGCTGTGTTGCCCTGCGCGCGCGAGTCCAGACTTGGCAGGGGCTTCGAACGGCGAATCGGGTGCTGCGCGCGATGGCGACGAAACACAAGTGGCGCGGGCGGCTTGCGCGGGCTTGACGCTGCGCAGGCCAACAAGATGTGGGCGCTCTGTGGATGAGGTCGATGTCGCCTTGACGCAGGGCACGCCAGATTTGAGGGTTCGCGGCGAACACGCAGCGCCCTTTGGCGCCTTCCTTGGACACAGAGTTCCACTCAGGAGTATCAGATGGCCACCTCCGCCGCCGCGAAGGACGACGACTCGCCCGCGACCCGCTTTGCCGTAGACCAGCTCAAGTCGATCATCGAGCGGATCGAGCGTCTCGAGGAGGAGAAGAAGGCGATCTCCGAAGACATCAAGGACGTCTACGCCGAGAGCAAGGGCAATGGCTTCGACGTCAAGGCGCTGCGCACGATCATCCGGCTGCGCAAGCAGGACCCGAACGAGCGGCAGGAAGAGGAAAGCATCCTCGAGACCTATATGCAGGCGCTCGGAATGATCTGAGCAGCCGGCCTCGCTTACCCGCAGGAGACCTCCGCCGGCCCCTGACGGGGCATTCGCTTTCTCGCGATTCGGCTCGGCGCGCCGGCGGCATGCGCGTGCTGCGGCGATCGACGCCGCACTCCAAACGCGTCAATGCTGAGGAGAACGACGAGCCGGCCACAGCGGCGTTAGCGCAAGGCTGCCGCGCGCATGGCGAAGGATTTGGTTTCGAGCTTGATGATCGCCGGCCCTGTGAACTGGTCATAGCTCAGTCCCGGCGTCGGCTCGGCGGCGAAGCTCATCGCCAGCGCGACCTGCGGCTTGACGAAATAGCTGCGCATCGCGGTGAGGTCCACGTCGCCCATTTTCGTCACGGACATCGATGACGATGCGCTCGGCGTCAGCATGATGGCCCGCATCCAGGTCGAATCGGGGCCCTTGGCCGCCGAGATTCGCGTCGCCATCGTGATGGCGCCGTCCTGACCTTGCCCGTTCTTCGCCGCCACCGGGGCGGGCTCCGGCGCCGGCGTGACGCTGCGGGTCGCCGGGCGGGAGTTTCGCACCGGGATGGCGGTCGTGGAGGCGGCATTGGCGCGATCGAGCGGAGAGGAGGCCGGGGGCGCGAAGGCCATGGCCTGCATCAGGCTCGCGGTCTGTTGCTGATCGATCGACGACAGCGCACGGCGCGCCGTGATCGCGGCAACCTGCTCGGGGGTTGCCTGCTTCGGCGTCCCAGGATTGTCACCCCAGAAGCCGCGCGAATTGATGATGTCGGCGACGCTCTGCGGCGCGCCGTCCCTGGATTTGCTGCCGACAGCACCCGTCGTTTCGGACTTCGTCTCGGGCTTGGTCGCCACGGGCTGAGCGGCAGATTGCGCATCCGCGGAGGCCAGCTGCAGCGCATTGGCGATCTTGCCACGCGCGGTGGCGGCTTTGCTGTCCACCGCTCGCTCGGCGGTCCGGCTGTCCTTGTCGGAGCTCTTGTCAGCCGGCTTGGCGGCGAGTGCCGCGGTTTGGACCGGCTTGGCGTCGGCCTTGCTCTCGCTCTCGCCAGACTCGTCGTCATCCTCGCTCGGACGACCGCGGAACAGCCGTGCAAACAGGTTGGGGCGGCTGGACGACGCGTCATCGCCATTGCCGCGTTTCTCGATCTCGGCCTTCGCCAGCTCATAGCCCTTGAGCGGAACGCCGTTGCTCGGCACGTGAACGGTCTTTCCGTCGGGGAAGACGCGGGCGAGCTGGTCGGCCGTCATCCGCGGCCAGTGCCGGATGTTGCCGGTGTCGAGGTGCACGAAGGGCGAGCCGGAGGTCGGATAGAAGCCGACACCGCCGCGCTGCAGGCGCAGGCCGGCGAAGCGGATCTGCTCCAGCGGCACATTGGGAATGTAGAAATCCATCGCGTGGCCCAGCATGTGCTGGCTATGCCGCGCCACACCGGAATGCGCCGAGCGACGGCGCAGCATCGAATTGGTGGCGGGCGACCGGTACGACGAGATGATCTGGATCGGCTGCTTGGCGTCGACGTCGCGATAGACTTCCCAGAGGATGTCGAACAGGCGGCGGTCCATGACCGTCTCGTCCTGGGTACGCCAGTCGCGGAGGAAGTGATTGAGCTTCTTCAGCGCGTCTTCGTCATAGCGGCCCTCGCGCTTGAAGGTGACCGTCAGGTCCTCGCCGGAATGGGTGTGGTGGAAGGAGAGGGTGTGGGTTTCATTCAGCGCCGCTGCGTCATGCACCGAGCCGGCGCCGATGAGCAGCAGCAGCGCCGCCAGCCCGCATTGGCATCCAGCCTTCCAACCCGCCCTCGTGAGCGAAACAGATTGGCGCGCGAAAACAGACAGCAAGATGCAGCCCACCCCGTCGACGAGCGTTTACTCGATTACCCTCTTGCGGCCCGTCCGGCGGAAGAGAGAGGAAACGCTTACCTAAGGCGGGATGGTTAAGGGATACTGACCGGCCCGCCCCCCAATTACCCTTAACATATACTCTTGAGTGTGGCGAAAAAGAGCCATCGAATCTTGGTTGATCCTTGTGGTTAACCTAAAGCAAAGGCCCCGCCGATCGGCGAGGCCTTTGATCTCCAAATGGAAATTGTGACCGTGATCGGCGGCCCGATCAGCGGGTGAAGACACGCCGGGCAGGGCGGCCGACCGGCGCCGGCGGCGTCGGCGGGCCACCGCCACCGAACAGACGCTCGAAGAAGTTCGGGCCGGAGGAGAAGCTGTTGTCGCTGAGGCTGACCGAGTTCGGCAGCGCCCCCTTCGGACGCGCGTAGCTGGGTTGGGCGTGGGCGACGACGTTCTCGAGATCCTTGCCGCGGTTGTTCTTCAGGATCGCGATCATGGTGGCGTCGCGGCCATAGATGTCCTTGCGGAATTGCAGCTTGCCGGCTTCGTCGACGAAGGCGGTCTGGTAGGTGATGTTGACCGGGATCGGCGTCGGGAATTTCAGGTCGATCTCGCTTCGGCCGTACATGCTGCGGATGCGCTCGGGCGTGTAGCGCTCGTTCGGCATGGTGATGTTGAGCAGCACCGACGCGTACTGATCCGGATACTGCACGCGCATGCAGCCGTGGCTGAAGGCGCGCTCTTCACGGGCGAACAGGTTCTTGTCAGGCGTATCGTGCTGATAGACCAGGAACTTGTTCGGGAAGTTGAAGCGGATGCGGCCGAGCGCGTTGGCCTCGCCCGGCGGCTGCGAGATGTGGATCGAGCCGTCGCGCGCGCGCTCCAGCCGCAGGCCCATGCGGTCCAGCACGGTCGGGTCCTGCTGCAGCGCCGGCAGATACTCGTTGTAGATGATCGACGGCGGCACGTTCCAGGTCGGATTGACCGTGATGAACTTCATCGTCTCGCTGAGCAGCGGCGTCGCATGCTGTCCGGGCTTGCCGGTCACCACGCGGGTGGTCCACACCTGCGCGCCGTGCTGCATCACCTTCAGCGTGTAGTCGGGGATGTTGAGGATCACATAGGCGTCGCCGATCGCCGGCGCGCCGAGGTCGCGCGGCAACCAGCGCCAGCGCTCCATGTTGACGAGGACCGTATCGATCTGCTTGTCACGCTTGGGCGTGTTCAGTGCCTTCACGGTGCGGTCGTCGAGCACCCCGGTCGGCTTGAGGTCGACACTCTCCTGGAACTTGCGGACGGCGGCGGCGACCTTGGCGTCGTAGCGGATGTCGTCGGCATTCTCGGTGAGACCGAGCTTGGCGCGCAGCTTGGGCACGCGCGGGTCGGACATCTGCGCCTCGGCTTCCTGCGCATTCTTGCCGCGGGCCGGGGTGTATTTCAGCGGCTGGCCTTCGTCGATGATGACGGGCGCGCCGTCGGTGACGCCGCGCAGCTCGGCAAGCTTGGCCTTCAACAGCTTGTAGAGCCGGTGCGGCGGGTTGTAGCTCTCCAGCGCCGCGGAGGCGTCCTTGGCGCCGGTGACGTTGGCCAGCACCTCGTTCGGGTCGATCGGGTGCTCGGGATACTGGATGTCCGCCGAGACCTGCGACCAGTGCATGCGGCCGCTCTGCGCCTGGCGGGCGTAGTCCATCATGCTCTCGGTGAGCCTGAGATCGGCCTCCGCCAGTGCGTCCGGTGCGGAGGCTGCGGCCGCGAAGTCCGGCACCGGATAGTCGCCGGGATTGAGGCCATCGGCTGCTGCATCCTTGAGACGGGCGATGACGCCCTTCGCGGCGGCCGTCAGGTTGCCGCCCTGGGTCCAGATCGGCGCGTAGTCGCGGCCGATGTAGAATTTCTCGACGGCGGCGCGTTCGGCCTTGCGGTCGAAATACCTTGTCGCCTTGGTCGCCATCAGGTCGCGCAGACGGTCGGCAACCGGCTGATCGGCGGCGGGAACGGTGCTGGCGGCCTTGACCGGCTCTGGGACTGTCGCGGTCGCAGGGGCTGCTGCAGGCGGTGTGGCGATGGTCTTGGCAGGATCGGCCGCAGGCGCCGCAGCAGAGTCGAGCGGCTTGGTCGTCGTCTCCGGCGCCTTGGCCGGGTCGGGCGACACGGTGGCGGTGGTGTCGAGTTTGAAGTCGCTGGCGGTCGGCGGCGGCACGTTGGCCGGCTCCGGGAACGGGATCGCCGCATCGATGGCGAGCTCGGCCGCGCTGCTGCGGGGCGGATCGCTCTGGGCGAAAGCAGAGGTCGAGGACACCGCGAGGAAGGTCGCCGCGACAGCCATGAGCACGCGGTCATATCCGCCACGGGTGGTCACACAATCTCGCATCGTCAATCCCTCGGATGATCTGTCCCGGCTGGAACAGGTGTAACAAGGTCGATCTGCCAGCTTCGGCGTCGGTACCGCCGGTGAGGATGGTTCACGTCTGCACGCAATGATTCACGCCCAAACGATACTCAAGCCCCACTTCTGCGGCCAGCGCCACACGGGACAACTCACGACAAACTGACTCTTGGGAAACCCCGGCCAAACCGATCGTGCGCTTGTGCCACGCGTTATTTCCTTTGTCTGTCACCGCAAGGCAACGGTTCAGATGTTCCAGTGTTGCCAAGACTTGCGGCCTTTTTCGGACGACAGCCAAGCGCGACCATGGTGAGGATCCGAGCGGCTCAGCCAAGCGGCGGGCTTTCCGTCGCGGGCGTCTCGCCATTGGCCTCGTCGAGCTTGCGGTAGAGCGTCGAACGTCCGATTTTGAGGCGGCGTGCCACCTCAGACATCTGGCCGCGGTAATGGGCGATGGCGAAACGGATGATCTCATGCTCCATCTCCTCGAGCGGCCGCACCTCGCCGCTTGCGGTGAGCAGCGGCAGGAACCCATGCGAGGGCAGGGGGGCAATGGGGACTTCACTACCCGGCACCATCGCAGGCAGGGGAGGAACGGGCCGCTCCACGGTGAGGGCCGGCGCAGGCTCCACCGGCGGCGCGTGGGTGGGAATCAGCGGAAAATCGGCCACGCCGAGCTGGTCGCTCTCGCCCATGACGACGGCGCGGTAGACCGCGTTTTCCAGCTGGCGGATATTGCCGGGCCAGTCGAGCTTGGTCAGATAGGCGACGGCCTCGCCGGTGATGCCCGAAATGGCGCGGTTCTCCTCAGCCGCAAACCGCGCGAGGAAATGCCGCAACAGATGCGGGATGTCCTCGCGGCGGCTGCGCAGCGGCGGAACGGTGAGCGGCAGCACATGCAGCCGGTAGAACAGATCCTCGCGGAAGTGGCCTTCCTTGACGCGGTCGAGCAGCCTGCGATTGGTCGCCGAGATGATGCGCACGTCGACCTTGACCGGCTTGCGGCCGCCGACGGCTTCCACGGCGCCCTCCTGCAGGGCGCGCAGCAGCTTGACCTGGGCGGTGAGCGGCAGCTCCGAGACCTCGTCGAGGAACAGCGTGCCGCCATGGGCTTCGACGAACTTGCCCATGTGACGCTCGGTCGCGCCGGTGAATGCGCCCTTCTCGTGGCCGAACAGGATCGATTCCACCAGATTGTCCGGGATCGCGCCGCAATTGACGGCGACGAACGGCTTCGTCTTGCGCTCGCTGGTGCCGTGGATCGCGCGGGCGAACAGCTCCTTGCCGACGCCCGATTCGCCTTCGATCAGCACGGGAATCGACGAAGCCGCGGCCTTCTCCGCGATGCGCAGGATCGGCGCCATCGCCTCGGCGCGGGTGATGATGTCCGCGAAGGTCAGGCGCCCCTCGCGGCTGTGCCGGATGCGCTGCAATTCGCCCTTCAGGGCCGAGGTATTGAGCGCATTGCGCAGGGAGACCTGGAGCCGCTCGATGCCGACCGGCTTGACGACGAAGTCCTGCGCGCCGGCGCGCATCGCGGAGACCACGTTGTCGATGCCGCCATGCGCGGTCTGCACGATCACGGGTATCGAGATCCCCGTCTCGCGCATCTTGGAGAGCACGCCCATGCCGTCGAGGCCGGGCATCACGAGGTCGAGCACGATGGCGTCGATGGGGCCGGCATCAGGATTCGTCAGCTTCTCGATGACGGCGTCGCCGGTCTCGACGACGACCGCCTCGTAGCCGCATTTCTGCACCATGTTCTCCACCAGCCGGCGCTGGACCGGATCATCATCGGCAATCAAAATGCTGGCAGCCATGGCTTTCCTTGCACGCTACGACTATCTGTCTCGAATCGGGGCACTCTCGCCGACGCCGATTAACGCAACCTTAAA
>BFBZ01001473.1_pt1 | contig 15577 bp, 9 predicted proteins | sample 1888401 | NCBI WGS metagenome assembly BFBZ01 (sample SAMD00112614, study PRJDB3348) | symbiont metagenome | host: Chara braunii | reverse complement strand
CGCTGCTCGTCGTCATGCTGATGGGCGGCACCGGGGTCGGGAAGTCCACGCTGCTCAACGCGCTCGCCGGCGGCCCGATCGCGCAGGCGTCGTTCACCCGCCCCACCACGCGCGACCCGGTCGTGTACTTTCACCACTCGATCAAGACCGACCGGCTCGATCCGGCGCTGCGCGTCTGCCGGCTCGCCCAGCACGACCGGGTCGGGTTGGAACAGAAGATCATCGTCGACACGCCCGACATCGATTCAAACGACCTCGCCAACCGTGACAAGTTGCTGGCGCTCCTCCCGGTCGCGGACGTCGTGCTGTACGTCGGCTCGCAGGAGAAGTACCACGACCGGCTCGGCTGGGAGCTGTTCAAGCAGCAGCGGCAGCGGCGCGCGTTCGCGTTCGTGCTGAACAAGTGGGACCGCTGCGTCACCGGCGAGAGCGGCCTGCGGCCGGACGAGGACCTCCTCAACGACCTCCGGGCCGAGGGCTTCGAGAGCCCCCTGCTCTTCCGCACGACGGCGCAACTGTGGCTCGACGCCGCGAGAMCCGCCACCGGGAGCGCCGCGCCACCGAAGCCCGCCGATCTGCCCGAGGGGGAGCAGTTCGGGCTGCTCCGCACCTGGCTCGAACTCGGCCTCACGCGGCTCGAGATTGAAGCCGTGAAGGCCCGCGGCGTCGGGCAACTGTTGGCGCACATCACGCGGGTCGCGGACCAGGTCCGCCCGCCGGACCTCACCGGCGCGGCCGAAAAGGTCCGCGCGGTGTGGGAGAAAACGCTCGCGACCGAGGCCGACGTGCAGGCCGACGTACTCGTGGGCACGCTGGAGCCGTACCAGACCGAGGTCGAACACCACTTCAGCGTGGAGGACCAGCAGCGGTTCCGCGGGCTGATGGCCGCGTACCTCAAACTCACGACGCGGCTCCGGTACGCCGGAAGCGGCCTGCGCGACCGCCTTCCGCTCGGCGGGCTCAAAAATCGGCTACTCGGCGGGCGCGTGGAGACGCCCGTGGAGTGGAACCTGGGCGCGTTCGTGCAGGAGTGCGCCCGCACGGCGGGCGAGCGCGTCCTCGACCAGCGGACGACGGCCCTCGTCAACCGGCTGCTCGTGGAGGCCGACGCGCGCGGGTACCCGCTCGCGCTGCTCACCGAGCCGGCCCACGCCGCCGGCCGGCTCGACTGGCGCGAGCGGATGACCCGCGCCGTGATCGACGCGCTGGCCGAGGTCGAGCGCCAGGCGACGCACCCGACCGGCTGGCGCCGCCCGCTCCGCGCGGCGCTCGCCCTCGCGGCGAACACGCTGCCCGAGATCGCGCTGGTCGCGACCGCGGGGGTGCTCCTCTGGAACTTCTTCGTGCGGAACGAGGTACCGGACCTCTTCCGGATGTCGCTCGTGGGACTCGTCCCGCTCCTCGTGATCGTCGTGTTTCACCTGCTGATCGTCCTGTTGCTCCCCGTGCGGTGGCCCGCGATCCGCAGCGAGTTCCGCCGCCAGCTCGGCGGCCGGATGGCGGCGGAACTCGGCCGCGGCTTCCTCACCGTCCCGGGAGAGGTGGCCGCGGCCGTGCGCGAAGAGCGAAAGCAGGTGGACGAACTCGTCGCCGAGACGAAACAGGTGAGCGCCTGGCTGGCCGAGCAACAGGAGGCGGCCCGGGTGACCGAACTGTACGGGAAGTGAACGTGCGCGCGTGCGGTCTGGATCTCCGACACGCCGTCGCCCCGCCGCCTCTTAGGACTACGGGACAGAAGCCCCCTCCTGGTTGCTCTCCGGCCCTGTCAGCAGAGCTTCACGCAGGCCGGAGCGGGGGGAGAGGGCTTCAAACCCAGGTGATCCGGCTCTTTCTCCCCTTCCCTCGACAGGAGGGGGGGGCAGGGGGAACCTGTGGGGTTTTCCCCTCACAAGACGGGAAGGGGGTTGGGGGGTTCGGTTCTGTCCGACAGTCCTTATAAAGATTGGGTGACTGCGCAGCACAGGCGCGGACCGCATCGAGAAGGCGACACACATGGCAGACGGGAAATGGATCGAGGGGCTGAAGCCGAACACGCCGATCGCCGATGCGGCGACGGCCGTCCTCACGGCCCGCTTCGCGGTGGTACGGCACTTCCTGCCCCTGGCCGTCGAGCGGGCGCAGGAGGACGCGGAGTACGTTCACCAGTTGCGCGTGGGCACGCGCCGCGCCGCCGCCGCGCTCCGCGTGTTCTCGGACGCACTCCCGCGCCGGCTCCTCAAGGCGACGAAGGGCACCTTGCGCCAGCTCCGCCGTGCCGCCGGGGACGCCCGCGACTGGGACGTGTTCCTCACCTCCCTCTCCGACGCAAAACCGCTCGTCTCGGCCGCCGGGAAACCCGCGCTCGATTTTCTCCTCGGCTACGCCATCGGTGAGCGGACCGCGGCGCAGACCCGGCTCGTGACGGCTGCGGCCGATGCCGGGCCGTTGTTCGCCGAACAGAGTACGGAGCTACCCGGCCGCGCCCGCGCGCCCGAAGGTGGTGCCGATGACCCGCCGCCGGCGGACTTCGGTGCCCTCGCCGCTCAACAGTTGGGGGCACTGTTCCGCGACTTCACGACGGGTGTGGAGGCGAACCCGGCCGAACCCGACTCGCTACACGCGCTCCGGATCGTCGGCAAGCGGCTCCGCTACGCCATCGAGATCTTTGCCGATTGTTTCCCGCAGGGAATGAAGGAGACCCTGTACCCGGCGGTCGAACGCGCGCAGGAACTGCTCGGCGAGGTGCAGGACGCGACCGTCGGGGCGGAGCGCCTGGCCGGAATCCGTAGTACGGTCCAGACGGTGCTGCCGAAGCATCTGCCCCGCGTCCGCAAGGGCATCGACGGCCTCACGGCGACGCTCCGTGCGAAGGTCCCGGCGGGGAAGAAGGCGTTCGCCGCGTGGCGGAAGGAGTGGCTGGAACTAATGACGGGGCTCAAACTCGAAGTGGCCGCGGCCACCGTCACGGCCGCGCCCTGATGTCACTTACCAAAGTCCGGGGGCGGGAGCGGTCCGGCTCCCGGCGACGGCTCGGGACGGTTCGGGTTGGGCGGCGGTCGCGGCGTGACGTCCACTCCGGGCCCGCCGCCTTCTCCCGTACCCTGTTTCGTTCGGCAAGGGAAGCAGGAATCGAGAAAGCCCGCGACCGGAGCGTTCGTACACCCGGCGAGCGCGAGGCAGCCGAGCGCGAGACAGATGAGGGGGAGAATGCGGCGCATGAGCCGCAGATAACGACGCGCGGCGGCCGCGCCAAGCTCGGTTCGCTTGGCGCGGCCGCCGTTCCATCGCGTGTCTCGGTTCGGGCCGGTCAGCTCGCGGCCGGGGCCGGGGCGGTCTTCGGCGTTTCGGCCGGGGTCGCATCGCCGGCCTTCAGAATGTGCGTGATCTTCACGCGGACGTGCGGCTGCGTGTGCCCCTTCAGGCGCCGGTAGTTCTTGCGGCGACGGAACTTCTGGGTCATCGTCTTGACGCGGGGGAAGTCCACCACTTCCGCGAGAACCCGAGCGCCGGTCACGAGCGGCTGGCCGATTTGCGTGTCCGCTCCGCTGGACAACAGCAGCACCTTGTTCAGTTCCAGGCGCTGGCCAGCGGCCGCTTCGCGGTGGTCGATCACGACCAGAGCGCCCTCTTCGACCCGGTACTGCCTGGACCCGTCTTCAAAAATCGCGTACATGACTCAACCCTGACAGAATTCGTAACGCACGAGTTTAGACTGGTATGATAGGCGGCGCGCACCGCGCGACCAGTGGAATCGAGAATCGTGTTGCGAGGGGCGGTCCGGCCCGGCCCTCGCAACGCACGACCGGGTACGAGCCGGAACCGGTTCACGGCCCCACCGGGGCCGGCTGTCGATAGGGTTGGCCCCGGGCGTACAAGAGGCGGCGCTGCTCGATTTCGTTCGCCAGGGGCGCGTGCTTGGCGCTCCGGGCGACCTCGACGGCGCGTGCGGCGATGCGTTCGGCTTCCTCGAACCGACCGGTCTCGGCGAGCGCGGCGGCGAGCACATCGAGCGCCCCGGGGTCGCGCTCCCCGACCGCGGCGACGACCTGGCGGGCCAGGCGCAATCCTTCCGCCGCGTACCGCGCGCGGACGTCCCCGTGTGTGGACATGCGCCAGGACCGCTCGACCATCCGCTGCGCCCAGTCGGGCGCCAATCGGCTCGCCGCGGCGAACTCCCGTTCGGCCTCAACCGGCCGGCCGGAATCGTGCAGTGCGTGGGCTGCGCCGAGCGACGCGGCGATGTACTTCCGGTCCCGTCTCAGGGCCTCTTGAAACGCGGGCGCGGCTTCGGCTGGCGTCCCCTGGTACATGCGGAGAACGCCCAGGTTGTACGGGCCTTCGGGCCGCTGCGGGGCCTGTGTGCTCGCGGTCTGAAAGTGCCCCTCGGCCTCGGCGTACCGACCGAGCCGGGCGAGAACCTGGCCCAACTGAATGTGGACCAGCGGGAGTTCGGGCTGGATTTCGAGTGCGCGACGGAACGCAACGGCCGCCGCTTCCTGGTTCCCGGAATCGCTCAGCGCCTGGCCGTAGTACCCGAACACGCGCGCCTCTCGAAGGGGGAACCCGCTCCGGTCCGCGAGTTCGATCGCCGCTCGGTAGTCGGCGACCGCCCCCGCGAGATCGCGTGCCTCGAACCGCGCGTGGGCGAGCAGGAACCGGCGGCTCGGGTTCTCCGGGTCGGCGGTAACGAACTCGCTCAACGCCGCCACTAGTTTCTCGGTCTGTCGGGTCTCCTGAAGGGACGCGAGCAGGTTCTGCCACGCCTGCTGGTTGATGTACGGCGCCGCGCGCGGGTGACGGGTGGCCTCCTGAAACGCTTCGGACGCCTCCCGAATCTTCCCCTGCCGCGCGTACTCGTAGCCCAGGTTGTTCCACGTCCGGGCGTTGTCGGGCGCCGCGGCGATCATCGTTTGGTACATCCGGAACGGGTCGAGATAGTCCTCGTTGCGCCGCACCGTCAGCGCCGTCAGGACCGCCCCAACGGCCACAACGGCCCCGGCCTTGAGCGCCCACTCGCGCCACCCGAATCGGGCGGCCACCCAACCGATCCCCCGATCACCGACCAGCACCACAGCGGCGACAACGGCGACAAGCGGGAGGTACATCCGGTGTTCGACCGCGAGGTCGTTGATGGGCACGAACGAGGACGTGACCGCGAGGAACGCGAAGAACCAGACGCCCAGCACGCCGCCCGCCGCACCGCGGGCGACGGCCCAACCGGTCGCCCCGAGCAGCGCCAAAACGGCGAGCCCCTGGGGCCAGATCTGCCACCACTGCGTGGCGACCGGCCAGTTGTAGTCCAACACGAGAGGCGCGGGGACGGCGGCCAGTCGAACGTAGTGCAGGATCACCCCCGATTGGGACCGCAGGTACGTCCAGGGCGTCAGGCCGGTGGTCGAGAACCCGGCCACGACGGACTCGGGATCGTTCCGGTAAAGCCCCTGCGGACCGGACAAAATGAGCCGCTCCGAAGGCGGCGCGAGCGCCTCCCCGGCACTCGAGCCGGCCCAAACGGCCGGGACAACGACCGCCTGAACGGCGAGCACGCACAGGTAGAACGCCCACCGCTTGCGGACGGCCTCGCGCCACGAGCCGGCGAGGAACAGGCGGTCGTAAACGAACAGCACGAAGGGCAGCACCAGCGCCGGTTCCTTCGTCGCGGTCGCCGCATAGGCCGCCGCAACGGACAGCGCGTACCAGCCGAAACGGCCCGCCCCCGCGGTCGCGGCGCGGAGCGCGGCCCAAACGGACACGAGGACGAACAGCCCCATCTGGGCCTCGAACCTCTGGATCAGATACGTCACGGCCTGGGTGTTGAGCGGGTGAACCGCCCACAGCCCGGCCGCGGCCGTCGCGAGAAGGCCGGCCCGATCCGCGAACCGGCCCGCGAAGCGCGGAAGGCGCAGGGTCCGCCCCACGAGTGCCCACAGGACCACGGCGGCGAGCAAGTGGACGGCCAGGTTGACCGTGTGAAGGGCGGCCACGCCGGTACCAAAGGCGGCCCCGCCCACGACAAACGACCACTCGCCGAGCCAGCGGGGGCTCAGCGGGTGCGGAACCAGCGCGCCCGGCGCCGCGAGCCGCGCCCCGAGGTTCTGGATCAGCACGAGATCGTCGTGAAAGAGCTGGCCCTCGAAACAGTTCGAGTACGCGAAGAGACCGGCCGCGACCACGACCGCCCAGCCGTACCGGTCGATCAGGTCGATCCAGGTCGGGCGCTCCACACTTCCGCCCATCCCACTCTCCTACGAGCTGCATCCCCAGGTGTCGGGGGATGGTATATCTGTGCGCGTGTCGGATCGAGTGAAGATTTGTGGTAGAGCCACCGCCCGGCCGCTGCTCGGTGAGCAATCGGTGTGGGCTCCGTGAAAGTTGGCGTCCTTTATTGGCTCCCGCGTTACCGTTCCCGCGAGGTGAGCTTAGCAAAATCCACGCCCCACACATGCGAGCCGCAGAACATATGCCCCCCCGCGCCACCCGCCTCGACGGACTCGTCTGCTTGGGTCTCGTTGCGCTCACTGCCGGCGTGTTCGCCGGCGTCCTCGGCTGCGAGTTCGTCACCTACGACGACCCGATGTACGTGCTGACCAACCCCGCGGTCACCGGCGGATTCACCGCGCACAACATCTCCTGGGCGTGGACCGGTCAGTTCGGGTTCTGGCACCCGCTTACCTGGATGTCGCTCCAACTCGATGCCGAACTGTTCGGCCTGAACCCGGCCCGGTTCCACCTGACGAACCTCCTCCTCCATTGTGGGAACGTCGTCCTGGTGTACGGGGTCCTCACGTTGCTGACCGGCGCCCGCGGGCCGAGCGCCGCGGTCGCGACCCTGTTCGCGGTTCACCCACTGAATGTCGAGACGGTGGCCTGGGTGAGCGAGCGCAAGGGGCTCCTGAGCATGTTCTTCGGGCTCCTGGCGATCGGGGCTTACGGCGCCCACGTCCGCGCGCCCGGGCGCGGGTGGTACGGCGCACTGGTCGGGGCCTACGTACTGAGCCTGCTCGCCAAACCGGTTTTCGTGACGCTGCCGCTGCTACTGCTCCTTCTGGACTACTGGCCGCTCCGGCGCGTGGGGCCGGCCGAGACGGGCGGCCGGTCGTGGCGGCAACTCGTTGGCGAAAAGTTACCCCTGGTGGGGCTCGCGGTCGTGATCGGGGTGGTCACGATCGCGGCGGAGGAGTCGGTCGGGGCGCTCCCCACGTTCGGTGACCGGTCGATCGAGTCGCGCGTGAAGAACGGGGTCGTGTCGTACGCCGAGTACCTCCGAAGGGCCGTTTACCCGAACGATCTGGCTCCGTTCTACCCGCACCCGGGGAAGTCGCTTCCGAGCGAGACCGTTATCGGTTCGGCCCTGCTCCTGGCCGCGCTGTCCGTGGCGGCGCTGAGGACCCGGGACCGGTTGCCGTACCTGTTCGTCGGTTGGTCGTGGTTCGTCGTGGCCCTGTTGCCCATGAGCGGGCTGATCCAGGTCGGCGGGCACGCAATGGCCGACCGGTACGCGTACCTGCCGCTCATCGGTTTGCTGGTCGCGGTCTGTTGGGGCGTCCGCGCGCTGACCGAACAGTGGCCCCGGTGGGCGCCGGCGGCTGTCGCCGTTCTCGCGGTCGGAGCGGCCGGCTTCGTCACGCTGGCACAAGTGGAATACTGGAGGACCAGCGAGGCGCTGTGGGAACACACCTTAGCGGTCACCTCCCGCAACCACCGGGCCCACTTCCACATGGGAAAGATCCGGGCCGAGGAGGGCCGCACCGACGACGCCATCCGGCACTACCGTGCGGGACTGGAGTTCCACCCGCGGGACGAACTGGCGAACTACCTCCTGGGCGGCTTGCTCGCGGACCGCGGCCAACTGGACGAGGCCGCCGCCCGCCTCACGACGGCCACCGAAACCGCGCCGAAGTTCGCCGACGCCTGGTGGCAACTGGGCCGGGTCCAGCGCCGCCGTAACGACCCCGCTGCGGCCGTCGCCGCGCTCACAGCCGCTCTGAAGCTGCGCCCGAACGACCCGCAGATCCTCACGGAGCGCGGAACCGCGTATGCGCGCGGGGGGCGCCCCGCCGATGCCGTGGCGGACTTCCGGGCGACCCGTGCAGCCGGGTACGAATCCGTAGACATCGATAACAACATGGGAATCGCGCTAGCGGAACTCGGCCAACTGGACGAGGCCCGGGACCGGTTCCAGTCCGCGATCCGCGTCGCCCCGAACGCGCCCGACGGGTACGTCAATCTCGGGTTCCTGACGGAGCAATTGGGGCGGACGGACGAGGCGGCCGACCTGTTCCGAACGGCCGCCCGCGTGGACGCGACCGCTGTGGCCCCGCGGTCCGCTCTCGGGCTGATGCTGCGCCGACACGGGCGCCCCCAAGAAGCGGTGACCGCGCTGGAAGCGGCGACCGCACTCAAGCCCGACGATCCCGAATTGTGGTTCGAGCTCGGACTCACCTGGGAAGTGCTCGGGACCCCGGACCGAGCGATCGAAGCCTACCGCCGGGCCGTGCAATTGCGACCGGGAGCCGCACGGTTCCGCGTCGCGCTGGGTTCGGTCCTGGTCGATCAGAAGCAGGCGGGCGCGTCGGACGAGTTCCGGGCCGCTCAGTCCGACGCGGACGGACTCCGGCAGTGCGCCCGCACGGCGTTCCGATTAGCGGCCCACCAGAACCCGGCCGCACGTGAGGAGAAGGTGGCCGTGTGTCTCGCGCGGGCCGTGTGCCGGGCGAGCGGCGAACGCGAGCCCTCGCTCCTCGACCTCCTCGCCATCGCCTACGCGTCCGACGGTCAGTTCACCCGCGCTTTGGAGGTGGAGCAAAAGGCGCTCGAGCTGTCCCCCTCCGACCGCCCCCAGGACCGCGCGGTCCGAGACCGAATGCTCAAATCCTTTCGGGACGGCAAGCCCGTTCGCGACCCCGACCTGAAATGAGTCCAATGCGACGGAACGCGCGGGCCTCTACGGCGGGATCGGTTCGCGGCGTCCGCAGTCGCTCAAATGCCCCGAAGGCCGCCACCGCCCGATTGTCATCGGGGCGCGTTGACGGCCCGGGTTCCGAACCGTCATTCCGGCGGTGAAGACCGAAGACCCTTCGCACCCGATATGTCTCAAAAGGGAATCGATTCGTCGTCAAATGGAAATGGCGCCGGTTCAGTTGGGTCGGGCGGGTCCGACTCATCGTGCGTGGTCGGCGCGGGCGGCTCGTCCTGAAACTCCAGGACGGCCACGCGCCGACCGAGGGGCGAAGAGCGGAGCGCCGCGACGTCTGCGTCGTTTATTGAGTTGTCGGCCAGGCGCAGGACCAAGAGGGCTTGCAGGTTCTCCGTTTGCCCGAGGGCCCGTGCCGCGGCCCCCTTGAGCCGGTTCTGGCTCAGATCCAGCTCGACAAGGCCGTTCGACGCCGGCGCCCCGGACAACAACTCGGCCCCTTCGTCGAAGAGGTCGTTGTCGCGCATGTGGAGCGTGTGGAGCGCCGGCGGCTCGCGCGCGAGCAGCGCGTCCAAACCTCCCGAACCGAAGTGGTTGTGTCCGACGTCGAGCGTTCGAAGGTGGTTGAGGAACGACGCTTTTTTGGCGAACAGGCGGGCCCCGGACAGTCGGATCTCGCACCGGTCGAGCCGCAGCGCCTTCAACTCGCGCAGGCACGGCGCCAGCGCGACCGACTCCGCACCAAAATCCTTGAGAACGTTCTGGCCCAGGTCGAGTACGTCCAGCCGCAGTTGGGAGTTGGCGGAGTCCAGTTCGCCCAACGATTGACCGTCGAGCCGGGTGTCGCGCAGAGACAGCACCTTGATACCCGCCGCGTGTTGCGAGCGGAGCAGCGCCCGCAGCCCGTCCCGGCTCATGTCGTTGCCGTTCAGGTTCAACGTGCGGACACTCGCCATGCCGGGCCAGTTCATCAGAGCCCGCATCCCCGCCGCCCGGACGACCAGATCGTTATCATTGATGTACCTCTCGTGCCGCGCCTGCGAGGAAAAGTCGAGTTCCTCCAGGGCGGTCAGGGTGGCGGCTTGCGAAACGGCACGCAACCCGGGATTACCGAGGTTGTTCGCGGGCAAACGCAGCGATTTCAGATTGGTCAAGTGCGGCGAAGCCACCAGCCGGGCGAGTGAGTCGCCCCACAAGCTGCGGACGGTCAGGGTGCGGAGCGTGGACAACTGCGGCGACTCGGCCACCCAATCGAACGCGTCGTAGTCGGGGTTCCCCGTGAGGGTCAACTCGCGCAGTTCGGCGATCGGTTCGACGGTTTGGCGCCCCTCGCGGCGGCGGGGCCACCGGACCGTCACCGCCTCGACCGGGGCCACGGCCCGACAGGCGCGAGCGCTCTTCCGCATCGCCTCGAAGCTGGCGAACGACACCTCGGCGACGACGCCCCGGCGGAACCCCTCCCACCGCGCCCCCTCGATGACCGGCAGTTCCGCGAGCCACCGCTCTCCGTACCGGTTCAGGAGTTCCTGTTCGCGGATGCGCAGGCGGACCTGAGCGGCGTCCCAGACCGGCAACCGCGCCCGCTGAACCTGCACGCGGATGAACTCCGCGCGCTCGGGCTGGTCGTGTTCCTCGTGCCAGTCCGCGAAGGCCAGGCGCGGCGTGTCCTCATCAATGTTCGCGACAATGTAGTCGAGGAAACCTCCAGACATCCCACTCATTCTGCACCCTCCAGGAGGGGAGCCAATCGGGAGCGGATCTCGGCAACGACGCCGGTCAGATCTTTGGGCACGTCCCGGCCCCACGCCGAGCGCGTGAAGTCCAACCAGCGAGCCGCGGACAGCTTCATCCCCCACCACGATTCCGGCCCGAAGAGGGTTTGAAGGTCGGCGAGCGTGCCGCCCAGGTCCGCCAGGTACGCCGCGACCGCGGTCCGCAAATCGGCGCCGGTCATCGGCACGCGGGTGAGCAGGAGGCGGAGGTCGTTGAGGTCCTTCTGCCGCCAACACAACTGACCCAGGTGACGCAGGGCCTGTACCTTCTGCCCGACGATGCACTCCGGCCGACACACCCACAGCCGCGCGTCCGCGCCGCTCGCGGTCGCGACGGAGCCGAACGCCGGGGCGGGCCGCGGATAAGGCCCGGACGTGATGTCCACGTGAAAGTCGTCCTCATGACCGTCGAACGCACCGGAGGTGAAGACCCGCACACCGGGGTGGCCCGTCTCCAGAAAGATCCCCTCGACGCGGGCCGCTTCGTGGTCGAAACACACCCCGTCTTCAACGGACGCGTCCGCGAGTACGGGGAGGAAGCGCCGGCCCGCCTCCTCGACACGGAACGGGAACGTCGCCACGAGATCGAGATCGTCCGCCGGGCGCAGCGCGGGTCGGAACCAGTGGCGCAGGAGCACCCCGCCCCGCACAACGAAGTCGCCGAGCCCCGGGCCCCGGGCGAGGCGCAACAGTACCCCCTCAAGAAGTCGGTGGCGGAGGTCGATCGGTGAGATCGCCGCGGTCCTCATGTGGGAGAGTGTAACCGTCCCGCCCGCGGTCTGCTATGCACGCAGCGGAGCTTGCAATCGACTCGCCCCACGGGAGAATGTGAGAAGTTGTTACGGAGGATCGCATGCAACTCTCGCTCTTCCCCGAAACCGAATTCACGGCACACCGGAGCGCGCAGGACGCCTCGGTGAACTGGGACCGAGTTGCCGATGTGGGGCGCATCGAGGCCCGGTACGTGCGCCGGGGTACGGAGTACTTCGTTGTCTATTTGTCGTCACAGACCGGGTGCGCGCAAGGCTGCCGCATGTGCCACCTGACGGCCACCGGGCAAACGCGCCTTCGCGACGTAACGACGGGCGAGATGATCGAGCAGGCGAAGACGGTTCTCGCGCACTACCGGCGCGAGGGGCCGCCGGCGCGGACCGTCCACTTCAACTTCATGGCGCGCGGCGAGCCGCTCGCCAATCGGACCCTATTGGCGGACGCGGACGGCCTGCTCGGGGAGTTGTCGCGGATGGCCGTTGCGCTCGGGCTGCGCCCCCGCCACTTGATCTCGACCATTTATCCAAGGGAACTCGGGGACCGGCCTTTGGAAGAGGTTTTCGTCGTACACCACCCCGAGATCCATTACTCCATCTACAGCACGAGCGAGCGGTTCCGCCGCCGCTGGTTGCCCAAAGCGCTCGCGGCCGGATCAGCCCTCGACCGACTGGCGTCCTGGCAGCGGAACACTCAAAAAATCGTCACGATCCACCACGCATACATCGCCGGGGAAAATGATTCCGAGGGCGACGTCCACGCGATCTGCGACGCGCTCGAAGAGCGGCAACTGGCGGTCAACGTCAACATCGTCCGCTACAACCCGTTCGACCCGGCGCGACACGGGATCGAACCGGCGGAAGACGTCATCGAGCGCAACGCGGCGATTTACCGCTCGCGGCTGCCGAACGCTCGTGTCGGCGTGATCGCCCGAGTGGGGTTCGACGTGGCCGCCTCGTGCGGAATGTTCTTCGGACCGGAAGGCACGGCCACGGGATCACGGGAGTGATCGCGCTCTTGCCGACTGAGACACGGGCTGACTCGACCCCGGCCGTTGGCCGGAGTCGAGTCAGCCCGATCCTTCAGACCGGGCGGAGGACGCGCGACCAATCACACCGAGCGAGATCTCTCCAATTCCGCTCAAAACCGAGCGCCCATCGATTTGACCACTTTGAGGATCTTCGAAACTTCAACACCCCAAATCAGTTCCACCCGGTTTCCACTTTGTTTGAATTCGAGGCTCTGCACAAATTCCGTGGCCTCTGACGGGATATTTTTTTCGTTCTTGGCCATAACCGATAGGCCATCGAGCAGTTTCTTACCGTCGACCGCCGCTTTGTCGTCCTTGAATATTGCGGTGAACCGTCCGCTGATATCCGTCTTCACAGAGACCCAGCCGCCGAACCCCTCAACGTTCTTGAAATACTCGCCCGCACTGCCCCCCAAGGGAATTCCGACGGGACCGGCGCCCTTCTTACCACTTTGGGACATCAGTTCCTTGACGTTGACCGCGACGGCGATCGTCTTGGAGAAGTCGGCCTCCTTGATCGCCGCCTTCATGCCCTCCGAAAAGTTCGGCTTCCCGTCCCGCTTGAGGACCTTTCGTAACGTGTCCGGTTCGCCGAGCAGCACGACCTTCGACTCCGCCACACAAAACGCGCTCGTCCCGCGCGTGTACATGGCGTAATCGCCGACCGCCTCCTTGGTGAATTTGTTGCCCTTGATTTTGGCCTGAAGGTCATCCGCTTTCACGGGCTTGTTGGTCTGGATCGCCACAACGACCTCCGACTTGCCGCCCGACTCGCTGCCGCCGATGAGGACGCTGGAGATGTCACCGAGCGCGAAGCCAAAATCCGATTCGGTCTCCATGTCCTTTTCGAGCTTCGGGAACTCGTCTTTGATCTGTTTGTACGCCTTGCTGTTGAAGAGTTCCTCGACCTTGATCGACATCACCATTTGCGAGTTGTCCGGGAGATACCGGACGTTCGCGCCGACCCCGTTGGGCCAGAAGAACCAGAGAAGCCCCCCCAAGAGTAACAGAAGGGCCAGCCCGATACCGGCAAAGGCGAGAACCGCCCCAATGCCGGACCGGCGCTTCTTCCTCTTCTTCCGCGGCCGATCGTCTTCGTCCTCGTCCTCGTCGTCCTCACGCCGACGCTTCTTCTTCCCTTGCGGTTCGTCTTCGTCCTCGTCGTCATCATCACGCCGGCGCCGCTTCCTCGTCTTCGGCTCGTCGTCCTCATCGTCTTCGTACTTGCGCTTCTTCTTGGCCTTCGGTTCGTCGTCCTCATCGTCTTCGTCGCGTGCCCGTTTCTTCTTGGGTCGATCGGTTTCGTCGTCATCAGCGAGCGCCGCAACGCGCTTTTTGGGTTTCTCATCCACGAGCTCGAAATCCGGTTCCTCGTCCGTTTGGGCCTTCACGACCGGTTTCTTGGGCGGCGGCGGCGCGGGTTTCGGCGCCGGCGGCCCATCGACCACTTCGAACGCGGGGGCCGCGGGGGTGCTGAAAGGGAAGGCGGTGCCGCATTTGGGGCACTTGGTGGTCCCGGTAACTCCGTCGGGTGCTTTCAATCGTGTGGGGCACTTCGGGCAAGTAATGACCGGCATGGGCAATCCTCGCTTGGGCACAGCTGGTGATTGTTAGTTCTACCCTCCTTTTCGAGATGATCCAATCCCATGAGACAAGAATCGGAGCATCAGACGTCTGTTGTGTCTGGCTCACAAACGGTGCGATCGTCCTCATCCACACGGGCGAGGGCGATTGCGGTTATCGATAATTGCGCCCGCGCAAAGAGAGAAACCGAACGGAGCCGGGACACATGTCGGCATTGTGAGGAGATTTCGGTTCGCAAAAACTGGCTGCGTTTCTACTGAGCGGTAATGAACCGCTCAGGAAGTCCAATAGCGAGATTTCCAAGCCTAAAATGGCACATTTTTTGCAATTAAAACTCGCCCTTAAACTTTCCGCCGAACAAGTCGGCTTGTTCCCTTTCGGTCTTGGCGTCGCCCGCTGGAGATCGTCCCGTATGACACGCGTTCTCTCACGTGCCCGATGGACCGCCCCGCTCGCGGTCCTCGCACTCGCACTCACCACCCACGCTCCCGCCCAGGAACCGGCCCTGGAGGTGTTCTACACCAAGCTCGAGCCCAAAGAGCCGTTCAAGTACACCTGGAAGGGCAAAGACGCTACCTGCTCCGCCGGCGTGTTCCGATGGGAGGTCCCCAAAACCGCGTTCGGCACCAACGGGTTGGACCGCAACTTCACCGGCTACTGCGCCGAAGTTCTGGTCCCCATCACCGCCGACAAACTGTACCGGTTCCGCGTCAACAGCATCTACGCGCCCGACAACTACGGGCTCGCCGCCGCACCCAACGCCGACCGCGCCGCCGAGCGCCGCGCCAAGTACATCCAGGAACTGTTCGGACGGTTCTACCGGGACCCCACCACCAAGGACGTGCCCGCCGTCGAGGCGGTCGCGTTCCAGATCGCCCTCTGGGAGATCATCCAGGAGACCGAGCCCGCCGATGCCCCACCCAAACTGGACCTGTTTGCCGGGGACTTCCGGGCCAACTACCCGGTCAACGAGGCCCCGGCGTCCGTGACCCAGGCCCAGCAGTACCTCAACGCACTCACCGGTAACGACGCCCTGTACTACGAGAACCCGGACCTCAAGGGACGTGAACTCATCCGGTTGATGGGCATTCCCAACGCCGAGAACGTGACCGCACAGTCCCAGTTCGCACTCCGGTACGTTGGGGGTGGGGCTGTTGGGGCGGGCGGGTTCAGCCGACCCCTCACCGCGGGCGGCGGGATCGGAGTCGGTGGATTCGGCGCACCCGCTCTCGGCGGATTCGGAAGCGGGTTTGGTGCCGGTCTGGGTGGCGGACTCTTTGCAGGCAACTCGGGCGGAAGCGGCCCGGAAACAACCACGACCCCACCGGTCACGACCACAACGCCGCCCGGCGGGGGGCCGGGAACCACGACCCCMCCCACAACCACAACGGAGCCGCCCGGAGGCGGTCCCGGCACGACTTCGCCCGTTCCAGCMCCCGCCGGCCTCCTGCTCGGTTTTGTGGCGCTGGGCGTGCTCGGCTCATGGCGGTTCGGCGCGCGAGCGCTCGGCTCGAAGTGAAATTCGCGCAG
>BFBZ01001472.1_pt1 | contig 15585 bp, 18 predicted proteins | sample 1888401 | NCBI WGS metagenome assembly BFBZ01 (sample SAMD00112614, study PRJDB3348) | symbiont metagenome | host: Chara braunii | reverse complement strand
GTCTTGCGCACGGATGTCCCGGATGATGCGACGATAGCGGAAAAGAACGCCGCGCTGGTCAGTCTGGTGCTCGATGAACTAGGGCGGCAGGGCCAACGCGCAACCGCAGTTTCTCAAGCGGGCAGGCCGATCGGTGCTTGGTTGCTTGACGAGACCGTCACGGAAAGAGCGCGTCTCCCGGGCCGGATGGAGCGGTTCAACGTCAAGCTTCCGGCCAATTCTCAGGCCACGCAGCGACTGGTGCCTGTTTTGATGGATGGTGCACATGTGCCGTTCAATATTGAAGCGGTCTTGCGGGATATCGCGCGTTCTTCCGACATCAGCGGCGAATGCGTGGCGATTGTTGCGCTGGCGTCGGACAAGGATGCTCAAGGCTTTCTCGCGGTTCTGTCTCGCTATGTGGCCTATGCAGTCTTCACTGAAGCGTCCGGATCCGGACGCGCTCATCCTGCTAGCGAGTTGGAGATGCTGGCAAAATCCATGGGAATGGATTGCGAGTCCGAACCGGATGCGCAAAAGGCATTCGATCAGGCTGCTGCGAGAGTATTGCAAGGTGACAGCTGGATGCTTGTCACCGGTTCGCTCTATCTGGTTGGCGCGCTGCGCGGTGCGCTAATGGAGGGCGCGGGTTGACGGCCGAGATCAGAATTCGGCCAGCTGTTGTCGATGATGCGGCTGCTATTGCCCGGCTGCATCGTGCGGTCTGGTGCGATACTTATCGCGATCTTGCGCCGGCCGAGGTCTATCGTTTGCTCGATGAAGATTTCCGCCTGATGCGGTGGAACGAGATGCTCGCCAATCCGCGTCAGCATCAATGCGTGCTGTTGGCGGAGCAGGACAACCGGCTCGTCGGCATTGGCGCCATTGGTGCGCCATCGGAAGCAGCCTTTGATGGGCGAGGGGAAATACGCTCGCTTTACATCGATCCCACGGTCAAGCGACAGGGACTTGGGCGCCGCCTGATGCGTGAGTTGGCATTGCAGCTTGCCGCCATGGGCTATGCCGGCGCTGGGCTTGGCGTTGTCGTCGGCAATCATCCGGCGGTCGCATTCTACCGCTCGCTCGGAGGCCGTATGATCGGGCGATACACTGATCCTGGGCCGATCTGGCGTTCGGACAACCTGATTTTCGTCTGGGACGATCTGTCAGCTCTACGCTGATTTTTCGAGCCGTCTTCCTACGAATATCACCCAGCGGCGACTTTCTTGCGCGGGGCGATCGTCATGGCCATGACCCCAGCGACGACACAGACAAGACCGATCGCCGCCGTCGAGGATAGAGGCTCGCCGAGGAAGATCACGCCGATGCCGACGCCGATGGGAACACGCAAATAGGCTTGTGCCGTGGTGCTGACGGAACCCAATGTCTGGATAAGCCGGAAATAGATGCTGAAGGCGAGGGCGGTGGAGACGATCGACAGGCCGAGAAGGCAGAGGATCGAGGCGGAGGATGGAGCGAGTTGCCAGGGGTGATCAACGACCAGGCTGGCGGGAATAAGGAGAGCTGCGCCGCATAACAGCGAGCCGGCTGCCGGCATCATCGGGTCCAGCCCCTTGAAGTTGCGCCCAAACAGCGCGGCGCTTGCATAGCAGATGGATGCCACGATGACGGCGAGCTGTGCGGGCAATTGCTGACCAACGCCATTCAGAGCATCGACACCGATGATCAGGCAGATCCCCGCCATGCCAGCGACCACGCCGAAAAGCTTGCGCCCGGTCAGCCGCTCGCTGCGAAATAGTCCTGCCGCAAGTAGGAAGGCAAAAATTGGCGTGGTCGAATTCAGGATCGTGGCCAGGCCGGCGTCGAGGGTTTGCTCAGCCCAGGCGATGAGGGTGAAGGGGATCGCGCTGTTGAGGCAGGATTGGATGAGAAAGCGCCGCCATGTCGCAGCATCTCTTGGTAGGCTCAAGCCGCGCCAGCGAATAATGACAAGCAGAACGAGACCGGCGATCAAGGTGCGGGCGGCGATCAGCGTGATCGGCGGAATGGTCTCGACGCCAACACGGATAAAGCTGTAGGAGGCCCCCCAGCAGGTCGCCAGGAGGAGGAGAAGCAGCAGCTCTGTCGTTACGGTAGTTTTTGCGGGCGCCATGGGTGTTTCACTTTTCAAGCGGTTCGGTTCTGCCGCTATCTAAGATGACTACACCGCCAAATGCTTCGATCGCAACCGAACTATCGACATCTGTCTTTGGCTTGGCTCAGTCCCGCAGCCGTAGCTCATCGGTCTGCATCTGCATCGATCCCAAAGTCTCGAGGAAGCTCATGCCGAGGAGGCTCTGGTCGAGCTTGCCCGCTTCGGCGACGCTCGCCTTGACGTCTCGACGCTTGATCGGACCGATTGCCACCGAGCCGAGCTCGACGGGAGCGGCGCTGGCACGACCGTTCGCGGTCAGCACCGTCATGGAATAGGTGAGGTTTTCGGGGATGATGCCGACGCGTTCGGCGTCTTCCTGTGAAAGCGCGATCGTGCTGGCACCGGTGTCGATGAGCATGTCTATCGGCTGCCCGTTGATGATCACCCGCGCCTCGAAATGCCCGTTCGAGCGCTTGTGGAGGATCACTTCCTGGCCGCCCTCGCTCGTGGTGACGACGACGGCATGGCCAGGCACCAGGCCGGCGAACAGGCGATTACCAACCTGCTCGGCATCGCCGCGATAGATATAGGCCGTTGCCAGCGCCATGATGATGACGAACCAGATGAGAAGGTTGCGTATCGACTGGCTGATGGTGTGTCGGCTTGCCCAGACAGCGGCGCTCATCATCAAGGCGATCGGCAAGAGGTAGATGACCCGGGCAAAGTCATCATTGTGCATGCCGAAGGTCGTGCCGGTGTTGTTGTTGAAGATGAGCAGTGCGAGGCCGATGCCGAGAATGGCGAGAACGATGTTCAGGCGGTTCATACGGCGTTGCGCTCCTTTGCCAGTCGCTGTCGACGGGTTTCCCTGCGCGGCTTGCGCTCGACCTTCGTCAGGCGTTCAGGGAGGATCTCCATGAGCTGGCGGCGTTCATCATCGCTATAGTTCATCCACGCGCCGATTTCGGTCGCGGTGCGACCGCAACCGAAGCAATAGCCGGTAATGTCGTCGATCGAACAGATAAGGATGCATGGTGTTAGCATAGGATCATATATCGAGGCTTCAAATGCACATGGCAAGGGTACAGAGCGACGCGATCTCGCAAATCTGCTGCGTCGCGCCAATGGTGTCGCCAGTATGGCCGGATAGCCTTCGGCGCACATGTCGGGTTACGAAAAATGTGGCGATGGCCACGACGAGAAGGCAAGAGACAAGCGCCGAGATACCCAGGCTCGGCCAGATGAATAAGGTTGCCAAGGCAAGAGCCGTGATCAGCGCCAGTTGCATGGCGTTGCCATCCGGCTGGCCGGCGGAAGCCGCAACCCCATCCGGTTTGGCGGGGGGGAGCACATGCCAGTGCCAGACCATCGCACCGCGGCTGAGCGCGGCCGTCGCGAGAAGCGCCAGCGCAGCGTCAAACGGCATGAGGTGGCGGGCGATCGCAGCGAGTGCCGCGGCACGCAATCCGAACGACAGGATCAAGGCGGCCGCGCCATAGGTGCCGATGCGGCTGTCTTTCATGATGGCGAGAGCACGCTCGCGATCCTTACCGCCACCCAACCCATCGGCGGTGTCGCTGAGACCGTCTTCGTGCAGGGCGCCCGTTGCAACCGTTTGGACGGTGAGAGCCAAGAGTGCAGCCATCAGCGGATCGGCATGCAGGGCAAGCAGTAAACCGAAGACAATGGAGCCGGGCAGGGCGATCAGCAGGCCGGCAAAGGGGAAGGCACGGGAAACCGGCGCCAGCTTGCCATCATAGCCTGCAAAGAAGGACGTGGGCACGGGAATGCGACTTAAAAAGGCGACAGCGCGCGCGGTGTCGCGCATGTATTCCCGCATTTCTTTCTCTCCCCGCTATCCGCGCGACGGCATCGGGCGCTTTTGGAGTTGTTCGCGCCGATTCCGAAGACTAATAGAGTCGCACGCAAAGAACCTGATTTGAGACCAAAAAACAAGGAACGGCATTCATGAGCGTAACCGGCTTGCCATTCGATGATTTCCGCACGCTGCTGCGCGACCTTCCGGGCCCGGATGCCCGAGCACTGGTAGCGGCACGAGAGCGCGACGCGCAGCTCACCAAACCACCGGGCGCGCTTGGCCGTCTTGAGGAGATCGCCTTCTGGCTGGCTGCATGGACCGGCCGAGCACCGGCCGTCACCCGGCCGCTGGTTGCGATTTTCGCCGGCAATCATGGTGTCACGAAGCAGGGCATTACCCCGTTCCCGCCTTCCGTCACGCAGCAGATGGTGGAGAATTTCGCCGCCGGTGGTGCAGCCATCAACCAGATCTGCGTCGCCTATGATCTCGGCCTCAAGGTCTTCGATCTGGCGCTCGATTTCCCCACCGCCGACATAACCGAGGAGCCGGCACTCAGCGAGCGCGACTGTGCCGCGACCATGGCTTTCGGCATGGAGGCGATTGCGGGCGGCACGGACCTGCTCTGCATCGGTGAAATGGGTATCGGCAACACCACGATTGCGGCCGCCATCCACTACGCGCTTTACGGCGGCAAGGCCGAGGATTGGGTCGGCCCCGGCACCGGTTCCGAAGGCGAGATGCTGAGACGCAAGATCGCTGCCGTCGAGAAGGCGGTGGCATTGCATCGTGATCACCTGTCCGATCCGCTGGAGATTCTGCGCCGCCTTGGCGGTCGCGAGATTGCTGCCATGGCTGGCGCTATTCTTGCGGCGCGCATGGAGCGCATTCCCGTGATCATCGACGGTTACGTCGCGACGGCTGCAGCCTCCATCCTCAAGGCGGCCAATCCGTCGGCGCTGGATCATTGCCTGATCGGCCATGTCTCGGCGGAGCCCGGGCACCTGAGATCGATCGAAAAGCTTGGCAAGACGCCGCTTCTGGCGCTCGGCATGCGGCTCGGCGAAGGCACCGGAGCTGCGCTTGCGGCCGGGATCGTCAAGGCGGCGGCTGCCTGCCATTCGGGCATGGCGACCTTCGAAAGCGCGGGTGTCACCAACAAGCATTGATGGACCAGAGCAGCGGGATGCTGGACAGCATCCCGCTGTTGATTTTTCTGTGGAACTATCGGTTAACGTCATAAATCTGTAATGAATTCCTGAAGCGGTCGAAACTGTCAGCTTGCTTCAGGGAGAGCAAGGCGGTATTCGCAAAGCGTCTAAATTGCAGTTGGGGCATTACGGGCGGAACGAGAATGACCGAATTTTCGAAATCAGCAGTCACCAAGGAAACGGGGATTCGGCATTTCTTTGCCGCTGCCGGTTATTCGTGGGGTGGTTTTCAACGACTGCTTCAGGAGGCTGCGTTCCGCCAGGAACTGCTCTTCGCGGCGGTTTCGCTGATCCTGCTGATCGTCGTCGGCGCGAGCTTTGGTGAAATCGTCATAGGCATGGTGATTTTCCTCGGCGTCTTTGCTGTGGAGGCAATGAATACGGCCGTGGAAGAGGTCATAGACCGAATTTCGCCGGAGATTTCCAATGTCGGCAAATATGCCAAGGATCTCGGCTCATTTGCAGTGTTTTGCATGCTGGTCGCGGCTGGCCTCTATATGCTCTACATCATCGGCAGCCATCTGTTTTTCCGGTAACTGTCGGAAGCTGAGCCTCAGGCGAAGCTCTTCTTGCGCCGTCCGATGAGCGGGGCATCTTCGACGGCCGGCAGGCTTTGCAGCACGCGCTTGGCCGGCAGGATAGCGATGACCTCGGTACCCTCGCGCAATTTGGATTTCAGCACGAACTGACCATCATGCTTGGCAAGGATGGCCTGAACGATCGGCAGGCCGAGGCCAGTGCCTTGCTCGGCGCTCTTGATGGCGATCGAGCCCTGGCCGAAGGCCGAGAGCACCACCGGAATCTCCTCCTCGGGAATACCGGGTCCATTGTCCTTGATCGCCACATACTCGCCGCCTCCGGCCGTCCAGCCGACCTTGACGGTGATTTCGCCGTTCTGCGGCGTGAATTTCACGGCGTTCGAGAGCAGATTAAGGATGACCTGACGCAGCGATTTTTCATCGGCCCAGACGGAGGGAAGCTGCGGTTCGATTTGCGATGAAATGGAAATGTTCTTGCCGCGCGCGCGCAGCTGCACCATGCCGATGCAGTCTTCGGCAATATCGAGCAGCGAGATGGCTTCCTCGTTCAATTCGTATTTGCCGGCCTCGATGCGCGACAGATCGAGGATTTCGTTGATCAGGTTGAGCAGGTGCTGTCCGGATCGATGGATATCGGTGGTGTATTCCCGGTAGGTGGCGTTGTTCAAGGGCCCCATGACCTCGGCGGACATGACTTCCGAGAAACCGAGAATGGCGTTCAGCGGTGTTCTGAGCTCATGCGACATGGAGGCGAGGAAGCGCGATTTGGCGAGGTTCGCCTCTTCAGCGCGCCTGCGCGCCTCGTCGGACATGGATTTCGCGACTTCCAATTCCGCGATCAGATCATCCTTTTCCGATTGGAAGGAGAGGATCTTCAGATTGGACTGGAACATGCGATTGGTGATGAAGGTAAAGAAGATCACCGCGACGGAGACGACCGCTGTCAAGGCGATATCCGAGGGCCTGCGGGTCAATATCGCCGTGACGACCAGCGCCACCGTTGCCGGCGCAAAGCAGAAGGGCACGGCACGCGGCAGCATGAAGCTGGACATTGCCGTGATACAGATCGCCACCAGCAGGACGGCGCCCTTGTAGAGGCTGAAACTGTCGCCGCCGCAGGTCGAGCAGGTCTGCATCGCGAAGACTGCCCAGCAGAGCCCGGTCAGCAATTGCCCCAGCAACAGGATCTGCCGCCATCTCCTGGCGCTTTCGACGCTCATCTCCTGCTTTTTCGCGCGCCTGCCGAGGATCATATTGATGGCATGCGCAGTCAGGATCGGAATAGCCCAGAAGAAAATCAGCGCGTCGCGGGTCAGATAGACCCCGATCGATGCCACGACGATTGCGAAGATCGGCACGACGGCAGCACCCTGCAGCATCGTATCAATGTGCATGAGCATGAGCTCGCGGTCGAAATTGCTGCTGTGGCCAATTTGCAAGCGTTCGCGGGTCTGCCGCACGGCCTTCGACACAGCCCGGTTTCGGTGACTGCGCGATCGGTCGACGATGTTTTTATCTGTCGATGTGCTGACGCCGATTTTCATGGTTTCGTTGAAAATTAGTCTTCCTGAGGTTACAGACTAGCGGCCAAACATTAAGAAGATACTGCGGCGAAATGGTTTGTTTGCCATCTTCGCCAAGGATTTGTTGTGAAAGGAGGCAAGAAAGTGATGCGGTCAAGCCGCCTGTTTCGCGACGGCGCGGTCACATTTGCCCTGCTCGCCATTCTTGCTTTTCTCGCGTTGAAGTTGAACAATCGGCCAGAACTTGTTCAAACGGGACGATTTTACGCGATCGACGGCGATACGCTTTCTGCCAATGGCGAGCGTTTGAGGCTGAAGGGCATCGATGCGCCGGAATATCGGCAGCGGTGCCGGCGTGATGGCACGGACTGGGCATGCGGAGAAGAGGCGCGCAAGGCGCTTGTCACAATCATTAAGATCGGCGCGCTGGAATGCCGCGGAAGAGACAGGGATCGCTATGGTCGCCTGCTGGTGACTTGTGTGGTTGGCGACCTCGATATCAATGCCGCCATGGTGCGCAATGGCATGGCATTATCTTATGGAGGTTATGCCGCTGAGGAACGGATGGCGCGGCAGGCGAAAGCCGGAGTTTGGGCGGGCGATTTCGAACGGCCGAGCGATTACCGGCGGGAAGAGCGTCTGGAGCATTCGGCGGGAGGCGATCCGATGACGGGCCTGATTGAATATCTGCGAGGGATTGTCGGATGGAGCGCGCAATGATTGGAGCGGGCGAGTTGCAGGCTCTGCATTCGGCCATCGCCGCCTGCCGTCTCTGTCGTGACGCCCCGGCGAAGGGCGAGGCGGATCGGCTGCCGCATGAGCCGCGGCCGGTCGCCACGCTTTCCTCGACGGCACGCATCCTGATTGCGGGGCAGGCGCCTGGCCTGCGCGTTCATGAAAGCGGCCTGCCGTTCAATGATGCCTCCGGCGATCGGCTGCGGCAGTGGCTGAACGTCGATCGCGACAGCTTCTATAATCCCGACCATTTTGCAATGCTGCCGATGGGCTTCTGTTTTCCCGGATATGACGCCGCCGGCAGCGATCTGCCACCGCGCAGGGAATGTGCGCCTCTGTGGCGGCAAAAGGCCATGGATGCGATGCCGCAGGTAGAGCTGATCCTGACGATCGGGCAATATGCCCAGGCGTGGCATCTCGGCAAGGAGCGCATGGCGTCGATGACGGAGACGGTTGCCGAATGGCAGCGTTATCTTCTGACCAATCACTCGCCGGCCATCTTGCCGTTGCCGCATCCGAGCTGGCGCAACAGCGGCTGGCTGAAACGTCATCCCTGGTTTGAGGCGGAGTTGCTTCCGGTATTGCAAGAACGTGTGAGAATCCTGATTTCTTGAAAAATGGTTCTTTTCTCGTCCTGAAAATAGGCTATAGAGAGAATATAATTCGAAGGGATGCTGAAAATGGACCGTCTTGACCGCAAAATCCTGCGCCTCCTCCAGGAGGATTCCACTCTGGCCGTGGCCGACCTTGCCAAGAAGGTCGGATTGTCGACGACACCATGCTGGCGCCGTATCCAGAAGATGGAAGAAGACGGCGTCATCCGCCGCCGTGTGGCGCTGCTCGATCCGGAAAAGGTCAACACGAAGGTTACCGTTTTCGTGTCCATCCGCACCAACAGCCACTCGATCGAATGGTTGAAGCGTTTTTCCGAAGTGATCGCCGATTTTCCGGAAGTGGTGGAATTCTACCGCATGAGCGGCGATGTCGACTATCTGCTGCGCGTTGTCGTTCCCGATATCGCCGCCTATGACGCCTTCTACAAGCGCATGATCGCCAAGATCGAAATCCGCGACGTCTCCTCGGCTTTTGCTATGGAGCAGATCAAGTATTCGACGGAATTGCCGCTGGATTACATGCTGATCGAGAACGCCAAGTCGAACGAAGACTAAGCGCAATTCTGGCAGAGGCGCTCAGCCGAAATTATTCCGGCTGAGCGCCTTTTATTATTTCTTGTCCAGCCGTGCGAGCAGGGACGACGTGTCCCAACGGTTGCCGCCCATAGCCTGAACATCACCGTAGAATTGGTCGACGAGCGCCGTTAGCGGCAACTTGGCCTGGTTCTGACGCGCTTCGGCAAGCACGATGCCAAGATCCTTGCGCATCCAGTCGACGGCAAAGCCGAAATCATATTTGCCGGCATTCATGGTCTTGTGGCGGTTTTCCATCTGCCATGAGCCGGCAGCGCCCTTGGAAATGACCTCCACGACCTTTTCGATATCGAGTCCGGCCTGTTTGCCGAAGTGGATACCTTCGGCAAGGCCCTGAACGATGCCGGCGATGCAGATCTGGTTGATCATCTTGGTCAACTGACCGGCGCCGACAGAACCCATCAGGCCGACCATGCGGGCGTAGGCGTCGATGACGGGACGTGCCTTTTCGAATACGGCTTCGTCACCGCCGCACATGACGGTCAATACGCCGTTTTCAGCGCCGGCCTGACCGCCGGAGACGGGGGCGTCGATAAAGTCCGCGCCTTTTTCCTTAGCGGCAGCGTAGAGCTCGCGCGCCACTTCGGCGCTGGCTGTGGTATTGTCGATCAGTATGGCGCCCGCCTTCATGGTCGAAAGAACGCCATTCTCGCCCGTGGTCACCGAGCGCAGGTCGTCATCATTGCCGACGCAGGTGAAAACGAAGTCCGCGTCTTTTGCCGCTGCGGCCGGAGTGGGGGCGAACTTGCCGTCAAACTGCTTGGCCCATGCCTCCGCCTTGGCAACGGTGCGGTTATAGACAGTGACGTCGTGCCCGCCCTTGACCTTGAGATGCCCTGCCATGGGATAGCCCATGACGCCCATGCCGATGAACGCGACCTTTGCCATTTTTCTTGCTCCATGATCGATTTTGACTCGAAGGCTTAGCGGAAAGGCCAGAGGGACGGAAGGCCGATTTATCGACCAACTTGTCACCATGTCACTTGGCTTGGAATCTCATTTCTGGAATGAGGCATTTGTCGAAACCAAATTTCGACGTTCGCAGAAAACTTCATAATATCCTTTGTCGATATAATCTGTGGATTTGCGATCCTTAGCTACCGACAATGAGCCGGCATTCACGGGAAGCGCCAGGGCGACAGGGAAAAGGATCTTCGATGATTTCGCGCAGACAGACACTCGGCCTCCTCGGCGCCACGGCAGTTGCCTTCGCGTTGCCTTCCATCCGTCCGGCTGGCGCCGCTGCTGCGACCACTCTTCGCATCGGCTGGCAGAAGAACGGCGTGCTGGCGCTCGCCAAACGCAAGGGGGCGCTGGAGAAGCGGCTCTCTGATCGCGGGATTTCGGTTGAGTGGTCGGAGTTCACCTCTGGACCGCCGCTCCTTGAAGCGCTCGGGGCAGGTGCGCTCGATTTCGGTGCCACCGGCGACGTACCGCCACTCTTTGCACAGGCAGCCAATGGCAATCTGCTCTATGTCGGCCTTTACACGGGCAGCCCGGAAAGCTCTGCCATTCTCGTTCGCAAGGATTCGCCCATCCAGACGCTTGCCGATCTCAAGGGAAAGAAAGTCGCCTTTAAGCGTGGCTCTAGCGCCCATAACGTCACCGTCAAGGCCTTGCGCAAGGGCGGACTGACGGTCAACGACGTCCAGGCGCTCGATCTCGCTCCGCCGGATGCTTCGGCCGCTTTCAAGACCGGTGCCATCGATGCCTGGTCGATCTGGGATCCTTACCTGGCCATTGCCGAAGCTGATCCGGATACGCGTATCCTTGCGACGGCGCGGGGGATCGTCGACTCCTTCAGCTATTTCCTGGCAAACGGCGATTTCACCAAGGACAATCCGCAAGTCATCACCGATGTCATCGACGAGCTGGCCAAGGTCGGTGCAGCGGCGCAGTCCAATCTCGACGACACCGTTGCGGCCCTTGCCGAGATCACCGGTGTACCGGCCGACGTGACGCGGGTGACGTTGACCCGCCCCGGCTCGAACCTCGGCGGCGTTTCCACAATCACTGATGCCGCGATCGCTTATCAGCAGGGACTAGCCGATGAATTCTACAATCTCGGCATCGTTCCGAAGAAGCTGACCGTTACCGATATCGTTTGGCGGCCGAAGGCGAGCTGAGCACAGTTGACCTGTCGAGAACTCCCCATGCCTCCAACGTCTGAAAAGATCTTGGATGGGGTCGCATGCGGAAAAATATTCCGCCAGACCTCAGGCAATAGAAAATCTGCATTGTCGATATAATCCATAGTCTATGCCACTATCCCGTTCGAAACATCGGGAAGTGGCTCCCGACCACGCGCATCCAGAAGGCAGGAACACGTCATGACCGCGACCGCAAAACCCATCGATTTCCTGTGGTTCATTCCGACCTCCGGCGACGGTACCTATCTCGGTTCGACCGATCTCAATCGTGGGCCGGATATCGGCTATCTCCAGCAGATCGCGCAGGCGGTCGATAGGCTCGGCTATACAGGGGTGCTGTTGCCGACGGGCGTCTCCTGCGAAGAATCCTTCGTCACGGCCGCAGCTCTTTCCGCTCATACCCAGAAGCTGAAGTTCCTGGTCGCCATCCGTCCCGGCACGGCATCACCAGCCTACTATGCCCGTCTCGCCTCAACGCTCGATCGCGTATCGAACGGCCGCGTGCTGCTCAACATCGTCGTTGGCGGCAGCCCGGCGGAATTGGCCGGCGACGGCATTCATCTTGAGCATGACGAGCGTTATGCCCATGCCGATGAGTTCTTCCATGTCTGGGAAGAGTTGCTGGAGAAGGGCTCCTCGACATTCGAAGGCAAGTATATCAAGGCCACCAATGCAAGGCTCGGCCTGCCGCCGGTGCAGGCGCCACGTCCGCCGCTTTATTTCGGCGGCTCCTCGGATGCCGGCATCGAATTCTCGGTCGGCCGTGTCGACAAGTACCTGACCTGGGGCGAGCCTCCGGCACAGGTGGCTGAAAAGGTCGAGAAGGTCCGGGCAGCCGCCGCCAAGCGCGGCCGCGAAGTCAGCTTCGGCATCCGCCTGCATTTCATCGTCCGTGAGACGGATGAGGAAGCATGGGCCGCCGCCGATCACCTGATTTCCAAGCTTGATGACGAGACGATCCGCGAAGCGCAGGAGCAGTTCGTCAATCAGTCGGACTCGGTTGGGCAGAAGCGCATGGCCGCTCTCCACGGTGGCCGTCGCGACAAGCTCGAAGTATCGCCGAACCTCTGGGCCGGCGTTGGTCTAGTCCGCGCCGGTGCCGGTACGGCGCTTGTGGGGTCGCCAAAGACGGTGGCGGCAAGACTGCGCGAATATCAGGACATCGGCATCGAAACCGTGATCGGTTCGGGCTATCCGCATCTGGAAGAGGCCTATCGTGTCGCGGAACTTCTCTTCCCCGAACTCGGACTGGACCGCAAAGAGCAGCGCGCCGGCTTCCGCAATGAGTTCGGCGCCAAGCAGATTTTTGCCGGCGGCAGCCATGGCGGCAATCTGAAAGTCGTTTCCGGCTCGTGAGCCATCCTACCAAGGAGATCCCCATGTCGGCATTCGATACATCCTTCATCCGCATCGGCGCCGAAAGCCGGGCTCGCCCGGCCAAGGCTGCAAGGCAGGTGATCTCCTTCGAACGGTTTCTGCCCTTCCTGCTGCCCATCGTCGTCATAGCGGCGTGGCAGCTCGGCTCGTCGGTTGGATGGATCTCGACGCGCATCATGCCGTCACCCGCGGCCGTCGTGGTAGCCTTCTGGCAGACCACGATTTCGGGCCAGTTGCCGAACAATATCCTCGTCAGCGCCGGCCGCGCTTTTGCCGGCTTGCTGGTGGGCGGCTCGATCGGCTTTCTGCTCGGCATCGCCAATGGCGTCTCACGGCTCTCGGAGCAGCTGACCGATACGACGCTGCAGATGTTGCGCACCATTCCGCATCTGGCCATGGTGCCGCTCGTCATCCTCTGGTTCGGGATCGGTGAGGAATCGAAGCTGTTCCTCACGGCACTCGGCGTGCTTTTCCCGATCTATCTCAACACCTATCATGGCGTTCGCAATGTCGATCGTGGGCTGATCGAGATGGGCAGGGTCTATGGCATGAGCAACTGGACGCTGTTCCGGAAGGTGATCTTTCCAGGCGCGCTTCCATCCATACTCGTCGGGCTGCGCTTTGCGCTCGGCATCATGTGGCTGACGCTCATTGTTGCTGAATCGATCGCAGCATCGTCCGGTATCGGCTACATGGCCAACAATGCCCGCGAGTTCGGCATGACAGATGTCGTGGTGCTGACGCTGGTGATCTACGCCATTCTCGGCAAGCTTGCCGATGTCGTTGCGCGGGCCATCGAGCGCCGGGCGCTCCGCTGGAACCCGGCCTATCAGAATTGAGGAGCATGCCATGAGCGTGATCGCACCGGATCGCCTTCGCCATCAAGCCGCAAGCACAGCTCTGTCATCCACGGGTGCGGCTGCAATCCATATCAGAGGCCTGGAAAAGAGCTTCGGCAACAATCGGGTCCTGCGCGGCATCGATCTCGATATCCCGGCCGGACAGTTCGTCGCCGTGATCGGCAAGAGCGGCTGCGGCAAGAGCACGCTGCTGCGCATCCTGATGGGGCTCGACGACCCGAATGCGGGACATCTGCGTTTCGAGGCTGGGGATGGTAGCGAAACGGAACCGAATACCCGCATCGTCTTTCAGGAGCCGCGCCTGCTGCCCTGGCTTTCGGTCGCCGATAATGTAGCCGTCGGGCTGGGCGAGGGCGTGCCCCGGGATATCTCCCGAAGCGCAACGGCTTCGGTTCTCTCCGAAGTGCAACTTGCCGAGAAATCTGGCGAATGGCCGTCCAGCCTTTCCGGCGGCCAGAAGCAGCGTGTGGCACTTGCCCGTGCGCTTGTCAGCAAGCCCGGCGTGCTTGCTCTCGACGAGCCGCTTGGTGCGCTGGATGCGTTGACCCGCATCAGCATGCAGGAATTGCTGAACCGCGTCTGGCGCGAGCTTCGTTTTACCGCGGTGCTCGTCACGCATGATGTCAGCGAAGCCGTACATCTGGCGGATCGGGTCGTCGTACTGGACGAAGGGCGGATCGTGCTCGACCTCGCCGTTCCTTATCCGCATCCACGCCGTCACGGCAATCCGGCGCTGGCGGAACTCGAAGGGAAGTTGCTGGCGGCAATTCTTGGCGAGGCGCGCAGCTAGGTCGCCCGCCAAATGGTCTAGTTCGGCCTGCTTTCGTCTCCCTCGACATAGAGCCGGAGATTATCGAAGCCGCTCTCCGTGCCCATCAGTCGCGAGCCATTGTCGCCATAGCCATCAAGGAACACGACCTGCTCGACGAAGGTCATCTTCGTGCCGCCGGGCTCCTGAGCAAAGCTGACGGTTGCCAGCGACACGGAAATTCTGACGTCGTCCAGCATCATGTCGAAGGCATAGATGAAGCGATCGTTCGGGACGACGTCGATATAGCGCGCCTGATAGGCATGCACGACACCGTCCGTCGAGGCGACGCGGTTGCTTTCGCTGCCGCCGGCGCGGAAATCCAACTGGAAATCCAAAGGCGTCCAATCGCCATGGCAGGTAAACCATTGCCGCTTCTGCTCAGGGATCGCCCAGGCGCTGAAAACGCGCGGCAGAGGCGCCTTGAAATGGCGCTCTATGGTGATGGTCGTATGTTCGGTCGATCGTTCGCTCATTCGCCTGCGGTCTCCGTCGGTGTCTCTGCGAGGAAGAGGTCGAGCCGGTCGAATGCTCTGTTCCACGAGGCCTTGCGTTCGGCGATCCAGCGTTCGACCGACGCCAGTGCCTCCTTGCGAAGGTGATAGGTCCGCACCCTGCCGGCTTTTTCCGAGAGAACCAGCCCGCTGGTCTCCAGCACCTGCAGGTGTTTCATCACCGTCGGCAGCGCCATATCCAGGGGCTGCGCCAGTTCGGTAACGGAGGCGGGGCCGCGTCCGAGCCGGTCGATCATGCCGCGCCGGCTCTGATCTGACAAAGCTTGAAACATCCGGTCGAGCGACTGGGCTTCTTCAAGCATGCGATTGTTCCGGGCGGAATTGGGCTGGCAGGTTCTCTTGATAGGGATAGAAATGGAAATACGGCATGGCTTCCTGCAGCACGCGGGCAAAGGACGGACGGTCGAGCAAGCGTTGGTAGTATGCCTTCAGTCTGGGTTGGCTTCCATCGAAGGGAACGAGCGTTTCGGCGTAGAACAAAGCGGGCGCTGCGGCGCAATCGGCCATGGTCAGGTTTGCGCCGGTGATCCAGGTCTTCTCGCCGAGCTGCTTTTCGATCATTCCATAGGCGGTGCGCAGCAGCGCCTGTGCTTCAGCGACGCTTTGCGGGTCGTGAGCATCCTCAGGCCGGCGTCTGTCCGCGACGATCTTCTGCATCGGTTCCTGCACATAAAGATCGAAGAAACGATCCCATAGCCGGACGTTCAGGGCATCTGTGGGATCTGCTGGTAAAAGCGGTGTGGCTCCAGGGTAATGCCGATCGAGATAT